>Ga0207679_10000783_pt1 | contig 20780 bp, 8 predicted proteins | sample KBSC73metaG_FD_184320 | JGI IMG/M metagenome (GOLD analysis project Ga0207679, IMG submission 184320) | Corn rhizosphere microbial communities from Kellogg Biological Station, Michigan, USA - KBS C7-3 metaG (SPAdes) (version 2) | ecosystem: Host-associated > Plants > Roots > Rhizosphere > Soil ... | reverse complement strand
AACGCTCGGGGCGGCCTCGCTCTTTCCTCGGACTGCGTGCCGTGGCCTCACGGAAGCCCCGTCTCAGGGACAGGCGTTGCGTGAACGCTGGGCGGCGGGAAGCCCCACGCCGCCGAGCCATGGCTGGCAGGATGCCGCGGATGACCCAGCCGACACGGCCCGGGCGATCGCGCGAGAGCCTGACCACCGTGGTGGTGGCGCTGGCAGCGAACCTGGGGATTGCCCTGGCCAAGCTGGCGGCCGCCATCATCACCGGGTCGAGCGCCATGCTCGCCGAGACGTTCCACGCCCTGGCCGACACCGGGAACGAGCTGCTCCTGCTGGTGGCCCACCGCCAGAGCCAGCGGCCGCCGGATGACGACCACCCGCTGGGGCACGGACGCGCGGCCTACTTCTGGGCCTTGATCTCCGCGCTGGGGGTGTTCGTCGCGGGGGCACTCCTCTCGATCCGGCAGGGGGTGCACGAGCTGCTGGAACCGGGCGAGTCGACGTCGTTCCTGGTCGCCTACGTGGTCCTGGCGGTCTCGCTGGTGCTGGAGAGCACCTCGCTCTGGCGTGCGTACCGCCAGCTCCGTGGAGAAGCAGCGGATTTCGGGCGTGAGTTCGGCGAGCACCTCCGGCTCAGCTCGGATCCCATCACCCGGGCGGTGCTCGCGGAGGACGCCGCCGCGGTCGCCGGAAATCTCATCGCCGGGGCAGGGATCGGTCTGCAGCAGCTGACGGGGTCCCATGCTCCGGATGCGGTGGCCGCTCTGCTGATCGGGCTCATCCTGGGCTGGGTGGCCCTGGAGCTCGTGCGCACGAACGGTGACTTCCTCGTCGGCCGGCGGGTCCCGGCGAGCATCCAGGCCGACGTCCGGCGGGTCATCACGAGTCTGCCCGGGGTCACGGGGGTCGGCGAGCTTCTGGTGCTCTTCATCGGCCCACATCAGGTGCGGGTCCTGGCCCGGGTGGACATCGACGACGGCCTCGGGGGAGGCGCCGTGAAGTCGCTGATCAGGGAGATCGAGGACGCGCTGTGCCGGAGCTCGCCGTACATCGTCCGGGTGGACGTGGTGCCCGACGGAGGGCGGCCGCCGGCGTCGTCGGGAGGTCGAGGAAGCTAGCTCCGCGGCAAGCACGCTCACCGCGACGCAGGTTTCGGGGATCCAGTCGACATGCCGTCGATGAGCGCCATCAGGCGAGCGCCATCGACGCCAGCGCGCCGTCGCCTGTGCCTCCGTCCCACCGTACCCGGTGAGTGCGACGAGGAACAGCGCGCGGCCCTCGGGCCGTTCGCGCCGGCCTGCTGCTTGCGCTCGGCATCGTCCACCTCGCCCGCCGAGCTCCGGCGCTTCTCTCGCGGCGGCCCACGGGGGCGGGGGGGATGAGGGACTAGGTCAGGGTCCGGGTCTCGATTCCCAGAGGGCCACCTTGCGGACCGTCGGCACGCGACCGGCTTCCACCGTGGATTCGAGCATGAAGGTCATCTCGAAGGTGATCAGCTGCTCGGAGGGACTCCGCCCGGCGTTCCATTCCCTGCAGAGATACCGAGGACGGAGTCCCCCGCTAACGGGGCCTGACCTCCAGAACGCTGAAGGCTGTACCCGTCCCCACCGCGCGCGCCGAAGTGAATCCAGTTGCCGCGAACAATTCGTTGTACTCCGCCTCGGTCCTTTGCCGTGCCTCGCCGCCGAAGGTCATCATCGCGATGTCGAGGATCGCAATCACCACATCCGGCTTGCCGGGCACCGGGACCATCTCGACCACCAGGAGCCGGTCCGCGGGCCGCAGCCGTTCGCGACACCGCATCAGGATCTTCCGGCACTCCGCGTCCGGCCAGTCGTGCAGGATCTGGCTGAGGATCCACACGTCGCCCTGAACCTGGATCGGCTCGAAGAAGCTTCCGCCGACCAGATCGCACCGCTCGCGCACGCGTCGTTCCGTGAGCAGGTGGTCCGCGTCGGGCAGGACGTCCGGTCGATCGAACAGGATGCCCCGGACGCGCGGATTCCGCGCGACGATGGAAGCCACCAGCGAACCTGCTCCGGCTCCGATGTCCACGACGGAGGTCACTCCACTCCAGTCGTACGCCGCCGCGATCGCGGCCTGCTCGTCCTTCCGGATCTCCGCCAGCCCCCGGTTGAAGGCCGCGTTGTCCTCCGGGTGCTCGCGCATCCACTCCCAGACGCTCTGCCCGAGGGCGTGGTCATGTGCCGCCCGTCCCGTCTCCAAGCTCTGCCCGAGCGCCGCAGATGACCTGAGGAATTGTTCCGAGGTCGCGAAGAGCGCGTAGTTCCGGATGCAGCCGGGTGCATCCCTGAACAGGCTCGATGCCTCACTGTTCGCGAAAGTGCCCGGCGTCACCTCGCGGAACACTCCGAAGGCGGTGAGGGCGCGCAATGCCCGGACCGTGGAGAGCGGGTGAAGCCCCACGCGGCTTGCCAGCTCGGCCGAGGAGACCGGGCCGTCATCGAGGAGATCCGGCACCCTTGCCCGGATCAACCTGCCCAGGATCGGGCCGAACGAGACGTGAGACAGGATCGACATCGCGGCCTGAAAACCGGCGCTCGCAGCTGGTGCGGACACGCGCCCTCCTCTGGCCTCGAGCAAACGGCCATCACGACGCGGTTACGAATGACGCTAGCATGACCGGCCGTGATGACCGGGCATCTCAGCTCGGCGGTCATCAGCTGGTACCAGGAATCGCCCACGCCGAAGATCCCGCCTCCGCCGTCCCGTCGCTCGGAGAAACCGTAGCCAGGGAGGCTGGGGACGACCACGTCGAAGGCGTCCTCGGGGTCTGCTCCGTGCGAACCAGGATCGCCAGGAGCGGGATGAGCTTGTAGAAGCGGAAGAAGGAGTCCGGGAATCCATGCGTGAGAATCAGGGGACCGGGGATGGACCGCGTCCCTTCTCGAGGACGAAGTGCAGCCGGCGGCCTCCGATCACGGCGCGGTGGTGATGGAAGCGGTTGAGCAGGCGTCCCTGGGCGCGCCAGTCGAATCGCTCTCGCCAGTAGCCGACGAGCTCGCGCAGGTAGGACGGGTTCGTTCCGGCTTCCCAGCCGTCCGAATCCTCGTCCGGGGGGCGAGCCCGCGCGAGTCGGGAGGCGAGGTCGTCGAGGACTGGCTAGGCAATGAAGATCTCGAATGGCTCGGCCATGGAGCGGAAGATGGGCACGCCTCTGATCTCGCGCAGCGAAGGTCACCGAGAACGGTTGCGGAATCGCGGTGACTCACAATATTCGCCCGGCGCCCGGTCGAATCACGAGCGGCGCAGGTGCGAGGGTGACCGGAACAGCGCGCGGCGGGGACAGGTGACCCGAAGGAATCGCGATCTTCACGGGAGCGCGCCGGACTCGTGCCGGCTGGCGCTCCTGCTCGTGGACGTCATCAACGATCTCGAGTTCCCGGAGGCGGACGCCTTCCTCGAGACCGCGCTCCCGGCTGCGAGGGCAATCGCGCGGCTCGCGGCCCGCTGCCGGCGGCTGGGTGTTCCGGTCGTCTATGCCAACGACAACTTCGGCCGGTGGCGCTCGGACCTCCGGGCGGTCGTCCAGCACTCTCTCCGGACGGATGTGAAGGGCCGGCCGATCGCGCGCCTCCTGCGACCGCGCCGGACGGACTACCTGGTCCTGAAGCCGAAGCACTCGGCGTTCTTCGCCTCTCCCCTGGAGACGCTGCTCCGCCATCTCGAGGTCGAGCGGGTGATCCTCGCCGGATTCGCGGGGAACATCTGCGTGCTGTTCACGGCCAACGACCTGTACATGCGGGACTACGAGCTCTTCGTTCCGCGCGACTGCTGCGCCTCGAACGACACTGCGGACAACGACTTCGCTCTGATGCAGATGGCGCGGGTGTTGAAGGCGGACGTCCGTGCTTCCACGGAGCTGGACCTCGAGCGGCTCCGGGGGCCCCTCCGGCGCCGACGTTCGCGGACCTGAGGCCGCACCGCTGGATGCCACGCACCGAGGAGGTCATGACCGCAACCGTTAGGGCTGGTTCGCCGCGTCCTACTGACCGAGCTTCGCCTTCCAGCCGGCGGCCTTCGGCGCTTCCCCGGTCGCCGTGTACAGAGCCACCAGGGCCTCGAGAGAGCTCCGGCGCTGGATGCCCTGGGCCTTCGAGAGCAGCTGCTCCGCCTTGATGAGCTCTGCTTCCGCCTCGGGGTAACGCTTCAGGCCGGTGAGCGCCCGCCCGAGGGCGACATGGGAGCCGCCGACGAGTACTTGCTCGTCGAACTTGATCGACTCGTATCCCGCGACCGCCTGGTGGGCCAGCCCGTAAGCGTCACGGTGGCGACCCAGATCGTTGTACGCCTCGGCCAGGCTGGAGGTGGTCCCGAGCGTGTCGGGGTGGTCCGGCCCGAGGATTTTGCGCTGCAGTTCGAGGTTCCTCTCCAGCACCTTCGCAGCCTCTGCAGGACGTCCATCGATCCGGTAGACGGCCCCGAGGTTGGTGATCGTCAGAAGTGTGCCGGGATACTCGGGCCCCTGGGTGGTGCGCTCGAGCTCGGCCGTCTCGAGAAGAAGCTTCTCGGCCTCGGCGTACCGCCCCAGCTCCGTCAGGACCACGCCCAGGTTGCTCATCGAATCGAGGGTGTCCGGATGGGAAGGGCCGAGCACCCTTCGCTCCGCCTCCATCAGCTCGCGGCTCAGCTTCTCGGCATCGTCGTAGTGGCCCTGCGCCCCCATCACCAGCGCCAGGTTGTTCATGGCGCCGAGCGTCGCGGGTTCGGTGGGGCCCTTGACCCGCCGCAAGGTCTGCAGCAGCTCGCGGTCGAGCGTCTCCGCCTCGGGGTAGCGGCCCAGCTGCAGGAGGGCCAGCGCCAGGTTGTTCATCGACTTGAGCGTGTCGGGGTGCTCCCGTCCGAGGATCCGCCTCTTCCCCTCCCACGCCTCCCGCGTCAGGTTCTCCGCCTCGGGATACCGGCCCAGCGAGTACAGGACGATGCCGAGGTTGTGCATCGATTGGAGAGTGTCGAGGTGATCGGGGCCCAGGACCTTCCGCCGGGTTTCCAGGATCTCCCGGTCCATCTTCTCCGCCTGGTCCAGCTTTCCCTGGCGGCGGGAGATGTCGGCCAGGTCGCTCATCGCGTCGAGCGTGTCCTGGTGGTCCGGCCCGACGATCTGGGTTCTCAGCTCGACCGCACGCCGGGCGTGTTGCTCTGCACGCTGGTAGAGGCCGAGGTTGGCGTAGGTTCGCGCGAGGGTGAACTCCAGCTTGGCGCCGATGCGGGGCTCGCCTCCCATGTCCCGCTCGATGGTCTTCGCCGCGCGCTCGAGGATCTGCCCATCGAGGAGGTGCACCGCGGTCTGGGTCGGACTCACGCCGGCGAGTGCTCCGTCGAGTGAGGCGAGCGTGGCCGCGACCCTGGACTCCGACGCTCCCTCCGCGCGGCGCGCGGCTCCCACGCGGGCTCGCAGGTCCTTCCACAGCGCATCCCCCAGCGCCTCCGGAGCCGAGCCGCTGATCATGCTTCCCAGGAACGCGGCGACCTTGTCCGAGGCCTCGCGCTCGCGGTTGGCCCGGTCGCGCTCCAGGGCGGTGCGCCGTGCCTGGACGCCCATGGCCACCGCGAACCCGACCAGCAGCAGCGCGAGTCCGGCGCCCAGGCCCACACCCACCCGGTGGCGCCTGACGTACTTCCGGATGCGGTAGGCGGTGCTCGCCGGTCGCGCGACCACCGCCTCGTTGCGGAGGTGCCGCGCGAGGTCCTGGGCCAGCTCGGAGGGCGTGCCGTAGCGCCGGTCGCGCTCCTTCTCCAGCGCCTTCATGGTGATGGCGTCGAGGTCTCCCGCGAGCTGGTGCCTGAGCGCTCCCGGGTCCGTGTCCCGGCTCGCGGCAGCACTCGTCGCGCCGTCGCCCAGCGTTCCGAGCTTGGTGCTGGGTCGGGGCGGCTCGACTTCCTTCAGCTTTCGGCGCAGCTCCTCGTAGCTGGAGGAGCGAAGGTCCTGCGAGGAGAAGGGAAGCTCACCGGTGAGGAGCTGGTACAGCACCACGCCCAGCGCATAGACATCGGTCCGGGTGTCGATGTCGTGCGAGAAGTCCGCCTGCTCCGGGCTCATGTACTCGGGGGTGCCGATGATGGCGCCCAGCTCGGTGAAGAGCGTCTTCTCGGTGAGCCGGCTCCCCGTCGCCTTCGCGATCCCGAAGTCGATGATCTTGACCTGAGCCTTGCCATTCACGAGGGAGACCAGGATGTTCGAGGGCTTCAGATCGCGGTGAATGATCGCCTTCTGGTGGGCATGCTGAACGCCCTCGCAGACCTCGATGAAGAGCTGGAGCCGTGCAGCGGTCGACAACCGATGAACGTCGCAGTGCTGGTTGATCGGGATGCCCGCCACGTACTCCATGACGAAGTACGGCCGACCCTCGGGCGTGCTCCCTCCATCGAATACCTTGGCGATGGCGGGATGGTCCATGAGGGCCAGCGCCTGCCGCTCGGAATCGAAGCGGGCCACCACCTGCTTGGTGTCCATTCCGGCCTTGATCAGCTTGAGGGCGACCTTGCGACGTGGCTCGAGCTGCTCGGCGAGCCACACCTCGCCCATCCCGCCCTCCCCGATGACCTCCAGGAGGCGATAGGGACCCACCCGGCCCTTGGCGGTCGACTCCGGCGCAGCGTCGGGTCCGATCCTGGGGGGTACCGCGAGGGTGTCCTCGAGCTCCAGACGTTCGGCCTCGGGCTCGACCGGCATGTCGTCTCCCCTCTCGGACTTCGATGCGGCGCACGTGGAAGCTCAGCGCAGCTGGGCCGGTATACTTGGCCTCCGGCATGCGTGTCTCATGGGTCTCACCAAGCCCGTGGCGAGGTGTCCGGGCTCGGCTCGAGGTCAGCCCAGGCGCCGGATTCACATCTCACCGCGTACTCTCTCGCAGGCCAGACCGGGAACACCGGCTTCTCGTGCTCGGTTGGCGACCCACGTGCTCATGGACAGACCGCGTCCGGGCGCGCGAAGTCGTACGGGAAGCCGTGCTCGGTGACCACGATGGTCCGCAGCGGGCCGCAGTCCGAGCCGCCTCGGAGGAAGAACCAGCCGTCCAGCCAGTCCACCAGGTCGACGCCAGCCACACCCCGGTCGAGGAAGTCCGGACCTCGGAAGTACGATCGCATGATCCCGAGCACCGCCTGCGGGCTGGCGCTTGTCATCGGATCGTCGTCACTGGCCGGTGCGTCGGACACATCCCAGAGGATCTCGCCCACCACGCCCTCGGGAATTCCCTGCTCCGCCGGCCCGGCCGGATCGGCGCGGCTCCGGTCGGTGTCGAGGTTGAAGCTGAAGGCGACCCCTCCGTAGAAGGTGTCGACGTAGACAGGGTCGGCGCGGGTCACCGATCCGAACCAGTTGGCGAAGCCTTCTGACCAGGCCAGGCGTGGATCGATCGGGCCACCCGCGTGCGCGCCCCCGGAGCTGTCGGCGCGGGTGTACCAGGCCTCCACGTAGTGGCCGAGTTCGTGCACCACCACCGCGTCGTCATAGCCGTCGTCGTCTGCCAGGGAGCCTCCGACGAAGATCGTCGGCTGTCCGCCGAACCGGAAGTGCGTCCCGATGTCGGCCCCACGGGCCCAGATCGCCTCGAGAGGCACAAGGTCGGTGAGTCCGAGCCAGGTCCGCACTGCGTCCATGCCGGTGACGAGCTCGTCGAAGACGTTGAAGGCCTCGGCTTCACCCGAGAGGTCGGTGATCAGCAGGTCCTGGACTCCCCCGAGAGCGGGAGTGAAGCCGGGGCCGCCGAAGCCGTGGACCAGCCCATCCGGACGGACGACCCGCAGCGGTCGGGCAGGAAGGGGGCTGGTGGTGGCCGCCAGCAGGTGCACCATCGTCCCTGCCGGCGCGTCGAACTGGACCGAATAGCTGCCATCATCGGCGGTCAGGGCGGCCGCCAGCACGTCTCCCGTCGCGTCGGTCACCACCGCCAGCGTCACCCCCCGGGCGGCGCGAGGCGCGGGGGGCCCCAGTCCCGACAGGCCGACCATCCGATCCTCGTACCGAACGGTCCCTGCCACACCGAACGCTCCGGAGGCCCCTGCGGGCAGGCAGTCGTATCCGGACGCGCTGCCGCCCCAGCTGCAGACCTGTCCACTGGCCGAACAGTCCGTGTTCTGGACGGCACCCGCCTCGCATCGGCTGAGAATTGCACCTGTGCACCGACCCTGGGCGCCCACGTCGGCGCACGGCGGCGAGGGAGCGCAGCCCGGCTCCCCGGTGTCGTCGAGGGTGGTGCAGACCGTTCCGGGCGGGCAGGTCTCGTGCTCCACGAAGAAGGCGCCGTCGGCGAACCCGCACCTGAGCAGTTCCGTGCCGCTCGCACACATCCCGGACGCTGGCACGGCCTGGCCGGAGACCTCGCAGCCCGGGACGCATTCGGCGCTCGAGGATGTTTGACGTCACACGGCGCCCCGCGTGGCGCAGTCGAGCACCTCGAGCCCCTGTCGGCACCGAGCGAGGACGGTGCCGTCGCACTGGCCTCCGGGAGTGACCCGCCCGCAGGCCTCCCCGGACATCAGGCACACCGAGCCTGCGGCCGCCGCCGGATCCGGGCCGCACAGCCGTCCCTGGGCAGCACAGTCGACCGTCTCCCGCGACGCGTCCTGGCACCGCTCCAGGGAGGAGGCACTCGCGCATCGAGATCCGGGAGATGGAAGCCCACAGCTGGAGAGGCTTCCCCCGTCGCGTGGCGACATCGTCCCGGAGCTCCCGCACCCCAGGAGCGCCGCGGCCATTCCCAGCAGCGCCAGGTGAACGGCACGGACCCGCGCGCGGCTCATGGCCGCGTCTGGGCGACCCGTTCCCCGCCGGGGAGCGTCACGGTTTGGGGCGCGGGAGTCGCCCGCAAGGCCTCGCCACCTCCCAGATGGATGGAGACCGCCCGCCCACGGGGACCGAGCCGTGCGACCCCCACCACGTCCCCGCCCGGAGGACGGAGGATGATCCGGGTGGTCAGCGTCCGTTCCTGATTCGACGCCGTGACACCGAAGTCACGGCTGGCGCCGGCCAGCTCCAGACGCAGGGAGTCCGCAGCCCCGGTGGGGACTGCATGAAGGCTCACCTCCCAGCGCGATCCTCCGAGTGCCCGCGCCTCGAGGCGGAGCGTCACCGGTGCCCTCGGCTTGCATGTGCTGTCCTCCGCCCGGGCCGAGTGCCCGACGATCGGGACCATCATGAGCAGCCAGCCGACGACCTTGAATGGACTCATCCACGGGCCCCCGAGGTGCCCATCGTGGGAGGGGCCACCATCGCTTGTCCAGGCCGGCGCGCACGGGCTCCACTCACCCCCCGAGATCGACCTTGCAGGCAGGATCGGGACCGGGTCTCGGGTGCTGAAGGCGGATCTCCGACCTTCCAGGGAGCTGGGCCTCGAACGGCTCCGGGGGGCCCAGCCGGCGCCGACGTTCGCCGACGTGACGTCGGGCGCCGGAGGCCCTGGCCGGCTGGTCAGCGGCTCGCGGATTCCTTCGGCGCGACGTAGCTCAGCTCGGGCCGGTACTTGATGGTCTCGGTCCGGCTGGAAAGGATCGCCTTCCGGCCGCTGGCGAGGATGGCCGCACCCTGCTCCTTGCCGTAGGCCTCCTCCATCATCTGGTCGAGCGTCTTCTCGTTCGGAGCGAACGCCGCCCAGTTCTCCCGACCACCGGAGAGGATGAACAGCGGCCCCTCGCCGCCGTTGACCAGCTGGAACCAGGCGCTCGGCCCGGACATGCGGTAGCTGGTCTTCTTGATGCCCTCGTTGATCTTCTTGACCGCCTCGACGAAGTCGTTCACCCCGTCCTGCTTGATCAGGAAGAAGGTGAGGAAGGAGTAGGCGGACGGCGGCGTGGCCGAGGGCGCGGTGAGGCTCAGGTCCGAGCGTCGGACGTAGTAGGCCGAATACGAACGTCCGAGCGTGGGACCGATGCTCTTGTCGAAATCGGCGTTGTCTGCCTTCTCCAGCTTCTCCTGGGCGTCGAGGTCCTTCCAGGCGTGTCCGAACGAGCCCGTGTAGTAGTTGCCGGAGCCTTCGCCAGACACAACCTCCCAGGTGTTCCAGGTCCAGGGATCCTTCTGGGTCTTGTGCCAGGCCATGTGCTTCTTCCGCGCGGCCTCGTACTTCTCGCCCGAGCCAGGCTTCGGCGTGTGGGTGTTGATGATGGCCAGGTCCCCGGCTGCCTGCGCGAGGGTGGGAACGGCAAGCGACAGCGCGAACACGACTGCCAGGGCAAGATTTCGCTTCGACACGGGCGTCTCCTTGTGGTGGTTGGAGCGGCCGCGGGGCGAGACGACCTGCACCGAAGAGCGGCATGCACGGGCCCGCGGACGCGAGGGCGGGTTACCACACCTCCGAGGCGCGCACAGCACAAAGGATGCTCGAGCTCGGGGCAGCTCCGCGCTGGATCAACCAGTTGCCATCCGCTGGTCTCGCGTGGGGAAGCTCACCGAGACGAGATGCTCGCCTCCGTCCTCGCTCAGCGGGACGACCCCGCCGGGGACCTCGGCTCCGTCGAGGAGCACCCGTGGGCTGACACCCGGGGCGGCGCGGGAGGCGGTGATCACATAGCGACTCGTCCCGTACCGGTACTCGATGCGGAACTCGGTCCACGCCCGGGGCACGCAGGGATTCATCCGGAGCGTCGTCCCTTCCTTCGTGAAGCCGAGGATGGCCTCCAGCCCCACCCGGTACATCCAGCTTGCCGAGCCGGTGTACCATGTCCACCCGCCGCGGCCGAGGTGCGTGGCGGCGGTGTACACGTCGGCGGCGACCACGTAGGGCTCGACCTTGTAGGTGGCGACCGTCTCCGGTGACAGCGCGTGTGTCAGCGGGTTGAGCATCTGAAAATGCTCGAAGGCGAGGTCGCCATCCTTCTGCAGCGCCATGGCCAGCACCGCCCACAGCGCGGCGTGCGTGTACTGCGCTCCGTTCTCCCGGACTCCCGGGAGGTAGCCCTGGATGTATCCCGGATCGGGCCGCGCCCGGTCGAAGGGAGGCGTCAGAAGCGCGATCAGCCCCGCCCGAGGATCCACCAGGTGCTGACGAAGTGACCGCATGGCTTGGTCCTGGCGCTCCGGTCGACCGGCGCCCGAGATCACGCTCCAGCTCTGGGCGATGGAGTCGATCCGGCACTGCTCGCTGCTGGCCGACCCCAGAGGTGTGCCGTCGTCGAAGAAGGCACGCCGGTACCACGCCCCGTCCCAGCCGTGCTCCTCGACGGCAGTCACGTACGCGTCTGCCTGCTCGAGCATCCACGCGGCCTCCGACGCCTCCCCTCGCTGCGAGGCCAGAGGAGCGAAGGAACGCAGCGCGCTCACCAGGAACCAGGCCAGCCAGACGCTCTCTCCCCTTCCCTCGACGCCGACCCGGTTCATCCCGTCGTTCCAGTCGCCGGTTCCGATCAGCGGCAGCCCGTGCGCGCCGGTGGTGCAGGCCTTGCGGAGCGCCCGCCGGCAGTGCTCGTAGAGCGTCCCACGGTGGGGCGAGATCGACGGCAGCTCGTACAGTTCGAGCTCATCGGGACGCAGCGGCCTCAGGGAGAGGAACGGCACCTCGACGTCCAGCACCGCGGCATCCCCGGTGACCTGGACGTACCGCTCGGCGACGAAGGGCAACCAGGCCAGGTCGTCCGAGAGCCGGGTCCGCACTCCCCGCCCGCTCTCCGGATGCCACCAGTGCTGGACGTCGCCTTCCTCGAACTGTCGCGCGGCAGCCCGGAGCAGGTGAGCGCGAGAGACCCCGGGCGCGGCGAGGAGGAAGGCCATCGAGTCCTGGAGCTGATCCCGGAAGCCGTACGCGCCGCCGCTCTGGTACAGCGCGGACCGCCCCCACATCCGGCAGGAGAGCGCCTGGTAGAGCAACCAGCGGTTCATCAGCGCGTCGAAGGCGCGGTCCGGGGTGCTCACCCTCACCGCCGAGAGCCGCTCCTCCCAAGCGCTGACCGTGGCCAGATCGGTCCGCTCGGGCGCCGTCGGATCCAGAAGCCGATCCACCGCCGCCTGTGCCTCGGTGCGCGAGGGGCAGGCGCCCAGCACCACCGTCACCTCGATCGACTGGTCGGGGGCGAGCTCGACGACGCGCTTCAGCGCCGCGCACGGGTCCACCCCTTCCCCGGTGCGGCCGGCGAGCGACGGGTTCCGGAGCCCCGCCGGGTCGGCCGCGCTCCCGTTCCTCCCCAGGAACTCGCGGCGGTTGCCCGTGTGCTGCTCGGGTCGGGGGGACATGGCGCAGAACGCAAGCCAGGAGGCGAACTGCGGATCGAACGTGTTCCGGGCGAAGATGGCCCCCCGGGCCAAGTCGAACTCCGTCCGCACCTGGTGCTGGGTGTGTTCCCGCTCGGGGCCGAGCGCCCACTCGACGTAGGCCGTCACCGAGAGTCGACGGGCGCGGTTCCCGGTGTTCTGCAGGCGGAGCCGGGACACCTTCGCTCCGACTCGCTCGTCCAGGCCCATCGTCAGCTCGACGGAGATCTCCTCGTGCTGGTGCGTGAAGGTCGACAACCCGGGGAGATGGCGAACCGTGTACCCCGAGCCGGTGGAGCACGGCCCCGGGGTCGCCGACCACAGCGCGCGGGTCTCCTCGTCTCGCAGGTAGAGGACGTCACCCACCGGGTCGCGGACCGGATCGTTGTGCCAGGGGGTGAGCCGGAAGAAGTAGCTGCTCCCCGCCCAGTTGAACCCGCCACCGCGCTCGGTCACCAGGAAGCCTCCGGCCTCGCTGGCCACCACGTTGGACCAGGGCGCCGGCGGGAGGCCCGAGCGCCCGAGCCGGATCTCGTAGGCGCCGTCCTCGGCGAGTCCGCCGAAGCCATTGTCCAGCTGAAGCGATGGGCGGTCCGGAGGCTCCACGGCCGCCACCGTCTGTTCCGGCGCCTCGACCCGGGCGGCCTTCTCCGGACCCGGCGTGGGGACGCGCAGCCGGTCTGCCAGGCCGATGCCGAGGCGTTGCAGCGGCCCACGGGTGGAGCCGGCCTCCTCTGCCGCACGCCGGAGGTCGACCTGGCCGGGATCGACGATCTGCCCCAGCTTCCGTCCGTCACAGGCCACGTGCACGCGGGCGGTCGCGCGTAGCATCTGCATCTCCTCGGGGCGGAGGAGGTCCTTGCGGCGCACCACCACCCCACCCGGCTGTTCGTTCACCGGCGCCTCGCTGGAGGCTCTCACCGCCGCGGTGAGCTTCTCGGTCAGGTCCTGCACGTACGAGGCGCCCCGGGTGTTGAGGAGGACCAGATCTACCGTCATCCCGCGTCGGCGCCAGTACCGGTGCGCGCGGAGCAGCTCGGCGACCGTCGGCAGCCCGTCGAGGGAATCGACGGTGGCGAGGACGATGGGCCAGTCACCCGACACCCCGATGCTCCAGAGGAGCGGCTGCGAGCCGGTGTTGCGCAGGAGCTCGGGCTCGGGCGCACGGAGACGCGGGTCGGAGAAGAAGAGGTCGCCGGCCAGCGTCTCGTACAGCGCCGCATCCGCCGAGGTGGTGGCCAGCTCGCGCAGCTCGATCTGGGCGGTCGTCCAGGCGAGATCCAGTGCGCGCTGGGCCGAGCGCGGGTCCCGGTAGCGGTCCGCCACGTCGAAGGCCTGCTCCGGAGTGCCGAGGACCGCGGTGGTGAAGGCGACCGACGCCGAGCGCCCGGGCAGGAGCCGCAGCCGGGTGCGCAGCGCGAAGATCGGGTCGAGCACCGCCCCGACCCCTCCACCGAGGACGGCCCCGGGCCCGAGGGCCGCCGGATAGCGCACCGAGCGCCCGCGGCCGAGGAAGCGCGCCCGGTCCGTCTCGAACGTCACCGCTCCGCCCGCATCCTCGGGAAGGGCGATGACGTGGACCCCGTAGTGCTTCGGCTCTCCGGCCGAGCGCGGGCGCCGGGTCGCGGTGATGGCCTGACACCACGCGTGCCACTCGGTCTCCACGAAGAGGTTTCCGAACGCCGGATGTGCGCGATCGGCGTTGGGGGGAGCCAGCACCCACTCGCCGTAGCTGGTCAGCTCGACCTCGGCGGGGCGGCTCCCGTTGTTGGTCACCGTGACCCGTCGCACCTCGGCCGAATCGTCGGGTGCGGTGGTGATCTCGGTGCGGGTCTCGAAGTGGCCGTCGGTGCGGTGGAAGATGACCCGATCGTTCGCCAGCGCCGCCTGGTAGGAATCGGCGGCGATGCAGGTGGGCTGGTGCGCGCTGGACCAGACCCGGCCCGAGGTCACGTCCCGCAGGTAGCAGAACTGCCCGCTGGCGTCGGTGGTGCCGTCGGCCCGCCAGCGAGTGACCGCCAGGTCGCCGAGGCGGCTGTACCCCGAGCCCGCGTTGGTGACCATGATGGTGTAGGGAAGCCGTCCGAGCAGGGCCACCCGCGGCGTGGGAGTGTCGGGGGTGTCGTACTGGCGCACCGCCGGCCGCTCCAGCTCGGGGTCGGGCAGGGCTGCCTCGGCCCTGGCGGCCTGTGGCTCCTGGAAGACGAGCTTGTAGGGGATGCGCTCGTGGAGGAGCAGCTGGGCGGCGCGAACCAGAGGATCGGCGTGGAACCGGTCCTGCCAGCGATCCGCGGTGAGCGCGTTGGTGAGCGCCACCAGCCCCATTCCAAGGTGGTGGGCCATGTAGTTCTCCACCACTGCGAACGCCTGACCCGGGATCGGGCGGGTGAAGTCCAGCGCGTCGCGGAACCCGTAGGGTCCGAGCGCGCCCCGGCGCTCGAGCAACCGGAGGTTGGTCAGTGCCTTCGTGGGTTCCACGAGGGCCGCCAGTGCCGAGGCATATGGCGCCACCACCAGGTCGGCGTCCAGGCCGCGCTTCAGGGCCAGGTCCGGAACGCCGAAGGTGCGGTACTGGTAGGTCTGGGCATGGTCGCGAAGGTTGTAGGCACATTCGCTGATCCCCCAGGGCACGCCCCGCGAGCTGGCGAACGCGATCTGCCGGTGCACCGCGCCCTGGTAGGTCTGGTCGAGGAGGGTGAAGGGGAACGACCGCATCACCAGCGCCGGCATCAGGTACTCGAACATCGTCCCGCTCCAGGACATCAGGGCGGTGGCTCCGGCAGCGCGGGTCAGCTCGCGACCCAGGTGAAACCAGTGCTCGACCGGAACGTCGTTCTTGGCGATGGCCACGAAGCTGGCCAGCCGCGCCTCCGAGGCGAGCAGATCGTAGTGGGACGTGTCCAGGGTATGGCTGGTGAGCTGGTAGCCGATGGCGAAGAGCGCCCGGGGCGCGTCGTAGAGGAAGCCGAACTCCATGTCGGTGACCAGGCGGTCGCACTCGCTGGCCACCGCCTCCAGCCGGGCCACCAGAGCGGCCGCGCCGGGCGAATGGACGGCGCACTGGCGCCAGGAGGGGAAGCGCGGCTGAACGCCCTCGCGGGAAGGGGCGCCGGTGGGCACCAGCCCATCGATGAGGGTGGATGACTCATCGATCCGCCCGGCAGCCCAGGCGATCCAGGCGTTCGCGGTGCCGGCCTCGGCGGCGCGGAGGGTCTCCTCGAGGAGGCTCCGTGCCTCCGCCAGCGTCGCCGCCACATCCATCCGCTCGGCAACGGAGCCCAGCTCCGAACGCACGAGCTCGAGGCGATCCGCCAGCGGCGGGAGTGCGGTCTCCTGGGCCAGGGCGAGTGCCGTGCGCACCGCTGGCCAGATCCGGCGATCGAGCACCGGTTCGTCGGCCGCGCCGAGGCACGCCTGGCGCAGGGCGATGAGATGACCGGCCAGGTTTCCGCTGTCGACCGTGGAGATGTAGCCGGGGGCCATGTCCTCCAGGGTCTTCAGGTCGTACCAGTTGAGGAAGTGGCCGCGGAACCTGCGCATCCGGGTGAGCGAGGCGAAGACCCGCTCCACCCGGGTGAGCATCTCCTCCAGGGTCACGAAGCCCAGATCGTGGGCGCTCACGGTGGCCAGCAGCTGGAGTCCGATGTTGGTGGGCGAGGTGCGCATCGCCACCACCGGGACGGGCGTTTCCTGGAAGTTGTCCGGGGCGAGCCAGTGCGTCTCGGCAGTGACGAAGCGCCGGAAGTAGTTCCAGTGGAGCAGCGCGTAGCGCAGGGCGTCGGTCCGGACCTTCGGGACCAGCCGGCGCTCGGAGCGGACGGGAGATGCGTTGAGCCGGTGTGCCAGCCAGGGCGCGGTGAGCCACAGGACGCCGAGGAGCCCGCAGCCAAGGAACTGCGCCGTGCGGTCCTCCAGCGATAGCGTCTGCCAGTCAGGGGCCTCCACCCAGCGACGCACGAGGAGGACGAGGAGGCCGGCGGTCAAGGCCACGGTGGGCCACATCGAGCGCCAGAGGTCTCGCGCCGAGCCCAGGTGTGAGCGCTCGGCGTGCGAGGCGGTCCGCCACTCCAGGAGGTTGCGCCTGGAGACCCCGAGCCTCCACAGGGTGCGCAGGATGGCGTCCGCCGAGATCCACGCCTGGTGGGGAAGGAAGGCGATGGTGAAGAGCGCCTGCCGCGCGCTCACCACGGTGTCGTGGCCCACCGCGACGTAGTAGGCCCGCCAGGAGCGGTCGAGCGGAGGCTGCACTGCGGCCAGGAGCACGTTGAGGATCCACGGCGCTCCCACGGCGAGCACGGTCAGGGCGGCCCAGCGGAGGGACGACCCGGGCAGGAGGGTCCAGCCCACGACGAGCAATGCCACCTGCGACAGCTCGAGCATGCTGCGCCGGAGGTTGTCGAAGATCTTCCAGCGCGAGAGGAGGGAGAGCGGATTGCGCCGCATGCCACCCGGCCCCGGGACCCGGGGCATCATCCAGCGCAGGAGCTGCCAGTCGCCGCGGATCCAGCGGTGCTTCCGGGCGGTCCAGGTCAGGTAACGGGAGGGGAAGTCGTCGTAGACCTTGATGTCAGTGACCAGCCCCGCGCGGGCGAACCCTCCCTCGATCAGATCGTGGGAGAGAAGCCTGTTGTCGGGGAAGCGATCCCGGGTGGCGCGCTCGAACGCCTCCACGTCGTAGATGCCCTTCCCGGCGAAGCTCCCCTCGTCGTAGAGGTCCTGGTACACGTCCGAGACGGCGGTGGTGTAGGGGTCGACGCCGGGCTCACCGGAGACGATGCTGGCGAAGAGCGTGCGGTTGGCGCTGGGGAGCGAGACCCCGACCCGGGGCTGGAGGATGGCGTAGCCGCGCACCACCCTCTCGCGGACCGGGTCGAAGACTGCCCGGTTCAGTGGGTGGGCCAGCGCTCCGATCAGCAGGGGCGCGGTGTCGGGCGGCAGGAGGGTGTCGGAGTCGAGGGTGATGACGAAGCGGATGGCCCGGAGCTCCGCGAGATCTCCCAAGGTGACGGCAAAGGCGCTCCCATCGGCACCGAGGACGAGCCGATTGAGCTGCGCCAGCTTTCCCCGCTTGCGCTCCCAGCCCATCCACACGCCCTGCGCGGGGTTCCACTGGCGGGCCCGGTGGAGCAGGTAGAAGGTGGATTGTTTCCCGTCGCCGTAGCGGGCCTCGAGCTCCTTCACCCCGGCCTGCGCGGCGGCGACGATCTCCGCGTCGCCCGGAACGGTCTCGGTCGGAGCGTCGGTGAAATCGCTGAGGACGATGAACTTGAGGTTCGGGCCCCGGTTGGCCAGGAACTCCACCTCGAGGTGCTCCAGCGCGCGCTCGACCGCGCCGACGCTGGGGAAGAGCGTGGGCACGACCACCGCGGTGGCGAACTCGGGGGGGACGGTGGCCGTCTCGAGGAAGTCCAGCTTGGGGAGCCGGCGGGGCGGGAGGAACTGCGTCACCAGCTGCTGGAGCGTCTGGAGGGCGAGCTCGTGTGCCGGGAGGAGGCCGAGGAGGAGCACCGCCGGCCAGGCCTGTCGCGCCTCGGGGCCAGCCAGCCAGAGGAGGAGAACGAGGCAGACCGCCATCCCCACGGTGGTGCCCAGCCCGAGCGCCAGGGTCGGGTGGCGGCGCACGGCCCGGCGAAGGCGATCGGCGAAGGAAGGACGGGCCTGGAGCGCGTGCTCCAGCTCGTCGACGCCGTCGTCGACCAGGAAGAAGCCCACGTGCCGGCGGGGTGAGTCGGCCTCGGCGTCGGCGGAGAGCGAGACGGTCCGGAGGGCCACAGCGGTCTCGTCGGCGCGGGTGCGGCGGGCGAGCTTCTCCAGCACGTGCCGGTAGCCGTCGCGCGTCTCGAAGGTCATCCGCGGGTAGACCCCGGCGGGGTCGGTGCGCAGCACCGCCTCCAGACGGCTGTGCGCCTCAACGAACGCGGGCCAGTCCAGGCCGCCGACGGTGCGCAGGCTGGTGATGCTGTTGGCCATGGTGACCTGGGTGAGGGCCAGGCGCTGGGTGGAGCGGGCCACCTCCTCCTCGGCTCCATGGCCCTCGTCCTCCAGCCATGACTGGACCCAGTCGATGGCGGTGCGGGAGCTCTGGAGGCGGAGCTGCTGGTGGAGGCGGGAGACGAACTCGGGTGTGGCGGCGGGATGGGAGCGGGAGAAGTCGGTGACCTCGGCCGCCAGCGCCTCGGTCCCGGCCAGCTCGGCGGCGTGGAGGCGGAGGGCCCACCTGTCGGCTGCGTCGAACTGGTCGAGACGCTGAACGGTGCGCAGGGTCATCCGGCGCACGCTCTCCACCAGGGCCAGGCGGAGCATGGCCGGGAGGGCCCAGAGCTCGCCGATGTTGAGCGGGGTGACTTCCTGGAACGCGGTGGTGAAGCGGCCGATGACTTCCAGGTCGAGCCGGGCCTCGGTGTGGGAGATGAGCGCGATGGCGAGCTCGTAGACCCGTGGGTAGCCGGTGAGGGGACCGCTGCCGAGGGAGGGAAGCTCGCGGTAGTAGCCGCGGGGAAGGTTCTGGCGGACCTCGGAGATGTGGTCCAGGACGACGTAGAAGTTGTCGAGGAGCCATTCTCCGGCCGGGCCGACCTCGCCTCCGGAGGCTGCCCGGCTGATGCGGGCGTGGGCGTCGATCAGGATCCGGCGGGTGGCGTCCAGGCGTTCGAGGAGAGGGGTGCCGCGACGGGGACGGGCGGTGGTCTGCTGGGCCCCGGCGATGGCTCGGGCTCGTTCCGCGAGAGCCTCGGGGCCGAGGAGCTCACCACCGAGGGGACCGCCGAGAGGGGCGGCCGCGCGCGAGAGGCGCTTGAGCCAGCGACGGAAGGGAGGAGCCGGGCGCGAGGACCTCGAGCGGGAGGTGCCGGTGACGGGGCGTTGCATGAAGTTCCGGCCAGCACACTCGGCCGCTCCGGCCACAACAAGTGAATTTCCGAGGTGCCCGCACGGCTGTCCGGTGGCCGCCAGCCGGGGCGCGCTTCAAGGCAGACAGGCGCTACGAGTATGCGTCCCCAGATGGCTGAAAACCTCTCAGCGCTGATGACCTTCGGCGGCGACAGTGTTCGGTCACCTCCCTGATCTTCGTCGCCGGCCCGCGCGGGCGTTCGCGAAGTGAGCCGCCAAATGCCTTGGCCCGCTGGTCTCAGCCGGTCCACTCCGGTGGATGCTCCGAGCGGCACCTCGGGAGTGCCGTCTAAGCCCGCGCCGCTATTGACAGATCCGGCTGCCGTTTCGTAGACCACCCGGCCTCATTCCCCGATAGCTCAGTTGGTAGAGCGGGTGACTGTTAATCACCATGTCCGTGGTTCGAGTCCACGTCGGGGAGCTTTCACGTAAGCGATCGCAGGACCGACCTTGGCCTCCGGAGCCAAAGGCCACAGGTTCGAATCCTGTATCGCGCGCACTGAAAGCCCCGAATCCCCTTCGGAAACTCCGGACGGGTTCGGGGCTTTCGTCTGTCCGCGCAGCCGATCTGTCCCCACTTTGTCCCCACTTCGCTCGGGAAGCAGGTGGCCGACCTGGATCGGCATGCGATTCACCTGCTCGCGCAGCCACACCGGCTCGACCTCCGTGTAAACCTTCTCCGTGATCTCGGTGCTGGCGTGCCGGAGGAGCTTGCTCGCGGCCAGCGTCGCTCCGCCACCCATCTGCAGCAGGCTCGCGCACGTCCGACGGAGGTCGTGGAACCGGAGCGGGCGCACCTTTGCGACCGGCCAGAGCAGGACGCTGTGCTCTGGGCAGAAGCAACGGGCCGGGTCCGCGGTCTCCTGCCGGTGCTTGCAGCCGCGCTTCCGGCACTTCTGGAAGTACCCCTGCACGATGCCAGCCCGGCCGAGAGCGCGCCGGAGCATCTCCTGCAGCGGGATGTCCCTGCGCATCATCGTGCCGACTAGCTTGCACTCCGGCTTGCAGCGCCGGACGCAGACGTGGGGGAAGAGGAACTCGGAGGGAGACGCGGCCGCCGCTTCGTCGAGCCACGGGAGAGCGGCGTCCGGGATGGGCACCTCGGCCTGCTCACCATTCTTCGTCACGTCGCGCTCCCAGCTCCGGCGAACGAGGAGCACCCGGCGAGCCCGGTCCACGTCGGCCTTGCGGAGCGCGAGGGCCTCGCCCTTCCTGAGCCCGAGGAAGATGCAGACGGCGAACAACGGCCGCCAGCGTGGGTCGAGCGCGGCGAGAAGAGGCTCGACCTCCTCGACGTGGAGGTAGTCAGTCACCCGCTTCGCCTTCTTCTCCTTCTTGTCCTTCGCCTTCGACTTGATGATCGGGTTCTCGCCGTTCCAGCGGCCCTCTTCGATCGCCCGGTTGAAGGCGCAGAGCAGGTGGGTTCGCATGTGAGCGATGGTCTGGAGCGAAAACGGCTTGCCCCGAGCTGACTTCTCCAGCCGCTTCGCTCTTAGAAAGCGGGTCACATCCGCAGAGGTCAAATCTGCAAGACGCATCGTGGCCAGCTCAGAGGTCAGCAGGTGCCTCCGAACGGAGCTGCTCGTGTTCTCGTGCGATGGCGTGTGTGCTGAGTACGCGGCGAGCCACCACTTCAGCAGGTTTGCGACTGTGCCCCCGCCCGCGTCGGACGCTGGAGCCGGCCGCTTCCTCTGCTCCT
>Ga0207679_10000780_pt1 | contig 20838 bp, 20 predicted proteins | sample KBSC73metaG_FD_184320 | JGI IMG/M metagenome (GOLD analysis project Ga0207679, IMG submission 184320) | Corn rhizosphere microbial communities from Kellogg Biological Station, Michigan, USA - KBS C7-3 metaG (SPAdes) (version 2) | ecosystem: Host-associated > Plants > Roots > Rhizosphere > Soil ... | reverse complement strand
GAAAAAAGCTTCTGCCGCTTGAAATTGCGGAATGCAATAAGCAGGTAATTTTTAATCATGGCTTAACTTTTAAGGGTTGCTGTTGGTTGAATGTTGCCAAGAAGTTCGATAAATTAAACTGAAGCCTATAATGATTTTGGATAAGTGGAGCAAGGAAATCAAAGGGCAAAAGTCAAAGGCCAAAATTGAAGGTATGAGCAATGATTCGTCATGCTTTAGACGGGTTTGGAAATTGTTAAAGAGTGGGCAGAATATTACGGTGCTCTATTCAATACATCACTAAAATAATAGAGTAGCTGCAAATGTTTTGAGTTCCATTATTTTTTCACAGAACTTTAGCCATAAATTTTCTTATAAGACAAGTTATTTGTCAAAATCGGAGTTCGGCTTTATTTGATGAGAGAAATCATACTTTACTAGAAGTCCATTGATAAATTTTCGAAAAGACTTGCTCATTCCGTTGCCAGAGTAGTAAGCTTTATCACCTTCTCCCTGCTTGTCTTGTTTTTGTGCCGGTATGACAATGTCTGCACGTAGTTCATTACATTCCATGCAAACTAAAACATGCCTTACTATTTTTCCATTTAAATAGTACACGATTCCGAGGTGTGGATTAAAACACATGGCCGTGACCTGGCCATAAGAATGCTTATCGCCAATTTTGTTATTGAGTAGTTCAACTGTCTTTCTATCAATATGAACTTGTTTTTTTATCGTGACTGTCGATATGAGTTGTCCTTTTTCATCAACAAGAGACGGGTCTTCGCCGGATGGCTGATAATCATACATTATTACTTTATCAAACTTGAGCGACAAAAATGGATTGTTCGGCTGACCAATTGAGGTTAGCGTAATCAGGGACAGTGAAAGCAATGAGACAATACGTATAAGTTGAGATTTATTGTCAGTCACTAGAGGCGAAGAATGTTGTTTTGATGCGAAAACCTAATTTATCCATATAAGTTTCATCTCAGCTGGGGTCAACCTCGCCCTCAATCCATCTGCTTGAGGAGAGGAAGGCCAAGCAACAAGTCTCTAATGAGCCTATATGCCGAGCACTTCAACCTGCAATCTTTGTTGAGCAATATTCAAAGTTGATGTGGAAGATCTAAAGTTTGGTTATGTAATAAAGTACTGCTCCTTCTCCTGCGGGAGAAGGAGCTAGCGGATGAGGCAAAAAAATGACTTTCATTCATTCTTCGTAGCGGCAATAACTTATCTTCGCAAAATGCAAGCGACACAAACAATGAAAGAAATTGTGCAACAAAATTGGACCAAACGTCCCCTGATCATCAGCGGCCCGTGCAGCGCGGAAACGGAGGACCAGGTGGTGGAGACCGTACAGCGCCTTGCCGCCACAGGCAAGGTTGACATGATCAGAGCCGGCATCTGGAAACCACGCACAAGACCCGGAAGTTTTGAAGGAATTGGTGTGAAGGGACTTCCCTGGCTATTGAGAGCAAAAAAACTCACGGGCCTGCCCACCATGGTGGAAGTGGCTACTGGCAAACAGGTTGAGGACGCGATCAGTTTTGAAGTGGACGTATTATGGATCGGTGCAAGAACAACCGTTAATCCATTTAGTGTCCAGGAACTAGCAGATGCATTGCGCGGAACCGATGTGCCGGTGTTGATCAAGAACCCCATCAATCCCGATCTTGAATTATGGACCGGCGCAGTGGAAAGAGTAGCTAAATCAGGAGTTAAGCAGATCGGTTTGATCCACCGCGGATTTTCTTCTTATGGCAATACCGAGTATCGTAATGCTCCTATGTGGCATCTTGCAATTGAAATGAAACGTCGTTATCCCGAACTTTTATTTATCAATGATCCTTCACACATCTGTGGCCGCTGCGACATATTGCACGACGTGGCGCAAAAAGCCATTGACCTCGACTACGATGGACTGATGATCGAATCACATATCGACCCTGAACATGCATGGAGTGATGCCAAGCAACAGCTGACCCCTGAGAAATTGGCCGACCTACTTGATTCCATTATCTGGCGCCGCGAAGATGTGAATTCAGAAGAATATCATGCCGCTCTCGAAAAATTACGCCAGCAGATTAATCACCTCGATGATGAACTAATGCAGATACTGGGTCAGCGAATGAAGATCTCAGAAAAGATCGGTGCGTACAAGAAGAATAATAACATCACGATTTTGCAAACCAATCGCTGGAACGAAATTTTGCAGAGGGCTGTGCAAAAAGGCGAGAGTTTGGGATTGAGCAAGGAGTTCATCACAAAGTATTTTGATGCCATGCATATGGAGAGCATCAATCATCAGAATAAGATCATGAATGAGTGAGTTGTGAATGGTCAATGGTGAATGACTACAATGTATTTGTCATTCCGAGCGCAGCTAGGAATCTACATATTTTTTGTGTTACCAACTTCAGTTCCCTGGTTAAACTTTTGTTGCGTCGCACACTTGTGCGTTTGGTTCTTTAATCAACAATTTTAAATACCTCATTCAATCGGAGTGCATAAAAACACCCCTTTGCGGATGGGGGCAAACACCCCTTTAGGGGATGGGGGCATGAAGAAACTTACTTACAAATTTTCCAGTTCATCTACTGATTATTACTTCGCTTATGGCATCAGTCATTTAAATGAATTTGTTGACCAAAAGAATGCCGTGATCATCACTGATGAAAATGTTTTCAGCAATCATAAAAAACGTTTCAAGAACTGGAGAGTGATCGTGCTCCCGCCGGGAGAAGAGAACAAAACTCAGGCAACTGTCGATTCCATTGTTGCGCAACTGATCATGACCGAAGCCGACAGAAAAACAACCTTGATCGGCGTTGGGGGAGGAGTGATCACTGACATTACTGGTTATGCGGCTTCCATTTATATGCGGGGAATAAAGTTTGGTTTTATCCCTACTACGATGTTATCGATGGTGGATGCTTCGATAGGTGGAAAGAATGGCGTTGATGTAGGCATTTATAAAAATCTTGTTGGAACCATCCGTCAGCCATCGTTTATTCTCCACGATCTCATTTTTCTAAATTCTCTTCCACAAACCGAATGGGTCAATGGTTTTGCCGAGATCATCAAACATGCCTGTATAAAAGATGCGGCAATGTTCAGGGAGTTGGAGACAAACTCATTAAAAAAGTACCAGGACAGAAAAGTTTTAGTGTGCGAACTGATACAATGTAATGCCATTTTAAAAACAAAGGTTGTTCAGCAGGATGAGTTTGAAAAGGGAGACAGGAAACTTTTGAACTTTGGTCATACGCTTGGGCATGCCTTAGAAAATCAATATGCATTATCTCATGGCCAGGCCATCTCTATCGGGATGACGTATGCCTGCAACATTTCAGAACAAATAACCGGGTTTAAGGAAACAGACCGGGTAATAAAAGTTTTAGAAAAATACGGATTACCCACCTATGCAAAATTTGACAAGCAAAAAGTGTTTAATGTACTGAAGATGGATAAGAAACGGGAAAGAAAAGAGATCAGTTATGTGTTGCTTGAAAAGATCGGGAAGGGGTTAATAAAAACGATTTCATTAGATCAGTTAGAAAAAATAATACAGGAACTGTGAATGCTGCAATAAAACCATCGTCATTAAAAGGGAATATCCATGCACCGACATCCAAAAGCTCGATGCAAAGAGCCTGTGCAGCAGCTTTGCTGGCAAAGGGCAAATCGATCATTCATCATCCCGGTCATAGCAACGATGATAAAGCGGCAATGGATATAATCCAGAGACTTGGAGCTAAGGTGGACGAAGTGAATGGTGAATTGTCAATTGTGAGTGATGGTTTCCCTCCCGATAGCCATCGGGACACCACTCACCTGCCGAAAGCAAGCGGGACACCACTCGCGGTTAGTTGCGGCGAAAGTGGATTAAGCATAAGAATGTTCACCCCGATCATTGCATTGTCGGACCAGGAAATCATCATTAACGGCGAAGGGAGTTTATTAAATCGCCCAATGGATTTCTTTGATGAGATTTTGCCGCGCCTTGGCGTGGTGGTCAAATCAAATAATGGGAAGCTTCCGATAAAAGTGAAAGGACCTTTGCAACCAAAAAATATTGAGATCGATGGATCGTTGAGTTCACAGTTTTTGACCGGTCTTTTAATGGCTTATGCTGCCGCCGATGCCAAAAATGTCACAATAAAAGTCACTAATCTTACAAGCAAACCCTACATCGACCTTACTCTTGATGTAATGAGAAGATTTGGATTAAAGCTTCCGGACGTTAAAAACCATGAGGAGTTTTATTTCACGCAAGAAACTCATTACTCATCACTCATTACTCATGACTACACAGTAGAAGGCGACTGGAGCGGGGGAGCATTTTTGTTAGTAGCAGGTGCAATTGCCGGCCCGATCACAGTGCGTGGTTTAGACATGATGTCAACACAAGCTGATAAAGCGATCATGAAAGCATTGAGTGACGCCAATGCGGGATTCGCGATCGAGGCAAAAGGAATAAAACTTCATGCAGCTGAAATGAAGGCATTTGAATTTGATGCTACGGATAGTCCCGACCTTTTTCCTCCTCTGGTCGCTCTGGCTTCCTATTGCAAAGGACAAACGAAGATCAAAGGAGTAAATCGTTTGACGCATAAGGAAAGCGATCGGTCGGCATCATTGCAGCAGGAATTTGGAAAGATGGGAGTGAAGATTGATGTGGATGATGACGTCATGATAATTCATGGTGGTAGTAAAGTGCACGGTGCAAAAGTTCATTCACGTCATGATCATCGAATTGCCATGGCTTGTGCGGTTGCGGCATTAAAAGCAGAGGGCGAAACTGAAATTGAAGAAGCAGAGGCAGTCAGAAAGTCTTATCCTGATTTCTTTCGTGATCTAAAATCATTGGGTGCTGATTTGAATAATCAATTTTCAATTTTCAATTTTCAATAATCAAGGTATATTCGAAACATTATTAATCGCAAAAACACCCCTTTAGGGGATGGGGGCTTATGAATAGCTTCGGAAGAATATTTCGTATTTCCATTTTTGGTGAATCGCATGGCGAATCGGTTGGAATTGTCGTGGATGGTTGTTCCGCTGGGATGCCGTTGACTGTTGAAGATTTTTTGCCAGACCTGGAGAGAAGAAAGGGCGGCACTCAAAAAGGAACGACACCGAGGCAGGAAGAGGACCTTCCTATTTTCAAAAGTGGCCTCTTTAATAATAAAACAACGGGTGCACCAATCACTATTTTATTTGAGAACAAAAATATCCGAAGCGGCGATTATGAAAAGCAAAGAGATGTTCCAAGGCCGGGACATGCCGATTTTGTAGCGCATAAAAAATTTGCAGGATTTGAAGATTATCGTGGCAGCGGGCATTTTAGCGGCAGGCTGACAGTCGCATTGGTCGCGGCGGGAGTGATAGCGAAAAAGATGCTGGGTTATGCAAAGACCTCACCCCAAACCCCTCTCCAAAGAAGAGGGGCTTCTGAAGACTCCGAACTTCCGGGTTACATTACAAATACACCAGATCAATGGAAATCAGTCACTGAGTTTGCAAAGGAGAATCGAAAACAGCCGACTGAATCGGAGGAAAAACTATGGGAGCAACTGCGCAATAGAAAAATTCACGGCTGCAAATTCAGGAGACAGCATCCCATAGAAGGATATATTGCTGACTTTGTTTGTCTCGAAAAAAAAGTAGTTGTGGAAGTCGATGGAGGCTATCATGATGCCGAACAACAAATGAAGATTGACGAATTCAGAACATTAACTCTTCAAAAGAACGGCTATAGGCTTATTAGATTTAGTAATGAGGAAGTATTGAACAAGATAGATTGGGTCTTAGATGAGGTAAAAAGGATTCTGATCGCGGAGTCTATCTCTCCCTCTCCTTTGGAGAGGGAGCCGGAGGGTGAGGTTGGAATAGCAATCACCTCCTCGATTCTCGAGATTGGGGGTGAAAAAGACCTTGATAAAGGCCTTCAAAGGGCCATTGATGCTAAAGACTCCATTGGTGGACTCATTGAATGCCGGGTAACCGGCCTTCCGATCGGCCTCGGAGAACCTTTTTTCGATTCTGCTGAGTCGCTTTTATCTCACATTGTATTCGCTATTCCTGCTGTTCGTGGCATTGAATTCGGAACCGGATTTGCTGCGGCCAAAATGTTTGGCAGCGAGCACAATGACGCAATAGAAGATATGGAAGGAAAAACGAGAACCAACCATGCCGGCGGCATTGTCGGCGGTCTGACCAACGGAAATGAGCTCGTTTTTCGCATCGCCATCAAGCCTACTTCGTCAACACCAAAAGAACAGGTCACCCTTAACTGGGAAACGGGTAAAGTGGAAGCTGCGTCGGTAAAAGGGCGTCATGACCTTTGCATTGCTCTCCGCGTTCCGGTCATTTTAGAGGCGGTAACCGCTATCGTTCTGGCCGACCTGATGATGTTGGAGCAGAAAATCCCACGAATAAGTACAGGCTAACTGGCTTCAACAGCCCTTTTTTTCTTAATTATTTCCTGGAGGAGTTCGACGTTTCCCCTAAGGTCGCGAATAGTTACCCCATCCGCTTTCCTGTCCACAGATTCCAATAAGAGGATCGTATTTTCAACAAGCAGGTCACTGAGCTGAGACAATGACAGGCTTTCAAGAGTTTCCCTTTTCATAATCCGGACGGTTTTAAGTTATAAAAAGAAAAATTCGCAGAAAAAATCTCATGAATCCTGTACCAACACCCCGCTTAATGAAAAAATGACACGCAGAATTTGAAAAAATTTCCGGTTGGTATCCTAGGTGAGATAGTAACACCGGTTATTCCTGAAAATTTTTCAGTAGTTAACCAAATGGCATATTATTCGCCTACCTTTGCCGTCCCAAAGCAAAAACGCTTGTCTACAATCTTAAAATCTCAAATCAATACAATTATGGCTAAGAAGTTAAATGTTACCCCACTTCATGACAGGGTGATCGTGAAACCTGCTGCCGCTGAAGAAAAAACAGCCGGTGGAATTATTATTCCTGACACAGCAAAAGAAAAACCGCAGCGTGGCACTGTGATCGCTGCCGGTCCTGGCAAAAAGGATGAGCCGGTAACCGTAAAAAACGGTGATACTGTTTTGTATGGTAAGTATGCCGGAACAGAAATCCAGATCGAAGGTGAAGATTATTTGATCATGAGAGAAAGTGATATCCTCGCGATAGTGTAAGTCACTTTAGCTGACGAATGACAACAATCAATTTTAAAAACTCAAACTGAAACATATGGCAAAACAACTCTTCTTCGATGTTGAAGCAAGAAATAAAATGAAAAAAGGCGTTGATGTTTTATCCAACGCTGTGAAAGTAACACTTGGGCCGAAGGGTCGCAATGTGGTTCTTGAAAAGAAATTTGGTGCACCCGGTATTACCAAAGACGGTGTAACTGTTGCAAAAGAAATTGAACTCGAAGACCCGATCGAAAACATGGGCGCGCAGATGGTAAAGGAAGTAGCTTCCAAAACTGCAGATATTGCGGGTGATGGTACTACTACGGCCACGGTTCTTGCCCAGTCAATCATTAGCGAAGGTTTGAAAAACGTAGCAGCCGGCGCTAATCCAATGGACCTCAAAAGAGGTATTGAAAAAGCAGTTGCAAAAGTGGTCGATCATTTAAAAGGTCAGTCACAAACTGTGGGAACTGATGCAAAGAAAATTCAGCAGGTTGCTGCTATCTCAGCTAACAATGACGAAAACATTGGTAAGCTGATAGCCGAAGCTTTTGGTAAAGTAGGTAAGGACGGTGTGATCACAGTAGAAGAGGCCAAGGGAACTGAAACAGGAATTGAAGTTGTAGAAGGTATGCAATTTGACCGTGGTTATATCTCTGCTTACTTCGTTACCAACAGTGAAAAAATGGAAGCTGAGCTTGACAAGCCTTATATCCTGATCTATGACAAAAAGATCAGCAATATGAAGGACATCCTTCACATTCTTGAAAAAGTTGCCCAGCAGGGTGCGCAGCTTCTTATTATTTCAGAAGATCTCGAAGGTGAAGCTTTGGCTACACTAGTGGTTAATAAATTACGTGGCACAATTAAGGTGGCTGCCGTTAAAGCTCCAGGTTTTGGTGACCGTCGTAAAGAAATGTTGCAGGATATTGCTGTTCTCACAAAAGGTATCGTGGTGAGCGAAGAGCAAGGTTACAAACTGGAAAACGCAGACCTTTCTTATCTCGGCCGCGCCGAAAGAGTAGCGATCGACAAAGACAACACAACTATTGTTGGCGGCAAAGGGAAGAAAGAAGACATTACGGCGCGCGTTAACCAGATCAAAGCACAAATTGAAACAACAACTTCTGATTACGACAGGGAGAAATTACAGGAACGCCTGGCTAAATTAAGTGGCGGTGTTGCTGTGCTGAATATAGGTGCTGCCACTGAAATGGAAATGAAAGAAAAGAAAGACAGGGTAGACGATGCGTTGCATGCCACAAGAGCAGCCGTTGAAGAAGGGATTGTACCTGGTGGTGGTGTTGCTTTCATTCGTGCCGTGGAAGCTTTAGATAAATTAAAGGGCGGCAACGAGGACGAAACAACCGGTATTGCTATCGTGAAAAGAGCACTGGAAGAACCACTTCGCCAAATCGTTGCGAATGCGGGCATCGAAGGTTCTATCGTCGTTCAGAAAGTAAAGGAAGGAAAAGGTGATTTCGGGTTTAATGCAAAGGAAGAAGAATATGAGAACCTTTATAAAGCCGGTGTAATTGATCCTACAAAAGTTACACGTATTGCTTTGGAAAATGCGGCATCGATCGCGGGTATGTTGTTGACCACTGAATGTGTAGTGGCCGACAAACCGAAGAAAGAAGAGCCTCATATGCACCCAGGTGGTGCTCCAGGCATGGGCGGAATGGATTACTAAACGCCGGGCTTAAGGCAAAAAAGAATGCAATTTTTTTTCAATCCCGCCGCAAGGCGGGATTTTTATTTTCCATCTTCTGCACACCGGTTCATTATTTTATTTCAGGGAAGAAGAATAAGTGAGTATATTAGGAATAGCCAAAACTATTTTTTAACCAAAATCAACTATTATGAATTCCCAGAAGTTCATCGTCGGCGGCATTGTCGGCGGTATTGTTTATTTTATTCTTGGCTGGTTAATTTTCGGAATGTTACTGAAGGATTTTATGGCAAGCAACGCGTCATCCGGGACTATGAGAGCTGATGCCGACATTGTTTGGTGGGCATTGATCGTCGGAAATCTCTGCCTGGGATTTCTCCTTGCTTATGTGATTGGTAAAAGTGGTGCATCCGCTGGGAAAGGGGCAGCCGTTGGCTTTGTATTGGGTCTATTGGTTTCATTAGGTTATGACCTCATCATGTATGCTACCTCAACCGTAATGACGTCTTTAAAAGGGGTGGCCGCGGACGTGGCTGCAACTGTTGTGATGTCTACCATTACAGGAGCTGTTGTGGGCTATGTTCTTGGAATGAGCAAAAAAACTGTTGTGGCTGCCTGATTAGCAAAAATTTTATCCATAGTCCTGTTCTTTCGTCGTGAAGAGTGGGACTATTTTTTTTAATCTCATGCTCGTTGCCTATTTTCATCACATATTGAAGTTTGAAGATCAAAATGCTCAACACTCAATGTTCAATTGTCAGTTATGATGAACCGCTTCTTCGTTGATCCCGATATTTCTAAAGCAAAGACAATTGACAGTCGTATTTATACTTCGCCGGAAATATTTGACCACTTCAAAGAGAAGATATTTTCATCCTGCTGGCATTTTATCGGCGACACGACATTGGTGAGTGAAAGCAATAACTGCCACCCATTTATCTTAATGAAGGAGTATTTGAATGAGCCTTTGCTATTAACAAAAGACGAGGCGGGAAAAATACATTGCCTTTCAAACGTGTGCACACACCGCGGAAATCTTTTGGTGTATGAACCATGTAAATCAAATAACCTGCGTTGTAAATATCATGGAAGACTATTCCAACTAGATGGGAAGTTTAAATCAATGCCGGAGTTCAAAGAAGTAAAGGATTTTCCATCAAAGGACGACGACCTTCATTCGCTACCATTATTTCATTGGTCTCATTTTCTATTTACCACGCTTACAGCGAAATTTCCTCCACAACATTTTTTAAAAGATATGATGGAGAGAGTAGAATGGATGCCATTAAAGGAATTCAAGTTCCGGCCTGATCTGTCAAAGGAATTCTTTATTGATGCCAACTGGGCTTTATACTGCGAAAATTATCTAGAAGGCTTTCACATTCCATTTGTTCATGCCGGGCTCAGCATACTGATCGATTATAGTGATTATAAAACTGAACTTTTCTTCCCATTTTCTGCGCTGCAAATTGGCATTAGCAAGACGGGGAAAGATTGTTTTGATGTTCCGTCCACGTCACCCGATTATGGTAAAAAGATCGCCGCCTATTATTTCTGGGTGTTTCCGAACATGATGTTCAATTTTTATCCCTGGGGGCTTTCGATAAATGTTGTACAGCCTTTGTCCGTTAGCAAAACGAAAGTGTCTTTTTTGAGTTATGTATGGAAAGAAGAAAAAAGACACAAGGGAGCGGGCGGTGATCTTGATAAAGTGGAAATGGAGGATGAAGAGATTGTGCAGAAGGTCCAGAAAGGAGTAAGATCGAGGTTTTATAGATATGGAAGATACTCGGTAACTAAAGAAAGAGGGACGCACCATTTTCATCAGCTATTGGCAGAATTTCTTAACTCATAAAAATATTCAATATTCAATTTTCAATATTCAATTCTCAACTCAAAACATCTGTAAACGATCAATTCTCATTGAACATTGAGTATTGAGTATTGAGTATTGAACATTCACAACGCATGTCCGAACCAAGACTTCAAAAGACAATCGGACTCTGGTCCGCCACCACCATCGTAATTGGAAGCGTTATCGGCTCCAGCATTTTCATGAAGCCGGCGACCATGGCAGGCCAGTTGGGCTCACCTTATTTACTGATCATTGTTTGGATCGTAACTGGACTTGTTTCCCTTTTTGGCGCCATGGCATTTGCGGAACTGGGAACGATGTTTCCCGAAACAGGCGGACAATACGTTTACCTTAGAAAAGCTTATGGGGATTTTATAGCTTATCTCTATGGGTGGGGAAGTATTGCCGTAATTAATACAGCGGCGATCGCAGCTATCGCATTTGTCTGTGCAGCCTACGCAGGAAATTTCATTCACCTTCCTCGCTTTGATGCTGCCACCGAACATTCCATTGTTTTGCACATTCCACTGATCGGCGATATAATCCCGTTAGAAAATTTTGGAGTAAAGGCACTCGCTATCGCAATCATAGTTGTCGTTACAATTGCAAATTATATAAGCGTTAAAGCCGGTAATGCGATCCAATTCGTTTCAACAATGCTAAAAGCATTTGCATTAATTATTCTCGTCTTCGGTATTTTATTTTCGGGGAAAGGGTCTGCAAACAATTTCATTCAGAACTCAGAGAATTTTCAATTAACGGGCTGGGCATTGTTTGCCGCATTTATGGCTGCGGTTACGGGTGCGTTTTCCGGTTATGACGGGTGGAATAATCTGGCCATGGTAGCGGGCGAATTAAAGAATCCTGAAAAGAATATTACCAAAAGCTTGTTCATGGGATTATTTGCCTGCATCATTATTTATGTTCTCATTAGTATTGCCTATTTGTATATGTTGCCGATCGATGAGATGGCAAGTTCCAGCCTTGTAGCAACGGACGCTGTCAAAAAAGTTATGGGATCAACCGGGGGGTCCGTTATTTCAATATTAATTATTATTTCAACGTTTGGGGCGGTGTGCTCAAATCTATTGGCTAATGCAAGGGTTGTTTTTGCCATGTCGGAAGCAAAAAGTTTCTTCCCATGGGCCGGCCAGGTTCATTCAAAATTCCGCACACCGGGCAATTCAGTATTGATCCTGGGAGTGTGGAGTTGCCTGTTTGTATTGAGTGGTTCGTTTGATATTCTCGCCGACATGTTCGTCTTTATGTCGTGGGTTTTTTATGGATTGGTAGTGGCGGGTGTGTTTATTCTCCGCAAGAAAATGCCGGGAGTAGAAAGGCCGTACCGGGTAAAGGGATATCCGATTCTCCCTGGGGTTTTTATCCTGTTTACGGGATTTTATCTGGCTACGACGGTGTACAATGACATTGATAACTATGCCAGGGGGAAGGTCCCATTCATTAACTCCGTTTTGGGTATGTTGTTGACAGCCATTGGTATTCCATTATATTATTATTTCAAAAGGAAAAGTACTATTGTATAAAAGAATTATTCCTACGTACTATTGACAGGAATATTTCTTTTCCCTACTTTAGCGGCCAGAATCAGCTATTACCAAATCCTACCGTACCTGTTAATTGCTATGGGAAAAACTCATGTATCCAGGCTGTAGCATATGCTGAGAATATCAGTATTCGGGTTGACGCCACCCAGACAATGTATTAACTCCGTTTGAACGACGGAGTTTTTTATTTGAGCTTAACAGAGAGCCTAAATAACTACAGATTGCTTCACTTCGCTCGCAATGACGAATATTCGAGGGCTAAGTAGCGATCAGCTGAATAGGGGTCAGAACGTACAAGTGAGTGACACAACGGGAGACGAATTGAATTACAAGAGCCGGTTACATCATCTTTTTAATCATTCGCCCGAGCATCATCAATCCGTAGTCTACATCTTCGCTCCATGGCTTTCCAAAACTGATGCGGATAAAATGCGTGTAATTACAATTAGCGGAGAATATCCGGCCAGGTACAATGGAAATTTTATGCTTCATGGCTTCTGTGCGCAGCTTGAATGAGTTTATTTTTTTATTCAGCTGGAGCCACAATACAAAACCACCATGGGGCCTTGAAATTTTTGTATCAGGTGGAAAGTATTCAATAATAGCTTGCATATAACGCAAGCATTGCGTGTGTAAAGCCCTGCGCAGATTTTTCAAATGATATTCGTATCGGCCAATTTTCAGAAAGTGTGCAACGGCCGCTTGCGTCAGGGAAGGACTGCTGATGTTCAGGCCTCTTTTCATTTGCCTGACCTCTTCAAAAAATTTTCCGGGAATTGTCCAGCCAATTCGATAACCAGGTGCAAGAGATTTTGAAAGCGATGAGCAATGCATCACCAATCCTTTCTTGTCAAAATATTTGCATGTTTTCGGCCTGCTTTTTCCAAAATACATTTCACCATAGATGTCATCTTCGATCAACGCGATGTTGTGTTTCGTGATAATGTCGACAAGTTTCTTTTTATTTTCATCAGGCATGCAGCTGCCAAGAGGATTGTTGAAGTTCGGCACTACGATGCAGGCTTTGATGGAATGATTTTCGATAGCTTTTTCCAGGCAATCCAGTTCAATCCCATTGACGGAGCAGGAAGTTATCTCCACTACTTTTAGACCAAGATTTTCAGTGGCCTGGTAAATGCCGAAATATGTGGGACATTCAACGGCCACCGTGTCGCCCGGTTTTGTGACCGCGCGTAAGCAAATTGTTATCGCTTCAAGGCATCCTGTTGTGACGATCACCTCTTCAGGTTGCACTTTTCCTCCCCAATTAAATGCAAGCCTTGCAATTTGTTTTCGAAGTTCAAGATTTCCCTGTGTGTGCTCGTAATTGATACAATGATCTTTGCTATTTCGCAAAGCATGCACAACTGACTTGTTGAGTTTTGCAGCGGGCAATAAAGAAATGTCAGGAACAGCTAATGCAAAATTGATCACATCGGGAGCAGCAATGTCCATGTAAATGGAAGAGATCATCTCTTTCACACTCACATCATGTGAAATAGGTTCTGGCCTTATTTGCTTTGGCATTTCAGGAAAACGCCTGTGATTGAACCGAACATAATAACCGGACTTTGGTCTCGATTCGATCAATCCTTTTCCTTCCAAATGATAGTAGGCCTGGAAAGCAGTGCCCATGCTGATGCCATACTCGTCGCTTAACATTCTTACAGACGGAAGTTTGTCGCCGATCTTGAGCACATCATCTGCTATCATTTTTTCAATACCCACTGCCACCTGCAAATACAAGTGATCATCATTGCTTACGATAGATTTCATTTCCGGGATTTTTAAATTGAGAACAAGAAAGGGACTTTAAAAATTTTGTCACCTCTGCATTACCCAATTGTTAAAAAATCTGATATAGTCAAAAATACAAAAACTGAATCTGTTTTTTATTAAATTGTTGAAAGATTTTTGTATAGCGTTATTAACAAGACCAACAAAATGAATAAAGAATTAAGTAGGGCGTATATAGCATTAGCCATTGTCAGTTTCTTCTGGGGCACGACTTACATCGCTTCACGAATAGGAGCTCAGCACATGCCGGGACTTTTTATGGCGGGTATACGCCAATTTGTGTCAGGACTGATATTGGTGAGTTTCTTTCTCCTGAAAGGTTATTCACTGCCGGGTAAAGACATTTTGAAGAAGATCTCCATCCAGGGGATATTTCTCCTGTGTTTTGCCAATGGCTTCCTCACCTGGTCACTGGAATACATCAGCAGCGGGCTGGCAGCCATCATTGCGGCACTGGTGCCATTGTTTGTCACCGTTTTCTCAATTTGGCTTTCAAAACGTACCAGAATATCAAGATTGATGATACTGGGAATGGCCATTGGTCTTGGAGGTGTAGTCACTATTTTTTACGATTATCTTGGGGAAGTTCATAATAAGTCATTTGTTTTTGGAGTTGTGCTTGCGTTACTGTCAACGCTGAGCTGGTCGTTCGGTACGGTATATTCATCAAAACAAAAATTATCCATCGATATTTTATTTGCGGTGGGATTGCAAATGCTGTTTGCAGGAGTTGTGATTCTTCTAGCCTGCGGCTTGACTGGTAAATATGTCAATCTTGCCGACACGGGCCACGCGTCCTGGTATGCCTTGCTCTATCTTATTTTCTTTGGTTCACTTCTCACTTATTCGGCCTATGCGTTTGCGATCACGAAACTACCACCTGCGCAGGTTTCGATCTATGCTTATATCAATCCTATCGTAGCTGTTGGACTGGGATGGCTCCTGCTACAGGAAAAAATGAATGCAAATATGCTTTTAGGAACAGTGATCACGCTGGGAGGAGTATGGCTGGTAAATCGGGAATCCAAGAAGTTAAAAACTCAACGACATAAACATTAAACCTTGTGTTATGAACATCAAAGTCATCTGCGCCAATTCTTCACATGCAGAAACAATTTCATCGATCGGCAAATTGTCTTTTCGGGATGCATTCGGCAATCTCTTCAATGATAAGGCTGCTTTGTTCGAATATCTTGAATACACGTACAGTATTGACAAGGTAGTAAAGAGTATCAATAAAGAGAATAATGTTTTCTTCATTGCTTTTGTAGAAAATGAGCCGGTGGGTTTTGCCAAAGTGAAAAAATCTTCGTTGAATGAACAGATCGAATCAATAGCACAGATGGAACTCCAGAAAATATATGTTCTCTCGTATTATCATGGAAGTGGCGCAGGCGCGGCACTGATGCAGGCTGTTCTCGAACTGGCTCATGAGCTTCAGCCTGACTATGTCTGGCTTGATACGCCCATTAGTAATACAAAGGCTATCAGGTTCTATGAAAAAAACGGCTTTATCAGGTCGGCCAAAAACTATTTCACAATTGGCAATCAAACCTTCGAGTACTATGTGATGTGTTTACCTGTGGCTGTTGAAGAAGAAGCATGTTGCAATTAAATCAAAGATTACTATGGAAACTGCAATAGAAATAAATAAGAAGCTGGATATAAAGAATTGTTCATTAAATGATGTGAATACAATTTTGGCATTCTATGATGCAGCAATTCAATTCCAGATGCAAAAAAATACCGTAGCCTGGCCGAAATTCGATAAATCTTTTATTGAGAAAGAAATAAGGGAAGAGAGGCACTGGAAGATAATGGTCGGTGATGAAATTGCCTGCAACTGGGCCATTACATTTGACGATAAAGAGATCTGGGAAGAAAGGGACGATAACAATTCGATTTATATCCATCGTTTTGCAGCTAATCCCGCGTTCAGGGGAAAAAGGTTTATTGATGTGATCGTGCCATGGGCAAAAGCTTATGCAGCCTCAAAGGGAAGAAAATTTGTGAGACTAGATACATTAGGCAACAACACCAGGTTAATTGAACATTACACATCAGCGGGATTTAATTTTTTGGGGATTTGGAAATTAACGAACACTGAAGGCCTGGCGGCGCATTACCAGCGAGAACCCAATTGTTGTTTTTTTGAGATCGAGATCAATAATTAAAAATAGAGTCATATGGAACTAACAACAGAGATAAGGATCAGGAAAGTTTCTCATTCGAGGATCCATGAAGTGGATTTTGAGCACCTTGAATTCGGCAAGCAGATCTCGGATCACATGCTGGTCTGCGATTATTTCAACGAACAGTGGCACGAGGCAGAGATCGTTCCTTTTGCCCACCTCTCGCTGAGCCCTGCTACTTTGGCTTTTCATTATGGTCAAACCGTGTTTGAAGGAATGAAGGCATTTCGCATGCAGGACGGTAGCGCAAACATTTTCAGGATCGATAAGCATTATGATCGCTTTGTAAGATCACTGGATAGAATGTGCATGGCTGTCCCGCCAAGGGAAATTTTTGTAGAAGGGTTGAAACAATTGATCAATCTCGATCGGAACTGGATACCAACACAGGACAACTGTGCTTTATACCTGCGTCCATTTGTGATTGCAACAGAAAAATTTCTTGGTGTGAGAGTTTCGACTGACTACAGGTTCATAATTATTACCTCACCGGTGCCTTCCACTTTTGCAAAGGCTATCAAATTGAAGGTGGAAACAGATTATATCCGCGCAGCTCCGGGTGGTACTGGTTTTGCAAAATGTGGCGGAAACTATGGCGGCGCATTTTATCCAACTCAGTTAGCGAGGCAACAGGGTTATGACCAGGTATTGTGGACAAATGCGGGCGAAAATAATTTTATTGAAGAGTCGGGAATGATGAATATCATGTTTGTCATCGAAGACAAATTAATAACACCTCCATTGTCTGACACGATCTTAGACGGAGTTACGAGAGACAGTTTGTTGACGATTGCAAGAACCCTGGGATATAAGACCGAAGAGCGCCCCGTTAGTCTCGATGAGTTAGAAAGTTCTTTTCGCAATAACACCATCTCGGAAGCCTTTGGCGCGGGAACTGCTGCCGTTGTAGCTCCTGTGAAAACAATTAGTATTCACGGTACCGATTTTCATTTGCCCGAGTATAGCCATGAAAATTTATCGGCCAAATTGAAATTAAATCTCGAACAAATAAGAACAGGAAGAGCAGAAGATATTTACGGTTGGAATAGTATAATTTAGAATTACCATAAGTGGGTATTAATCGGATCGGCTATTCATGGCCGATCCTTTTTTTGTTTCTGCCGTTCTGCGTTTTACTCTGTGATCTCTTGTGCCTCCGCAGTGAAAATGAAGCCACGGAGGAACGGAGGAACTACAGAGATCCACGGAGATAAGGCTAAACGTCTTAACTTCAATTTCAATTAAAACTATGCAAACAGTCATTATTACCGGTGCGTCGGGAAATCTTGGGCAAGCAGTTGCAAAAAGATTTCTTGCTGAGAATTTTAAAGTGATCGGAACTGTCATTCCCAATGACCCCGTTCAATTAGATATCAACAATCCAAACTTTGAAACAGTTGCAGTTGACCTGATGAATGAAGAGGACTCTGAAAAATTTGTCCAATCAGTAGTTGATAAAAATAAGACCATTGATGTAGCCGTGTTGACAGTAGGGGGCTTCGCTATGGGATCAATTGCAGAAACAAAAATGGCGGATATTTTAAAGCAGTATAAACTGAATTTCCACACAACCTATCATGTTGCGCGACCTGTATTTGTGCAAATGCTGAAGCAAGGCAGTGGAAGGATCTTTCTGCCCGGGGCGCGAACGGGTATTGATATGAAGCTGAGCAAGGGAACAACTGCTTATGGACTTTCGAAATCACTTATATTTCGTTTAGCCGAATTAATGAATGAAGAAGCAAAAGGGAAGAATGTTCTCACTTCCGTTATTGCACCGAGTATAATTGACACTCCACAAAATCGCCGGTCAATGCCGAAGGCTAACCCTTCTGATTGGGTGAAGGCAGAGGACATTGCTAATGTCATTTATTTTTATTCGACCAACGAAGCATCTGTCTTAAGAGAAACGGTGCTTAAGGTTTACAATAATGCTTGAATCATGAGTAATGAGTGATTAGTAATGAGTGCTTTAAATTTTTAAACTCATCACTCATCACTTGACTGCTCTAAACCCCAGACCTGTTATTCATCACTCATTACTGATTACTCATTGCGGTTTGGCATGACATTAGTACATTTGCGACCGCTGTTGAAAAAATTTTCTAACCCTAAAAAAACGATATGAGAACAAAGATTCTTTTAGTTGTTTTATTTTGTTTTGTCATTTCTTTTTCTGCATTCTCCCAGCAATCGAGAGCTATTGTAAAAGCTGGTGTAAATCTTGCCAATGTTTCCGTTACAGATAATGGCAACATTGATGATGCGAATATGCTGACTAGCTTCCAGGTTGGTTTGTTAGGTGATATTCATGTAACGAGTCTTCTCTACTTTCAGCCCGGCCTGGTATTTACAGGCAAGGGATCAAAGATAGAGATAGGCAGACCAGACGAGAATTTGTACATCAAACAAACGTCCAATCCGTTTTACATTGAAGTACCAGCCAATTTCGTTATCAAACTGCCGTTTAATTCCGAAAGCCATTTCTTTATTGGCGCAGGACCTTATGGAGCGATCGGCATTGCCGGTAAAGCAAAAACAGATGCAACTGTTTTAGGTTTTAACTCTCACTCCGAAAACAATATTGAGTTTTCAAATGATGATCCTTCTACGTTTGGCCAGGAAGAAGGTACGGGCTTAGGCGTACTCAAACGGTTTGATTATGGATTGAACGGCACTATTGGCATAGAAGGTAAGAGACTTGTACTCAGTGCAGGTTACGGTTTAGGCCTTGCCAAATTACAATCTGGCAGCAACAATGGTGAAGATAACAACAATAAGCACCGGGTGTTGAGCTTTACTGTAGGAGTGAAGCTATAGAAAGGAGTAATGAGTGATCAGTGATGAGTATCTAAACTCATTACTCATTACTGATCACTAGCGTCCTAAACTAGTTAGAACATATTCAGTTGTTTATGTTCAAGTTCTTTGACAGTTTGCAGATAATCATCGTCAAACAGTTGATTTAACTGGGTTTTGTTGAGTAGGGTCAGGCTTAAAATCTGTAATATTTCATAGGTGCTGTACTTGATTTTACATTGCTCTTTTATTATGGCAACAGTACAGTATGCAATGATCGCACAGTAGATTTGAATTCGGACTGCATTTTCAGAATATCCCCAGAAGGTTTTGATTTTTAAGTGTTGTTTTATCCACTTAAAGAATAACTCAATCTTCCATCGATATTTATAAAGCTTAGCGATATCCAACGCGGTCAGTTCAAAATTATTCGTTACGAAGTCAAGCTTAAACTCAGTTTCCTTGTCATAAAATTTTACTCGCCTAAGTTTGTCAGGATAAAATTTTGACGGATAAAAATTATTGAGCTTAATGATCTGATCGCACAAGACGCCTAATGATTTGTCAACCGGCATCGAATAGAGTCTTCGATAATCTTGATTTACTTGTAACCTTGTTACGAAGTAAGCCCCAGCTTCAAGGATGGAATGAAGGCTTTTAAAATCGATATAAGCCCGATCCAAAACGTAGAAAGCTTTACGCTCAAAAACCAAGTGGTCAAAGAATCGTGAATCGTGCATCAGGCCATCACTCAAGTGGACAAACGTTGGGATCTCAGTCTTTATGTCATATTGTGTGTGCAGCTTTACGGCTCCTTTGTTTTTTCGGAAAGCAGCCCACCAAAACACACTCAGACATAGATCGATCGTGGTAGAATCGATGGCGTAAACGTTCCCCTCGATATTGACGTCAAACTCCTTACTGCTGACGCAAATTTTTCGGGCATAACCAATAATGACGTACGCGTACTCAGCAAACATTTGCCAGTCGCGATGTTCATTGGCATATGCAAGATTCGATTTGGAAAGGCCGGTTCCCATTCCCAAGTGGTACCACTTACTTCGTTGGGATTCCAAGCAGGTTACAAGATCACTAAGACTCTCGCGATTGGACAACTGACCGAAGAGCATGCACATCAATTGATGCCAACAAGTAAAGTGTTTCACCTGATAATTGCCCTTGAACTTTGTCACGCATTTGACAAACTCATTTACTGGTAAGAACTCTGTGACCTGAGCGAAAACGTATTTACCCGTATTCATCAGCCAAAATACCCGAAAAGAGGCCAAATCGGCTGAAATCGTTTGAACCCTAAAAACTCGTGAAATGCTTATCTAGCAACACTTTCAAAGAACTAAATTTTTTATGTTTAGGACGGCAGTGATTACTGATTACTCATCATCGAGAGCTATCTTCGCTGCATGAAATGGATCGGAATCCTGGCAGCAATCGCACTAATTATCGCTTGTTTTTTTCCGTGGGTTTTCATTGAATCAAAAAATATTACGGTTACAGGAACAGAGTCAACCTGGACAAGTTTTGGTAAGCCTGGCTATTTTCATTTCTTTCTTGCTGCCTTTTACATTTTATTTACTATTATTCCCAGGGTTTGGGCCAAAAGATGGAACTTATTGATTGTTGCATTGAATATTGCCTGGGCCGCAAGAAATTACTTTATTATATCAGCGTGTTCAGGGGGAGAATGTCCTGAAAAAAAAATGGCGCTGTATGTTGTTTTGATTTCCTCTTTGCTTATGTTGGTAGCTGCTTTGTTTCCAAAGATGGAAGTATCATCCGGC
>Ga0207679_10000771_pt1 | contig 20959 bp, 25 predicted proteins | sample KBSC73metaG_FD_184320 | JGI IMG/M metagenome (GOLD analysis project Ga0207679, IMG submission 184320) | Corn rhizosphere microbial communities from Kellogg Biological Station, Michigan, USA - KBS C7-3 metaG (SPAdes) (version 2) | ecosystem: Host-associated > Plants > Roots > Rhizosphere > Soil ... | reverse complement strand
CCGCGCGCAGGCATTCTTGGGGCAGGCATTTCATGCCGAAGCGATCGAAGAGCTGAAAAAATTTCTTGTGGGCGATCCGCATTCACCACGGCGGAATGAGGCCAAGTTGAAGTTGGGCATCGCGCAGGTGCGGCTCAAACAGTATGATCAAGCGCGCGATACGTTTCGTGCATTGGCCAAAGAGGGTGGACCGGAATCCCATGAAGCGGCGGTGTGGCTGGCGCGCGTCTATCTCCGACAGGGACAGGGAGACAAGTTGTTGGAAGCCGGGCGTGTGCTGCCCTCTATGTCGCTGTCTGCCGAGCAGAAGGGACAGATCACGCTGTTTGTGGGCATGTGGCTCGAGGACCAGAAGCAATACGACGAGGCCCTTGCGAAATATCTTCAGGTAGCAAAGCAGGGCGAGCCCGCGGCGCAGCGGGCGGAGGGTCAATGGCGCGTGGGGTGGGTCTATTACCGAACAGGGCGCTATCGCGAGGCGGGTGAAGGTTTGCGTGCGCTCGCCGAACAGCATGACAGTGAGTTCGAGCCTCAAGCGCTTTACTGGATGGGACGCGCCGGTGAGCAGCATCAGCAGCCGGAAGCTCAGGAGTACTATAAGAAACTGTGTCAGCGGCACCGCTTTACTTACTATTGTCAGTTGGCTCGAGAACGCATGAAGGGTGGGCCTGATTCCGAAATTCCACCAGATGTGACGATGGTCTCCGCTGACCCGCCGAAAGAAGGCGAGCCGGCCGCGACCATCACTACACGCGCAGACATCGCCCAGCAGACGGCATACCGTCGGGCGATTGAGCTGAAAACTCTGGGCTTGGATGCCGACGCCGCCCACGAAGTCGCCGTGCTGACGGAGCGGTACAGCCGGGACCCTGATGCCCTCGTGGCGCTGTCGACGATGTTGAACGAGGTCGGCGCCTATCATCAGGCGCTACGTCTGGCACGTGCTCGATTCCGCGATCAGCTGGAGCGCACAGGCGGAACGGTTGCGCCTTCGCTATGGAACGTGGCCTATCCGACTGGACTCCTGCCGACGATCAAACTACAGGGGGCGAAGGGCGTGGACCCGTACCTGATCGCCGCCATTATCCGTGAAGAAAGCCAATATGACGTGAAAGCCGTTTCCCGTGTGGGGGCCATCGGATTAATGCAGGTCATGCCGGCAACGGCCAACACCGTGGCGCAGCGGGTCGGGCTTCCCGCCGTCGGACGTGAAGACCTGTTTGATCAAGAGACCAACATCCGCATTGGCGTCCGCTACGTCGAGCAATTGTTGGAGCAGTTTTCCGGCAACCTCGTCTATACCATTGCCTCCTATAATGCAGGCCCTCTGGCGGTCGGCAATTGGATCTCTCAATATCGCGGGCAGGGTCAGGACGAATTCGTCGAGCTGATTCCCTATCAAGAGACCAGACAATATGTGAAACGGGTCTTGCGGACCTATCGCGAATACGTGCGCCTCGGCGGCCTGTCCTGATGGCGTTGACAAGCTGTGGGTAAGTTCCTATAGTGCGCCACAATCCGTGGTAGAGAATGCAGGAGAGGGTACATGGCGTTGGATCGTTTGGATGCGCTTGAGACGCGCATCAAGGACCTGGTGAAGCTCATCCAGGAATTGAAAAAGCGAAATGCCGGCCTAGAGGATGATCTCCGGGCGACCCGGCAGCGCTTGGCCGACGAAAGTGATTCGAATCGCCGCTGGGCTCGTGAGCGGACCGACATTAAAGCCCGCGTTGAGAAAGTCCTGAGTGATATCGAAGTGTTGGAGGGGTTCGAAGAACGCAAGGAGGTGGCCTTTGACTAAGACGACCGATGTCGAGATCTACGGCCAGCGATATACGATCAAAGGCGAAGCGGATGAAGCCTACATCCGTCGCCTGGCAGGCTTCGTGGACGGTCAAATGCGGCAGGTTGCTGAGGGGATGAACACCACCACACCATCCAGATTGGCGGTTCTGACAGCGCTGAATCTGGCCCATCAGCTGTTCGAAGCGGAAAAGAAACGAGCCCAAGGCGAAGCGGATGTCGAACGCCGGATGACGTCGCTCATGGAATCCATCGAGGAACACGTTCCTACTTCGCTCTTTCGGTGAATGCGCTTGCAAAGGCCCGGAAGCCTTTGCTATCGTGGTGTTGTGGTAGTGGTATTTGCGGAAGCAGGTTCATTGATCGGGACAAGGATGAGGTCAATCACCAACCGGTAACGATTCCGGGATACGATTTACGTCGCTGCAAGAATGAATGTGGGTTTTTCGATGCTGATCCCGTTGAGAGAGTGGAATGCGTTGCAGGGAGTGCTGCTGCTCCTCTCGACCCTCGCTGCCATCCTGGACAGAATCGCGGAGTACGTGGTGCCGGCCGAGCGAGAGTTCGGTGCGGATAGACGAGCGGCCGTGGCGGTCTCAGAACCGGCACGATCGTTCGAATTATGTCTCGCGCGAGTGAGTCCTATTCGACGCGCAGTCGGAGGCCAAGTCTGGAGACAGGCTCGCTCCGCTCTTCCAACAACACGTTCATCCTTCCGAAGTCGTTTCTCGGGATAGTCTGATCGGTCGGCCTCTTCTCGTCCTGTCTTTCGTCTTCCCAACCGCTACCTTCTGAATCTTGACCGTCTCAGGCGTGATGCAGCCTCAATCGTGAAAGGGTCTGTCCTATGTCGACTTCCATGTTGCTGTACATATTCGTGGGATTGATAGGGGCGTTGCTGGGAATTGGAATGTATGAAGGGTTGCGCCGTTCTTCCATGAGCGCCAGGCGCGCTCAGGAGGCAGAACAGTCGCGTCAAGCCATCCAAAACGCCCAACGTGAAGCCGAAAATATCGTCAAAGAGGCCAAGCTCGAAGCGAAGGATTTGATTTTTCAATCCAAGGCGGAATTGGAGAAAGAGCAAAAGGCGAAGCTGCTCGAGCTCACCTCCGCAGAAAAGCGCCTGGTCCAGCGGGAAGAAGCCATCGATAAGCGCATCGGCGTGCTGGACAAGCGCGATGCCGAGGGACAAAAGCGTGAACAGGAGCTCATCAAGAAAGAAGAGAGATTGATTGTCAAGGAAGCGACCTGCGCCCAGGCAGAGCGCGAGCATCGCGACGCATTGGAGCGGGTGGCGGGTATGACGGCTGATGAAGCCAAGAAGCAGCTCCTTCAGGAACTGGAGAGCCAGGCTCGCCTCGATGCCGCCGGGATCGCCAAGCGGACGCTGGAGGAAGCCCGAGAGAATGCCGAGCGGGAAGCGCGGGAGATCATCACCACCTCCATTCAACGGGTGGTGCGGGACTACGTGTCGGAATCGACCATCTCCGTCGTCCCCATTCCGAACGATGCGATGAAGGGCCGCATTATCGGCCGCGAGGGACGCAACATCCGTGCGATCGAAGCCGCGACCGGCATCGATCTGATCATTGATGAGACGCCGGAAGCCGTGATCATCTCAGGGTTCGATCCGTTGCGCCGGGAAATCGCCAAGGTCTCGCTCGAGCGGTTGATGCATGACGGACGCATCCATCCCACGCGAATCGAGGAGATCGTCGAAAAGGTCAAGGTCGATATCGACAAGTTGATGTACGAGGAAGCCGAAAAGATCATTTTCGAGCTGGGACTCTCCGATTTCCATCCGGAGCTCATCAAAGTGTTAGGCCGGCTGAAATACCGGACGAGTTACGGACAAAATAACCTCTACCATGCGCGTGAAGCCTCCTATATCTGCGGCATCATGGCCTCAGAACTTGGGTTGGACGTGCGGCTCGCCCGACGTGGCGCCTTGCTGCACGATATCGGCAAGGCCGTGAGCCACGAAGAAGAAGGGCCCCATGCGATGCTGGGTGCGGAAATCGCGAAAAAGTGGGGCGAGAGCGAGAAAATCGTGAATGCCATCGCCGCCCACCACGAGCAGGTGCCGCCCATCTGTCCGGAATCAGTGCTCGTGGCCGCCGCTGAAGCCTTGTCGGCTGCCAGGCCGGGGGCAAGGCGCGAGGCGCTGGAGTCCTACGTGAAGCGCCTGGAGAAATTGGAATCGCTCGCGCATGCGCAGAAAGGCGTGCAGAAGGCCTACGCCATCCAAGCGGGCCGGGAAATTCGCGTGATCGTCCGCCAGGAAGACGTGACGGACAGCGAGTCGTTTCAGCTGTCGAGGGAATTGGCCAAGAAGATCGAGCAGGAATTGACGTATCCGGGCCAGATCAAGGTCACGGTGATCCGCGAAAGCCGCTACATCGAGTACGCGAAATGAAAGTCCTGTACATCGGGGACATCATGGGAGAGCCGGGGCGGCGTGCCGTGGGCCGGATGGTGCCGCGCCTCGTGTCTCAGCGCCAGATCGACGTCGTCGTTGGCAACGGTGAAAACGTTGCGGGTGGCTTCGGGATCACCCCCGAGCTTGCCGAAGAATTGTTCGGGATGGGATTGTCGGCGATCACCACAGGCAATCACGCCTGGGACAAAAAGGAAATTCTTGATTACTTCCCGCGCGAACGGCGTTTGCTGCGGCCGGCCAATTATCCGGACGGCGTGCCGGGCCAGGGCAGCGTCATCGTCCAGGCCAAGAACGGGGAAGAACTTGCCATCTTGCAGTTGATGGGACGCGCCTACATGCCGACCTTGGATTGTCCGTTCCAGGTCGCGAAGCGGGAAATGGCAAGATTGAGAAAACGTGTGGCGGCGGTGCTCGTCGACATGCATGCGGAAGCCACCTCGGAAAAGATGGCGATGGGTCATTTTCTCGACGGCGAGGCGACTGCCGTGGTCGGCACACATACGCACGTGCAGACCGCAGACGAACAGATTCTCCCGCGAGGCACGGCCTACCTGACGGATATCGGCATGACCGGCCCGCTGCATGGCGTGATCGGCGTGAAGAAGGAACTCGCCATCGAGAAGTTTTTGACCGGGATGCCGAGGCGTTTCGAGGTTGCCGCCGGCCCCACGGTGTTTTGTGCCGTCCTCATCGAGTTGGACGCGCGGATCGGCAAGGCCTTGTCGATCGAGCGCGTGCGCATTCTCGACTAACGGATGTCGGCTACGAAGCAACAGGCATTGTTCCAATCCCCCAAGTCGGTGATGACCGTTTCGCAGCTCACCGGCATACTTCGCACCTCGATCGAATCCCAGTTCACGGATCTCTGGCTAGAGGGAGAAGTGTCCAACCTCCGGATGCCGGGGTCCGGCCACGTCTACTGCACGCTCAAGGACGAATTCAGTCAGATCCGCGCCGTCCTCTTCCGATCGAGCGCATTGCGGTTGAGGTTCGCCCTGCAAGAAGGGATGTGCATCATTGTCCGGGGACGGCTCACGGTCTATGAGCCGCGAGGAGAATATCAGATCGTCCTCGACAGTGTTGAACCCAAAGGGATCGGTGCCCTGCAACTGGCGTTTGAGCAACTCAAGGCTCGACTGACCGCCGAAGGGTTGTTCGATGAGGCCAAGAAAGTATCGTTGCCGCCTTTTCCGCAACGAGTGGGGATCGTGACATCGCCCACCGGTGCTGCAATCCGGGACATGCTTGCTGTGCTGCACCGGCGCTGGCCGACGCTTCACGTCATTGTCGTTCCGGTGCCGGTGCAGGGAGACGGCGCCGCGCAGCAGATTGCGGATGCGGTGGGCTGGTTGAACGAGGAAGATCTCGTCGACGTCATGATCGTCGGCCGTGGCGGAGGGTCGATGGAAGATCTCTGGAGCTTCAATGAAGAGGTCGTCGTCCGTGCGATTGCGGCGTCCCGTGTCCCGGTCGTGTCCGCGGTGGGTCATGAGACCGACGTAACGCTGACGGATTTTGCCGCAGACCGACGGGCGGCCACGCCTTCCGCGGCTGCAGAAACCGTCGTTCAGGTGCTGGCCGAAGTCGTCGAGCGCCTGCGGGTGCTAACCATACGCACGACCCAGACCATGGGCAGACACTGCATGTTTGAACAACGGCGCCTCGACGCTCAGATTGGCAAGCTGTCGGAGATGCGGCTTCGCATACGTCTTGAATGGCAGCGGACGCAGGACACGGTGGATCGCTTACGGACGCTGACTTCCGACCGGCTTGCGGCAGGACGTGACCTGATTCGTGAGCGTCAACGTGAATTGGCCGTCCTGAATCCGGTCTTTCTCGTCAAACGAAGCCTCGCCATGGTCACATTTTTGATGCAACGGCTGGAACGCCAAATCTTCGTCTTGGCCGATGGCCGTAGACACCGGATGGCAGCGCTTGCAGCGCAACTCGCGCAGTTGAGCCCACTGGCGATTCTTGGGCGCGGCTACAGCATCCTCTCGCGCGTGCGGGACGGAGCGATCGTCCGCAAGGCGGCCGATGCACAACTCGAGGAGGAAGTCATCGCGCGCTTATCCCAGGGCCAACTGCACTGTACGGTCAAGCGCGTGTTGCCCGATCCCTTGGTGTAAATCGGAACCAAGCCCAGGTATAATGATTTTTCTAACGCAAGGAAAGGATTAGGTACCGTCGTGGGCGGGGTCAAATTCGAACAGGCAATGGCGCGACTGGAAGCGATCGTCGGTGAATTGGAAAAGGGTGACCTGCCTCTGGATGAATCCTTGAAGATCTTCGAGGAAGGTATTCGTCTCTCGAAGAGTTGCCTGAAAATCCTGGAAGATGCCGAGCACAAGGTGGAAGTCCTGGTCCAGGACAGGAACGGCAAGAAGCGGCTGCAGGCCTTCTCGCCGGATGAAAATGCGGGTGATGACTCCTCCGACGAGTCCTCCTCTTGATTGCACTGTGGGGTCTTCCTCGGGTTGTCCAGCCTCCGGACTCGTCTTCGCCAAGTCTCAGTACCATGCATGCCAAGCCGCCAGGTGAAAAAGAGCGGTTGGATCGTCTGCTGGTCCACCAAGGTCTTGCCGCCAGCCGGGAGGCAGCGGTCCGGACGATCATGGCAGGCGGTGTGCTGGTGGACGGTGCGGTTGTCGACAAGCCAGCCAGACTCGTCGCACGCAGCGCCCGCATTGAAATCGAGCATGCGGCGCCGTTTGTCAGCCGGGCTGGAGAAAAGTTGGCGGCCGCACTCGAGGCGTTTTCCATCGACCCGCATGGTTTGGTCGCACTTGACGTCGGCTGTTCGACCGGCGGGTTTACCGATTGTCTATTGCAACGAGGTGTCCAACGGGTCTACGCCGTGGACGTCGGATACGGCCTCATCGACTGGAAACTCAGGCAGGATCCGCGGGTCGTCATGCTTGAACGGACGAATATCCGGTACATAGACCGGTCGCGCATTCCGGAGTTGGTTGACCTCGCCGTGATCGACGTGTCTTTCATCTCGCTCACGTTGGTGCTTCCGAGCGTGGTGCCGTTCTTATGCGACAGCGGACGAATGGTTGCCCTCGTCAAGCCCCAATTTGAAGTCGGAAAAGGGCAGGTGGGATCAGGCGGAATCGTGCGGGACGAATCTCAGCGTCGCAGTGTGACCGAGAAGGTCATCGCATTCGCCGTAAGCCTGGGGTTTGAGGCCACCGGGATCTTGGAGTCTCCGGTGAAAGGCAGGAAAGGCAATCAGGAAATACTTGTGAGCTTTGGACGTCAAGGTATAATCACTCCTTTGCCAGGGCGGTCGGAGGTGGAAAAGGCATGAAAGTCTTAGTGACGGGCGGCGCCGGGTTCATTGGATCTCATCTGGTCGATCGGCTGGTGTTGGAAGGGCACGAGGCAGTCGTGGTGGATAATCTCGCCACGGGCAAGCGCCGAAATATCAATCGAGCCGCCCGTTTCTACAAGATGGACATCCAAAGCTGGCGGTTGGAGCGTGTCTTTCGCAATGAACGGCCGAACGTCGTGATGCATCTGGCGGCGCAAATGGATGTGCGAAAATCGGTCGAAGATCCCATGTTCGACGCTCAAGTCAACGTGTTGGGCACCTTGAACGTATTGCAGCAGGCGGTAAAACACGGTGTGCGCAAGGTGATTTTTTCTTCGTCCGGCGGAGCGATTTATGGCGAGCAGGAGATCTACCCCGCTCCCGAAACGCATGTGATGAAGCCCTTGTCTCCGTATGGCCTCAGCAAACTCTGTGGAGAACAATACCTTTCATACTTCCAGCGCGTCAGCGGACTCCAGGCCGTCAGCCTTCGGTATGCGAACGTGTATGGACCGCGCCAGGATCCGGAGGGAGAAGCGGGTGTCGTTGCCATCTTCATCCAAAAAATGCTGAACAACGAACAGGCCGTCATCAACGGAAACGGACGGCAGACCCGGGACTTTGTCTTCGTCGATGACGTGGTTGAAGCGAATCTTGCGATGATGGGGCAGGAGACACAGGGCACCTACAATGTGGGTACCGGTGTGGAAACGTCCATCAACGATTTATTCAGGATTCTCGTTCAGCACACCGGTTCAAACTGCAAGGAGATGCACGGTCCTGCGAAAAAAGGCGAGCAGGCGCGAAGTGTCATCGACAGCACGAAGCTGCGGCATGAAGTCCCCTGGGAGCCGAAGGCGGATTTGAGCGAAGGACTCAAAAAGACGGTCGAATACTTTAAAGCCCGTCTGCATTGAGGGCCGGCTCGGACTAGTACCTCGGCACCGAACGGTCCACCTGAGCCGACCACGCATCGATTCCCCCCACCAAGTTCTTGACGTTGGGGAAGCCCTGTTGGAGGAGAAAGTTGGTCGCGTCCGCACTCCTCATGCCATGGTGGCAAATTGCGATGATTTCCGTGTCCCGGTTCAGCTTCCCTAAGGATTGAGGAAGTGTCGCGAGCGGGATCAAGGTCGACCCGTTGAGCTTAGCCAGGTCAAATTCCCACTGCTCCCTCACATCGAGGAGCACCAGTTGATCGCCTTTGTCCAGTCTGCTCTTGAGTTCGCTAGCGGTGATGGTATAACCCATGTTTGCCTCCGTGTCTGGCCCGAAACGGCATCTTAAGTGAGCCTCGAAAACACTGTCAATCGAGATCGGGTTCTACGACCGCGCAAAATCGGGGTTGTCTACGCAGTTCCACGGAGGACAATATTTGTTCATTTTTGTCGTTGATTCTCGCTATTCCCAACAGGCCTACGGGACAACACGCGGTTGAAACCTGGTTCATAAGACCAAAGTTCTGATCACAACCAGTTGATTTTTATGAATGTGTATCATTTATGTTCCTAGGTAGGGCACAGTACTTGCTCAGTAAGGGGTATCGTCGAGGCCAATGAAACCGTCTCCCCGGAAGGTGGTAATTGTCTTGGTCACGACATCGAGTCGCCGCGAAGCATTACTGATCGCGGATGCGGTGGTGAGGAAAAAACTGGCGGCCTGCGGCAATCTGATTCCATCTGTGACCTCGATCTTTCGGTGGAAAGGACAGATCCAGAGGAGCCGTGAGTCGCTGCTGCTGATGAAAACAAGCGCACATCGATACCCTGCGCTTGAAAGGTTGGTAAGGTCAATGCATTCGTACGAAGTTCCGGAGATCATCGCATTGACCCTGGAAAAGGGACTGCATCCATATCTTGAGTGGGTGCACAGGGAGACCGCTATAGATTGAGTTCCTCGCGCAACTCATGACCTACATGAGGGGTTGACCAAAGCAGCCTAGATGGGTAAACTCGGAATCGATACCTAGGTATGTGAAGGCGCCCTCGCAGGGGGTGAAGGATATGGGACAAGTACACGGCGTAGAATCTAACGATTCGTATACGGTGGTCATCTTCCGTGGGTCGACCGCCAAGCCTCTCCGTTTCAGCTTTCCAAGGAAATTTGTCCGTAAGATATTGATTCTAGGCGCTATTATACTCGTCGCCGACATCCTTGTGATTTCCCATTACGTGGTCAGAACAGGGGAAGTCTGGGAACTTTCGGCGTTCCGTGCTGAAGCCCTCAGCGCGCGCCAGCAGACTGCTGCCTTTTCGACAGCGGTGGATGACTTGAAGAAGCGTCTGACGAGTATGAAGGAAGTCAATCAACGGCTTCGCGTCATGCTGGGGATTGAGACTCCGAAGACTGGGGATCAGTTTAACGGTCGAGGCGGTGAAGAAACCCCGCTTCCCGAGGGCAGTACGATCAGCACGATGGTCAAACCGGTGACAGGCGAATCCGAGGTGCAGTCTGGGGCGCTTGCCAGCCCGGGTGACCTCGCGACGAAGGAACTCGGCCAAAAGGAACTCGTGACCGTAGTGAAGGAAAGCATCGGCTGGCTTGCCAAGGAAGCTGATGCACAAGAGCAGTCTCTCCAGGAATTGTCAGTAGCCGCCGAGCAGAGGTCTTCCCGCTGGGCAGCCACGCCTTCCATTTGGCCGGTCAAAGGATGGGTGACATCGGGGTTTGGACCCCGGGTGTCGCCGTTTACGGAAAAACCGGCGTGGCATGACGGTCTTGATATCGGCGCCGCGGCCAACGCGCCTGTGCAAGCTCCGGCGCAGGGTCGCGTCACCAGCGTGGGGTTTGATCCCAAGCTGGGCAATGTGGTGAAGCTCGATCATGGATATGGGATTGAAACGTTGTACGGCCATCTTGCCAAGACCTTGGTGAAGGAAGGGCAACGCGTGAAGCGGGGCGACGTGGTGGGGTTGGTCGGGAGCAGTGGCCTCGCGACGGGTCCTCATCTTCACTATATGGTCAAGGTGAACGGCCAAACGTTCGATCCGACCAAGTATATTCTCGACTGAGACGGGTCTCCCTCAGATCGATCACGCGCTATGTCGTGAGGCATAGCGCGTGTTTTTTTGATCAATCATCCGCTGACGTTGCATAAACGTCGGCTCTCCAGCCACAGGACCCTGTATCCCCCTCTGCTCATGAGCGACCTCGACATTGCGAGAGCGTATCAACCCCTCCCCATCCAGGAAATCGGCAAACAGCTCGGGTTGTCTCCGGACGAACTCCATCCCTACGGCAGACACAAAGGTAAAATCAGTCTCTCGGCGCTCGAGCGCCTCAAGAACAAACCTCCGGGCCGCTACATTCTCGTTACCGCGATTAATCCGACGCCGTTAGGGGAAGGGAAAACGACGACGTCCATCGGACTGGCGATGGGTCTCAATAGAATTGGTCAGCGCGCCGTGGTGACGCTCCGCCAACCATCATTGGGACCGGTATTCGGCATCAAGGGAGGCGGGACGGGGGGCGGTCGCGCTCAGGTCGTCCCGATGGAGGACATCAATCTTCATTTGACGGGGGATGCCCACGCCGTAGCCGCGAGCCACAATTTGCTCTCGGCCTTCGTCGACAATCATGTGTTCCATGGCAATCCGCTTGACCTCGATCCCGCGCGGCTCTCTTGGCCTCGATCCATGGGTATCAGCGACCGGGCGCTCAGGCGAATCTCACTGAACGAAGACACCGGCCATCGGCCGGACCAGTTCGTCATTACCGAAGCCTCAGAAGTCATGGCCATCCTGGCGCTGGCCAGAGATCACGCGGATCTGCGTCGCCGCCTTGGAGAGATTGTGATCGGGCTGAACAAGGCGGGAACACCGGTCAGGGCCGAGGCTCTCTCCTGTGCCGGCTCGATGGCGGTGTTGTTAAAGGACGCCTTACTGCCCAATCTGGTCCAGACGCTCGAAGGGACTCCTGCATTCGTCCATACCGGCCCGTTCGGCAATATCGCCCATGGAAACTGCTCGATCATCTCTGATGCCATCGCCGTACGGTGCGCCGATTATGTGGTGACGGAGGCAGGGTTCGGAAGCGATTTGGGCGCGGAAAAATTCTTCAACATCAAATGCCGGCTATCGGGCTTGGCCCCCGCCGCCGCCGTGGTGGTCGCCACCTTGCGCGCGCTGAAACTGCACGGAGGCGGTGGGCTGGTGAAGGCGGGCACGCCGGTGCCCATTGGCCTATCCGGGCCCAATCAGGAAGCGTTGGCACGGGGTTTCCAGAACCTGGAGCAGCATATTGCAAACGTCAAGGCTCATGGCATTCCCGTGGTGGTCGCGATCAATGCGTTTAAGGACGATCCTATGTCGGAGTTGGAATGGCTTCGTAAGCAGGCCTGCAGTGCCGGAGCGGCGGAGGCGGCAGTCTCGACGCACCATGCCGATGGGGGAAAGGGATCAGAAGAACTTGCCCGAGCGGTAATCCGGGCGGTGCGCCAGCCGTCGTCATTTTCCCATCTCTATGACCTCTCCTGGCCGGTCAGGAAGAAGATAGAAACCATTGCCACCAAGATGTACGGAGCCTCGGAGGTCTCCTTCGAGCCGCAGGCGGAACGGGACATTGACTTGATCCAGCAGCTGAGATACGACGCCCTGCCCATCTGTATGGCGAAGACTCCGTTGTCTTTGTCGCATGATCCTGCTCTCAAAGGCCGGCCGACCGGATTCATGTTGCCGGTCAAGGAAGTACGGCTGCTTGCCGGTGCCGGATTTCTCACGGCCGTCTGTTCGGGTATTCAGTTGATGCCGGGCCTGCCGAAGAAGCCGGCGGGAGAACGCATTGGCCTGGATCCGGAGACCGGTCAAATCGTAGGACTATCGTAGGTGGCTCAGCGCTGCTTGAGGTAGCGGAAGAACTCGGAATCCGGGGTCATCACGATGGTCGATCTGTCCTCAAACGATTTCTTGTACGCCTCCATCGAGCGGGTAAAATCGAAAAACTTGGGATCCTGCCTGTACGCATCTGCATAGATCCGGAACGCTTTGGCATCTCCTGCGCCGCGCAGCTCTTCCGCTTCTTTGTAGGCCTGGGCCAGAAGAATCTCCCGGTCCTTCTCGGCCTCGGAGCGGATCTTTTGGGCCTCCTCGGCCCCCTCTGCGCGATACTGCTTGGCCTGTTGTTCCCGCTCTGCCTGCATGCGCTGGAAAACCGTCTTCTCGTTTTCCTGTGGCAGATCAGCCCGCTTGATGCGTACGTCCTGAATCGTGATCCCGTAGGCCGACGCCTTGTCATTGGAGCGCTGGGTCACGACCTTCATCAATTCCGCCCGTGCCGTCGAGACGATTTCCGCCAGGTCATGCCGGCCTAACTCGACCCGTAGTTCGGAATAAATGATGTCATGGAGGCGCTGGAGCGCCCCTCGCTGGCTTTGGAAGTTCTGATACACCTTCAGGGGATCAATGATCCGCCACTTGGCGAAATTGTCGAGCAACAATGTCTTCTTGTCCTGCGTGATGACGTCCTGGGCGTCGGAATCATAATCGAGGAGGCGCTTGTCGAAGTAGGTGACTTCCTGAACAAATGGAACTTTGACGTAGAGGCCGGGGTCCATGACAATGCGAACGGGTTTCCCTAGCTGAACGACGATAGCCGTCTGTGTGACATCGACGACATAGAGGGGGGACGCACCCAGGATGAACAGCGTGAATACAATCGCGATGACGCCGATGGTCATGCCTTGCTTCGTCATCGTTCGCGTCCCTCTCCGGATGGAGGCGGCTTTTTCGTGACCCGGTCGAGCGGCAAATAGGGCAACATGCGCTCGCCGGCCTTCCCATCGATGATGATCTTGTCCATTTTCGGCAGGATCTCTTCCATGGTCTCGATGTAGATCCGTTTGCTGATCGTGTCGCGGGCCAGGGTATACTCTTTCAGCGTGGCCAGGAAGCGGTTGGCTTCGCCTTGCGCCCGATTCAATCGTGCCTGAGCATAGCCTTTCGCCTGGTTGACCATCTGGGCGGCCTCGCCTTTTGCCTTGGGCAGAACATCGTTCCGGTAGCCGATCGACTGATTGATGAGCTTTTCCCGGTCTTCCTTCGCGTTCGTGACGTCCTTGAAAGCGGCAGCCACGGCTTCTGGGGGATCGACGTCCTGAAGCTGCACAGCCGCAATTTGCACCCCCGTCTGGTACTGGTCGAGGATCTTTTGCAGGAGGTCTTGCGTGTCCTGCTGGATCTGCGCCTTCCCCGTCGTGAGCGCTTCGTCAATCTTGCTCTTACCGATGACTTCCCGCATCGACGCCTCCGCGGCTTTGCCGATGGTGTCATGGATATCGGCCACGTTGAAGAGAAACTCCGAGGCGTCCCTGATCTTGTACTGCACGATGAACTCGATCGCCAGAATGTTCATGTCGCCGGTCAGCATGAGAGCCTCCTGCGGGATCATCTGCTGCCGGCTCTGACGATCGGTGCGGAATCCGACTTCGACGCGATGGAGCTTGGCCACTTTCGGCTGCAGGACCGATTCGACAAGCGGAATCTTCACGTGAGGCCCTGGCCCCACCGTCCGGACGGGAATGCCAAACCGCTTGACCACGCCTTCTTCATCCGGTCCGATGATGAATGCGCTCTGCCAGACCAGAAAAATCAGCAGGCCGGCGAGGAGGAGATTTCTGAAACCTCCGGTGGGAAGGAAACTCCTGAACTGCTGCGCCTGCTTGAGCATGTCCTCAAGCGGGTCGCTTTTCTTGCTCCATGGATCTTTGGGATCCCAAACCATGCGGTGGTAGAGGAAGGTTTAGTGCTCGTGAACGCGCGACACCATAACAGACTGCCCAGCCCTTCGCAACACAACGGCACACGTGGATGAGTCCGGAGGCACTAACTCGTGACGGCTCCTCCACAAGAGGAGCCCGCGCCGGCGGTGCAGCCGTAACAATGATTGCCGGTGACGATGGCCCTCCGTTGCAGGTCGGCCAGATTGAAATCGCGGATGTGACGTGGCGCGCCCGGGCCAACGGGAAGATCGAGCATTTGATTGAAATCGCAGTCATAGAGCGTGCCGTCCCAGCCAACCGACAACGTGTAGCGGCACATCACGCCGGAGGCGGCGGTAGGATTGAACGCCTGAGCCAGCCGCTGCATGTACCCCTCATAGTTTCCGCTCTCGACGAGGAACTCCAGAAAGCGGCTGATCGGCATGTTCGTGATCGTGTAGAGATGATTGAATTCAATGCCGTGTTTGGCGCGCAATTCCTTGCGGAACTGCGCTTCGATGGCGTCCTGTTTGGGCGGCAGAAACGCGCCGACGGGATTGTGAACGAGATTGAGCATCAAGCCGCTATCAGGTTCGCCGTAACCCAGCTGATTCAGGCGACGAAGGCCTTCGATCGACTTGTCGAAGACGCCCTCTCCCCGTTGCGCATCCGTTTGCGGCCCTTTGTAATAGGGAAGCGAGGCGACGATTTCTACGCGATGAGCAGCCAGGAAGTCTGCCAAATCGGCCTGCGAAGGCAGCAGGAGGACGGAAAGGTTGCAGCGATCCATGACGTGGCGGTTCAGCCCGCGCGCCTGTTCGACCAGCCAACGGAAATTCGGATTGAGCTCGGGCGCTCCGCCGGTCATGTCAACCGTGGGAATGTCGGTCTGTGCCAACGCATGAAGGCACAGTTCCGCCGTCTCACGCGACATCCGCTCCGTCCGGTCCGGTCCGGCATCAACGTGGCAGTGTCTGCAGGTTTGGTTACAGAGCTTACCCACGTTGATCTGAAAGACCGAGATTCCCGTCGCGAGTAGCGGGGACAGGACGGCCTTCTCCATGGACGCGCTGAATCGGGGAGTGGTTTGCTCGAGGAGGCGCAGTTGCTCACTCGTGGATGCCAGGGGACTGTGCCGAGTCAACAGGGTCAACGGCATGGCAATCAGCAGCATCCACCGTTCGGAGCACAAGACACCGCGTCGCTGCTGACGGTGTGTCCCGGCGCGTTTCTGCGTGAGATCTCCAGCAGGGTGTCTGTCATATCGATGCCGGTCACACGACCGGATGATCCCACGAGCCTTGCGGCTTCGAAACAGTCGATCCCCCCTTCGGCTCCGATGTCCAGAACCGTCTGGCCGACGTTCACCGTTTTGAGCCCGACGGGTGTCCCGCAGCCATAGGAGACCTTGAGGACCTCCTCAGGGATAAATGACTTCAGCTGCGCCATGTCATAGCCCGCAGACCCGCACAGCTGTTCGCCCATGCTCGCGGCTTTTGCATACCGGTCGCTGACCTTCTGGGCAATCTCCTCGATGGGCATGGTCCCTCGTGAGTGAATGGAACGTGCAGTCATGTCCATGTATCAAGAGATGATGGAACGCGTCAACCGCCGGAGGAGGGGCGCCGGCTCTTTCTCCACACCCATGCATACAAAAACAGATTTAGCAGAAGCAGCGACGCTCCCAGGGCGATCTGCAGCCCGCGAGTGAGCGACTCTGGGTAGAGCACAGCCAGCAGCCAACGGGAAAGGAAGTCATGGCTGTCGCTCAGTTCACCTCTGAACCGGGATTCCAGCGGTGTGAGCGGGCAGGTCGCCCCTGAAAATTCCACAATGAGGCCCCACAGGACTGCTGGCACATGAAGCCAGACAGCGCGCGGCCACCGAAGCACGAGGAGCGAGCCGAACATGGCGAAGAGGATGAAGAGCGCGTGGACCAGTGCGATCGCATCGGCGGCGAGGGCGTACGACATCAGCGCTACGAATTCTGTGCCTCGTGGGGAGGCGTAGACGGATACGTAATCCGGTCTTCCCCTAACACCGCAAATGGCGTCAACCGATGCTTGTCGGCTTTGGTGTTCGTCATGATGTGTCGCACGGTCCATCCCCGGCTGGTAAGTGCGTCGGCGATCAACGATCGATGACAACGCCAAGGAACGGCCTCCGCGCACATGATGGCCGTGGGAGTTTCTTGAGCATCCTTCATGAGGGTCTCCAAGGCAGCCCAGAACGGTTCCGTCTGCATGTAGTCAGCGAATCCGCGAAAACTCGCGTTTTTCCAGCCTGCATTGATCGTGTCCTTTTTCGGTTTGCGGAGTCCGCCGAGTTCAGGCGCGTGCACGTAGTTGAGTCGAGCCTGATGGAGATGCGCACTCAACGTGCGGGTATCGAATTGCGGGTTGTGGCGGGAATGGGGAACCGTGCGCACATCGACGAGGCGCTTGATGCCATGGGCGGTCAACAATGCCAAGAACTCGTCGATGGGTTTCGTCGAATGGCCGATCGTCCAGAGCTGCCGATCCATACGCCATTGTCCCACAGGGGCGCCATGGTCTCCAATCCGGCAGTCCCCGAGTGACAGATGGCACTGGCTCGAGAGCAGTGCTGAACTCCGGGGATGACGCTACTCGGGTGGCATCTTACGAGGATCCACTTCGACAAGCTTGAGCCGGCCGTTACCGGTGTGCTCTGTCTTGTAGAGTCGGTCTCCAAGCTGCAGGCTGCCAAGCAGGAGATTGCCGCTGGCGACCAGTGTGAAGTCGCCGCGAGAGGGCGGCTTGAACGAACCTCGGATCACGGCCGTGTCATTAAAACGTGACACCGTCGAGAGAATGTCCAACTCGTGGCGAGTTCCGTCAAAGAAATCCACGGTGACGCGGGGATGCGGCCTTGCAGTTGCATCTTTCAGAATCTGCAGCAACTGCACGTCCAGCGCAATGTCCCGCTCTCGGATCACCCACGGCTTTCGCTGACTCTGATCCGGCTGCGGGGGTGGCGCCGTGTGCCACAGACTGGCCAGCTCAGCGGTCTCGCCCCCCACGGCAGCAAGCGGCACCGAACAATGGAGGATGCCGGCAACCGCAATGATGACGAAGACCGCCTGCATCTGTCGCGTATGCTCCTTCGTGCGTCAGAGATCGAGATGACTTCATTATAGTCGGTCGTGCCAGGCAGGGCGAGAACGAAGCACAATTGCGCTAGCGGCGGGCGGCTGCCACGGCCCATTCCACGAGCTGGTCCGAGGATTCGACGATGTCGACCGGCACCTCGTAGTAATTCCTGAGCGTCTGCTTGGGATTGGGCTTGAACGGTTTCATCTGCTGGGCGCGATAGAGAGGGGCGGTGGCCGGACCCGTTCTGAAATAGAGACGGCCCTTGTGAATGATGCCGAAGAAGCTCCCGTAACGCGCCAGTCCATACCCGCCGAACATTGCGCGGCACGTCAGACCATTGAGATCAGCGAGTTGGTCCATGACGAATTCTTTGTACCCGTCTGACTTCGGCATCGGACTATGCCGGTTTACGTCCGGCGACCACGCGTACGGCGATGGGGAAGGTGATCCTTTCGCCCTGGCGAAATTGCGCGGCGGCCGCAAGAATGAGGCGTTTGACCTGCTGTCGTTGGGAATCGGAAAGTTGGGCCATGAGATTTTGGACCGGCGCGGCGATCTCCATCATGCTGGTGTAGTACTGGTCTTCCGATTCATACGACCACTCGCCAAGGAACTCCTGATCAGCAACGTCGACAAGACCAGCCGCTTGAAGCATGCCGGCCAGTTCGCCGACTCTGGCGAGGCGAAAGATGCCTGGTGCCGTCGGGTCTGGAGGAGGCAGGTCAATGACCTGCCTAATAGCTGCCATCGACAACCCGACCCTCGGATTCCGCTCGACCGCGGACCAGACCATCGCGGAGACCCATCGTCCGGGCTTCAGGACCCGTACGATCTCCGTAGCGGCCTTCGGAATGTCTGGCAAAAACATCAGGCAAAAACGGCTGGTGATCGCGTCGAACGATGCTGTCTCGAAGGGCAGATTCGTCGCGTCGCCGACGCGAAAGGTGACGTTCGAGAGGCCCAGCCGCTTTGCTTTGCGTTCGGCGGCCGCCAACATGTCCCCGGCAACGTCGATCCCGGTCACCGTGCCGGATGTTCCGACGATCTGCGCCGCAAGAAGCGCGGGATATCCGGTGCCGGAACCAAGATCAAGGACTGCCTGACCCCGGCAGAGGCGCGCATCGGCAACCAGTCGATGATTGAGATAGCCGGCGTGCTCCTCAAAGAGGCGGTCCCACTTTTCCCAGGCGCCCGCGACGCGGTTCCAATCTTGGCGTTGACCCTCGATAAATTCCTGGACGTTCGGCTGCGTCATGATACGGATTCCCTCTTCGTCATCCGCCGCTCAGGGCACAGACGATATAGACGCGGTCCTCGGCATCGAGGGGAGTCAGCAGCTCCTGCGCCTGCTCGTCATTCACGAAGATTCTGATATGGGGTCTGATCCTGTCCTGTTCCGTCACGATACGAAAGCGGAGGCCGGGATATTGCGCGTCCAACGCGGACAACACCTCGCCGAGCGTCGATCCTGCGACCTCCACCTCACTCTGTCGATTCGTGTACGACCGCAGCGCGCTTGGGATATGAATGGTCATCGCCCGAGCACGGCGGCTTCCACGGAATAAATCTCGGGCAGGTGACGGGCGATGCACGTCCAACCTTGCCCTTCGGTACGGCTGGCCCAGATCTCGCCGCTGGTTGTTCCGAGGTACAGACCGACGGGGTCGTGACCGTCGCGACTCATGGCCTGACGCTTGACGGTCCACCAGGCGTCGGTTCGCGGGAACCCCTTGTCGAGCCGGGACCAGCTCTTCCCGGCATTTCTCGTGACATAGGCGGCCGGTCTCCCGCCGAGGCTGACGCGCGGCCAGACTGTGGAGCCGTCCATTGGAAGTACCCACGCCACGTCCGCATTGCGCGGATGCACCACCATCGGAAAGCCGATGTCCCCGATGGCTTTCGGCATGTTTTTTCCGATCCGCACCCACTGGTGAGACGGACGATCGAGACGATAGATCCCGCAATGGTTTTGTTGATAGAGCCGGTCCGGATTGCTGGGACAGAGCCGCACACAGTGCGGGTCGTGGAACGTCACGGTGGCCGGGTCGAACCCTTCGACGACCTCAAGCCCTTTAATCAAGGGGAGAAAGGTCTTGCCGCCGTCTACGGATTCATGCACGCCGCCACCGGACATAGCGAAATACAGGTGCTTGGCATCGCGCGGATCAACGATGATCGAATGCAGCTTGGGCCCGTCAGGCGTGCCGTCCTGGACCGTACCCATCCATTCCAGATACTGCGGGTCTTCATTGATAGGGGAGAACGCGCTCCAGGTCACGCCTCCGTTGTCAGACCGGAACAGGCCTTGCGGGGATGTGCCGGCATACCAGGCGTCCGGTTCGTTCGCATGGCAGGGGGTGAGCCAGAAGACGTGATTCACTGCGCGGCCGTTTTCGCCCTCTGACACCTTTCGGAATGCCGGGGGCGCTGAAGATTCCTTCCAGGTTTTGCCGGCATCCGTGGACCGGTAGATCGTCGGTCCAAGATGCCCCGTGCTGACGGCCATCAGCATCGTGCGTCGATCACGGGGGTCGAGCACCATGTGGTGCACGATGTGGCCGAGAAACGTCGGGGCGGACAGTTTCCACGTCCGCCTGGACGCGTCGCTGCGCAAGGTGAACGCCCCCTTCCGGGTGCCGATCAACAGGATGACTGCCCCCTTCGAGGCGGCTAATGTACCGGTCTTGGCTGTGCGAGTCATCTGAGAGTCTCCTTCCGAACGAGTGTCGCTGGCTCAGCGCCGTTTCCGTTTGGGCCGGGGCCTAGTGCGTCTGGCCGTAGACTTTTTTCTCGATGCCTTCGGTGCCATTTTCGATTGCCACAGTCCGAAGGTGGCGCCCGTCGGATCGTTGATGATGCTCAACCATCCGTATTGACCGGCTACCATCACCTCGCGATGAATCGTTGCACCGAGGCTCCGGGCTTTCTCGGTCACGCCCGCGATGTCATCCGTCACGATGTAGGGGATCCAGAACGATTCCGATCCGGCCTGCGGGCTCTTCATCATACCCCCGGTCGGGGACACCTGCTCATTGAAGAGCGAATAGGGCATGTCCGGCAGGTCGCGGACTTTCCAGCCGAAGAGTTTCTGGTAGAAGTCTTTTGCCTTCTCCAAATCCTGAGTGATCAGCTCGATGTGCCCGAAGTTGGTCGCCATGGTCGTCCTCCGTCGATGCCGCGGCCGGTTACTTGATCGTCTGCAACGTTTCGCGGAGTTCCTTCAACTCGGCGATCGAGAGATCCAAATGTTGATCGCGCTGCGGCTGATCGTCCTTGAATTTCCACAGGCGTTTGAAAATGGTGACTAACTCCTTCTTATGGGTCACAGCGAGATCATAGGCCGGTGTTTTTTGCTGTTCCTTCGTGACCTCGCAATAGGAATCGAGGAGGGCATGCAACTGATTGTGGTAATCGTCGAACGCCGCATCGTTGCCTTTCCCGCCCTTGGCTTTGGTCGCGGTGGCTTCCATCGCGGTGGTCAGGTTGACCAGAGTGTCGATCGCCGTGGCCCCTTTGGCCTGCGCCGCATAGTCCCCTGCGCGCGGATAGAACAAGTAACTGCACCCGCTGCTGACGACTAACAGGATGATCAG
>Ga0207679_10000758_pt1 | contig 21287 bp, 18 predicted proteins | sample KBSC73metaG_FD_184320 | JGI IMG/M metagenome (GOLD analysis project Ga0207679, IMG submission 184320) | Corn rhizosphere microbial communities from Kellogg Biological Station, Michigan, USA - KBS C7-3 metaG (SPAdes) (version 2) | ecosystem: Host-associated > Plants > Roots > Rhizosphere > Soil ... | reverse complement strand
CCTCCACTGCTTAATGAAGGCGGAGTTCGCCGGGTTCTTCACCGACATGAAGTAGTTCCAGGCCGCGAGGTGGCCCACCAGCGGCTTGGTGTCGATGCCCCGCAGCTCCTCCTCGCCCACGCTGAAGGCCACCACCGGGATGTCGGTCGCCTTCAGGCCCTGGTTGCCGAGCTCCTTGTAGAAGGGAACGTTCGAGTCGCCGTTGATGGTGGAGATGACCGCGGTGTGTCCCCCCGCTCCGAACGCTTTGATCTGCGCGACGATGGTCTGGTAGTCGCCGTGGCCGAAGGGCGTGTACGTCTCCTGGATGTCCTTGTCGGTGACTCCCTTGGAGTGGAGGAACGCCCGGAGGATCTTGTTGGTGGTCCGCGGGTAGACGTAGTCGGTGCCGAGCAGGAAGAAGCGCGTCGCGCCGCCCCCTTCCCTGGACATCAGGTACTCCACCGCGGGGATGGCCTGCTGGTTCGGCGCGGCGCCGGTGTAGAAGACGTTCTGGCTCAGCTCCTCGCCCTCGTACTGCACGGGGTAGTAGAGGAGCCCGTTCAGCTCCTCGAAGACCGGGAGCACCGACTTCCGCGAGACCGAGGTCCAGCAGCCGAAGACCGCCGCCACCTTGTCCTTGGTCAGGAGCTGCCGGGCCTTCTCGGCGAACAGCGGCCAGTTGGACGCCGGGTCCACCACCACCGGCTCGATCTTCTTCCCCAGCACGCCGCCCCTGGCGTTGAGCTCCTGGATGGTCATCAGCGCCACGTCCTTCAGCGAGGTCTCGCTGATGGCCATGGTTCCGGAGAGGGAATGGAGGATGCCGACCTTGATCGTCTCCTCCGCTCGCGCGTCGACCGCGGCGAGGGTGAGGAAACCCGACAGCGCTGCCAGCCCGAGGCTTCTGTTCATCGTTCGCTCGTCTCCTTCGGCCCACCGCGGGCCGGGCGACGCAGGTTGCAAGCGATGGACCACGGAGCGGCGAAGGCCGCCCCTCGGGAGCGTTCGGATCTGACATCGAGCCGGACTGACTAATTTGTAGGACTCGATCCAGACGCCGACAATTTCGTCACGCGCCTACCGACCGGTCAGTGCCCTCTCCCGCCGCGTCCGGTTCGAGGCCCCGACCCGTGACGCGCCCCGCCATACAGAATTGTCGGATCGCACGAACAGGTGACGGATTTGTCGGCGCCCGTCCCGGGGCCGTCGTCAGCGGTCGAAGCGGCGGAACGGATCCGGCGTCTTGGCCCGTTCCTTCTCCGTCGCGTTCACCGCTGCTTCCAGCGCTCCCAGCCTGGGCATCGGCTTGGAGAGCGCCGCACGGACGTCACCCTCGAAGCGCACCTTGCCGGTGGCGACCTCACGCAGGGCGACGACGGCGGCCTTGTTTCGCAGCGTGTGGATGAGAGGCGTCGCGCCCTGGGCCAGCTGGCGGGCGCGACGTGTGGCGAGGATGCAGAGCGCAAACCGATTGTCGACGAACTCGGCACAGTCCTCGACGGTGATGCGAGCCATTGGCAGCCTCGGCAGGTTCGAAACGGCGGCGCGTCGAGGTGACGTATCAGGCAACGCCGATGCCCGCAAGCGACGCTCGCCGCTGGTCGTCGCGGGCCCCCGGCGGAGCACGCTGGCCATCCGGCGCTGCTCACCACGCGCGAGCGCGAGGTGCTGGAGCTGATCGGAGCCGGGCTGCGCGAGGGCAGCATCAGGCAAGTCGCGAGCGGAGCGCCGCGCAGCAGCGCCGGAGGTCGCTCGAGTGTCGCTCCCGGCGCCGAGGAGTGGCTCCCCGGCGCCGGTCGGTGGACAGAGATCAGAGCGTGGCGCGGATCCAGCCGTACCGGGTGTTCCTCGGCTCCACTCCCAGCGCCAGGTACCGCTCGCGGTACACGTTGAAGTTGTCCCGCTTCGCCTCGAGGTTGGGGGTGTGGTTGTACGGCGGCATTTCCCAGAGACGCTTCTGCTCGTCGGTGATGCGGCTGGGGTAGTCGGTCGGCAAGGGCTTGTAGTGCTTGCTGTGGCGCGGGTGGAGCCCGTACAGCTTCGCCGAGTTGTGCCCGAGGATGTCCCTCTTCGACTCCTTGTCGAGCTCGGGATAGTCGTACTTCTCGCGGATCTTCTCGGGGATCTTGAAGCGCCAGAAGGCCTCGATCTGCCATTGCGGGCTGCCGTACCAGAGCGAGTCCGAGCCGAAGACGATGTGCTTCGGACCCTTGTAGCGCATGAGCTGCCCCAGGATGTGCGCGGTCACCGTGGGGAACGTGATCACCGACGAGGCGAAGGTGGTGCCGATCTCGGCGTAGGAGTTCTTGAACCGTCCGGTCATCTGCGCAAACGGCGTGACCCAGTCGATGTTGGGCACGCCGTTCAGCAGCGGTCGCGTCCCGGCCTCGGTGGCACGGATCTCGGCCAGCGCCTGGTCGTCGAAGAAGCTGTCCTGAATGCACGAGTGATAGGTGATGAAGTTCAGGTGGGGCCAGTCGGCTAGCGCCTTGGGGAGGTCCGACGGGTACCCGTTCTCGGGAATCGCTGGCAGGCCCCGGGCCAGACCCTTGTGCACCGCGATGATGTTCCCGCCGGTCCCCAGCTTCCCCTGCCGGACGTTCTTGGAGATCAGCTCGAAGGTGGGGTAGGCGACGTTCTCGTCATCGTGGCGCCACGGCTTCATCGGCCCCGAATCCACCTTGGCGGCGTTGGAGATGTTGTAGCCCTTCCAGGCGTCGGGATGATGGTTGTCGATCTGGTACTGGATGTAATCCAGGTTTCCGCGGCCGACGTAGAGGAGCCCGTGGGCCATCGCCCGCCGCGACCCGGCCAGCTCGTTGATGAAGTCGCGCCCCCGCGGCAGTCTGCTTCGCAGTCAGGATCTCCCCGGTGCGCGCGTCCTCGACGTCGATGGCAGGACCCCCGGGATTCTGTCCGCTCGGGCCGGAGACGAAGGCGGTGACGTTGCTGATCAGCCCCACCGTGACCTGGCTCTCGAAGTAGATGCTCCGGATGAACGAGACGATCCCGAACATGTCGTCGCTGACCGGCAGCCCGATCAGGGCCGGATTCCAGACGCCCCACGGGTTGCCGAACTCGTCGCCGACGTTGTTGGGATTGAACGGGTTATTGTCGAAGCCGGGCGTCGTCGGGCCCTGAGCGATCGCCCGGAGTGCGACCGGACCTGGCGCCTTGGTGCCGCGCACAAAGTGGAGCTGGTCGTCGACGACGAAGAGGTCGTCCGGAGGACCATGCATGTCCCGCGCCTTGCACTCGAACAGCTCCTCCTTGTCCATGCGGCCCGCGCGCAATGGCCGTGCTGACCCGCGGCCCCGAAGGAAACGTGCTGCTCAAGTGGTGGAACGGCAGGCGCTGGAGCGGATTCGAATCACTGGGCGCGCCGCAGGAGCCAGATGCGACCTATCCAGCGGTCCAGCGTGCGGTTCGCCTCACCAGCGCGCCTATCGCTTGCGGCCTACCTGCGCCGCGCCTCGACGTCTTCGCCCGCGGCCCACGCGGCGATCTCCTGCACAAGCGGTGGGAGGGCGGGAGCTGGAGCCAATTCGAGTCGCTGGGATGGCCGTCCTCCCCCCACACCGGCGGCCGGATCCCGCTGACCGGATTTTCCATGACCTGTGCGTGGGGCGGGGACGGACTCCACGTTCTCGCCCGCGGCGCCGACGGGAATCTTCACGGTGTCGCGCTTCCCGCTCCAGCCGATTCACCTGAGGCGCCCCAGGCGGCGACCTAGCCGCACGCCACACCGGGGCGAGCGCCGCCAAGGACAGGATGTTCACGATCGCCCCCTCGGAGCGAGTCAGCAGCGGAAGGAAGGGCGGGACGTCTTGAGCGGGCCGAGGAAGTTGACGGCCAGCTGCCGCTGGAGCGCCTCGAGATCGCCGAGATCGTCGTGAAGCGCGAGGCCGGCATTGTTGACGAGGAGGTCGAGACCTTCGAGCTCCTGAGCCGCTCGCTCGATCTGCGAGTCACTGGCCACGTCCGGGTCAGCGGCACGACGCGCGGGTCGGGATGCCGAAAACGGCCCGCGCGTTCCGGCGAAGACCTTGCTCGCTCCACGCCTCAGCGATTCCGTGACCAGCGCCTCCCCGATCCCATGGTTGGCGCCGGTGACGAAAATGATCTTGTTCGTGATCTTCATCGTGTCCTGGCTGGGGTCTACTCCGGGATCGCGCTCGGCGAGAGGTAGCGCCAAGCCGCCAGAGCGACCCCGGCGACCGTCAAGGCGATGCCGATCGGGCGGAGCCAGACCACCCAGCTGGCGGCGGCGCCCAGGAAGGAGAGGTAGGCCGCCAGGCACAGGGGACACTTCGGCACCAGGACGGCCAGGAGCGCGCCGGCGGCGGCCATCCCCAGCGGCTTCCGGGCCCGCGGGCAGCAGCGAGCGCTCATGCTGCTCCGTGCCGCCAGCCATTCGTCCTTCGTTCGTGTGCGGTTCATCGTCGACTCCCGTTCGGTCATCAGCGACCGTGTCGGGGAATAGCGGCGGCGGGAGCGCGGGCGGGAGTAACAAGAACGACGGGGTTAGGATCGCGCGATGGATTCCTCGATCACCGCTGCGGCACGAGCGCTGCGCGGCGGCGATCCGCTGGGCGCCCTCAAGCGGGTGGCGCTGCGGGACGACCCTCCGGCGCTCGCGCTGCGCGGGATCGCCATGGCCCAGCTCGGGGATTTGCCGAAGGCGCGCGAGCTCCTCCGGCGGGCCGCCCGTGGGTTCGGCCCCCGGGAGAGCCTGGACCGGGCGCGCTGCCTGACCGCGGAGGCGGAGGTGGCGCTGGCCGGGCGTGATCTCGCCTGGTCGTCCCGCCCGCTCGCGGAGGCGCTCCGTACCTTCGAGGCCCACGGCGACCGGGAGAACGCCACCCACGCGAGGCTCCTCCAGGTCCGGCGACTGCTCCTCATCGGCCGGGTGGACGAGGCGGACGGTGCGGTGGCCACGCTCGAGCGGGAGCTTCCCGCGCGGCTCGCGGCCGTCGCGGCGCTGGTCGCCTTCGAGATCGCGCTTCGCCGGGGTCGACCCGGGCCGGCGCGGGCGGCGCTCGAGGCGGCGCGCGAGGCGGCCGGCCGCTCGGAGATCCCGGCGCTCGTGGCCGAGGTCGACCACGCGGGGCGAGCCCTCGACCTGCCTGCGGCCCGGCTCGTCGCCGCGGGGGAGGGGAGGCCGGTGACGCTGGCCGAGGCCGCGGAGGTGCTCGCCTCGGCGGACCTGGTCGTGGACGGCTGCCGGCGTGCGGCCCGTCGAGGCGAACGGGTGGTTCGGCTCTTCCGGAGACCGGTGCTGTTCGCACTGCTGCGGACGCTGGCCGAGGCCTGGCCGCAGGACGCGACTCGCGCGGTGCTGATCGAGCAGGCCTTCGGAGCTCGCCGTCCGAACGCATCGCATCGCGCCCGATTACGGGTGGAGATGGGTCGGTTGCGCCAGGAGCTGCTCCCGCTCGCCGAGGTGCAGGCCACCCCGGACGGGTTCGTGCTCCGGCCCCGCGGCGCGGGCGTGGTGCGACTGCTGCTGCCGCCCATCGAGAGCCCCGATGCGGCGGTGCTGGCCCTGCTCGCCGACGGCGAGGGGTGGTCGACCTCGGCACTTGCTCTCGCCCTGGGGTCGAGCCAGCGAACGGTCCAGCGAGCCCTGCGAACGCTCGAGGAATCGGGGCAGGCGCGCTCGGTCGGCAGGGGGCGTTCGCAGCGCTGGCTCTCGGCGCCCATCGCCGGATTCGCGACGACCTTGTTGCTCCCCGGCTCGGAGGGGTTCGGATAGGAAGGGAGCCATGCCGAAGATCGATCAGCCAGCGGAGATCGTCCGGGAGTACGGGCCCTTCCCCGGAGTCTCCGACGTGGCCGGGGTCAGCTTCGACGGGCGGAGGGTGTGGTTCGCCGCGGGCGAGACGCTCCGTTCCTTCGACCCTGCCACCGGCGAGGCAGTTAGCTCGCTCGACGTCGCGAGCGATGCCGGAACCGCGTTCGACGGGCGCCACCTCTGGCAGATCGCCGACGACCGGATCCAGAAGGTCGATCCCGCGACCGGGGCGGTGCTGTCGACCATTCCCGCGCCAGGCGGAGGACGGGATTCCGGGCTGACCTGGGCGGAAGGAACGCTCTGGGTGGGGCAGTACCGAGAGAGGAAGATCCACCAGATCGACCCCGCGACGGGCGCCATCCTGCGCACGATCGAGTCGAACCGTTTCGTCACCGGGGTCACCTGGGTCGATGGCGAGCTCTGGCACGGGACCGCGGAGGGGGACGACTCCGACATCCGGCGGATCGATCCGGAGACCGGCGAGGTGCTCGCCCGCTTGACGATGCCCGAGGGGACGATGGTCAGCGGCCTCGAATCCGACCAGCGGGACCTCTTCTACGCCGGCGGTGGGCCGAGCGGTCGGCTCCGCGCCGTGCGGCGTCCCCGCAAAGGCTGATACACAGGGCCTCGATGATCGAGGCGGGGCCGGTGCAAGGGGAGGCAGAGCTGGACCAGATCCTGGCTCTGCAGCGTGCGAACCAGCCTGGACGGCTGAGCCCGGAGGAGATCGCCGCCGACGGATTCGTCACGGTCGAGCACACGCTGGATCTGCTGAGGCGGATGCACGCGGTCGTGCCGAGCATCGTCGCCCGGGACAACCGCAGCGTGGTCGGGTACGCGCTGGTGATGCCGGTCGAGTGCCGCCCGCTCATCCCGATCCTCGAGCCGATGTTCCAGCGCCTGGACTCGCTCGGCGTGACCCGGCAACGGTTCTACGTGATGGGCCAGGTCTGCGTCGGCAAGCCCTGGCGGGGAAAGGGCGTGTTCGACCTTCTGTACCAGGCCCACCGGCGACACCTCCGGGCAAGGTTCGACTGCTCGGTGACCGAGGTCGCGATGCGGAACACCCGCTCCCTGCGCGCCCACGAACGGGTCGGATTCACCGTGATCGACCGCTACCGTGACCAGACCGACGACTGGGCGGTCATTCGCTGGGACTGGTCCGATCCCCCGCGCCGCTGACGAAGGGGTGAACGGATGGCGTGCCCCGGGCAGCGCTCCCCTCGGGTCGGGGTGGCCGGACCGCCCGGCGCGCCCCCTCGAGCCGTCGATTCACTGTCTGCTGGTCACGCGGATCGGCTGCAGCGCCTTGACCGTCGCCCGGCCGATGCTCCGCCCCTGGCGCTTGCCGTGCTTGACCGCGTGCTGGAAGTGGATGCCGGCGTAGACCCGGGACAGGCCGTTCTCCTCGGCCGCCACGGAGAGCTTGTCGTACCGGCGAGTCACCCCCGGCAGCGTCAGGCTGTCGGCGACGAACGGAACGTCGTCCCCCAGCACCGAGATCAGCGCCTCGGCGGCCGCCCAGCCCAGGACCGTGTGCGTCGACGGGTAGTCGGGCACCGGCGGGGTGATCAGGAACGGCTTCCAGCTCGCGTCCACCTGGGTCCGTGGGTTGCCGTCGCCGGCGGCCTGACGCACCGCCGTCTCCGGACGCCAGAAGCGGAAGTGGTACTTGGCCTCGAACCCGACGATGAAGCCATCCGCCATGGCGAAGTTGACCAGGGCGAAGGCTCGCGCCGCGTTCCAGGGATCCAGGTTGCGCTGCCGGATGGCCGTGTTCGCGATCCGGTTCCACCCCAGCGGTGAGTCCTCGTACCAGAACTTCGCGATCTCCGACTGCCCGGGGGTGCGGACGGTGCTCTTCTCTCCGCCGATGGCGAGGACGTGCGCCAGGTCACGGGCGTAGTCCTCGGTCGCGAGGCTCTGCGGGCCGGGAAGCGCATGCTCGCGAGGATCGACGACGAACGGCTTCACCTTCCCCCAGCCGGGCTGCGCCGCGAAGTCGAAGGGCCCGGTGAACTGGTACTCGCCGGGCCCGGACCGAGGCAGGTAGGGCATCGCAGCCTCCGCGGCACCATCGCGCGCGCGGCGGGTCAGCGTGGCCGCCGCGGCCGCCTTGCCGGTGGCGACTCCGGCCGCCTTGGCGGAGCCATCCGTGACGAGGGCGAGGGCCCGGGCGTACTCGGTCTCGACCAGCGCCACCTGGTCCGGGAGCAGCGTGACCAGGACGTCACGCGCCGCGGTGGCCACTGCCGCCTCGAGCGACGCGCCCGGTGCCTCCGCGAGGCCCGGTGTGTACGACTCGAAACGGCGGTCGACGGCGTTGACCGCATCGTGAATCGCGGCGTGGACGATGGCCAGCGTCCGCGACTGTGCCATCGGGTTGGTCCCCTGCGAGGGGGCGAAGGCGTCGGTGGCGACTCGGTTCCAGTGGGTCACCGCATTGTCGCGCGGCCCTTCCGTGGCCCGACTGGCCTCGGCGGCCCGCGCCGGCGCCAGCACGGTCATCGCGACCGCCGCGAGGCTGGACAGCCGGACCAGCCGTGAGGTCGGGGCCGGGCCCGGTCCGGGGGATGGACCGCCCTGATCGCTGGCGCGGGGGGAGGGGAGCTTCGAGTGAACGGTCGACCGTGTATTCATGGTGCTTCGTGCCCTTCCTTCGGCCAGAGGCCGTCCGAGAGATGCCCGCATGGTCACGGCCGGGGCGGGTTGGCGGCAGAGCCGAAATCGCCCAAGATCGGTCCGTTCGTGCCACTGAGGTGACCCGAATGGCTGCCCAGCCGACCCGCACCGGAGCACGTCCGCGTCACGTGAGCATCGTGGCCTTGCCCGATGCGGCGGTCTCGACCCTGTTCGGCATCTTCGACGTGATGAGCGCCCTTCCCCGGATGGGGCTGGTGCCCGCCGGGCCGTCGCCGTTCGAGGTGGACATCGTCGGGGAAGCGTCGGGCCCCCTTGGCCTGGCCAGCGGCGTTCCGGTCGACGTTCAGCGGATGATCAAGAGCATCGAGAGGAGCGACGTGGTGATCGTCCCCTCCCTGGTCCTGGGCCCACGGGGGTGGAACACAGGCCGCTACCCGCGCCTGGTCGAGTGGCTCGCGCGGATGTACGACGAAGGCGCGCTCCTGTGCTCGGCCTGCTCGGGGCTCTTTCTCCTGGCGGAGACCGGAGCATTCGACGCGAAGGACGCGACGGTGCACTACCATTACGCGCGCACGTTCGCCGACACCTTCCCCGCGGTTTCCATTCATCCGGAGCGGCCGCTGATCATCTCCGGGATGCGAGAGGAGCTGGTCAGCTCGGGCGCCTCGGCCTCCTGGCACGACCTGGTGCTGCACCTCATCGCGCGCTTCGCCGGCTCGACCACGGCGCAGGACGTGGCCCGGGCGTTCGCGCTCCAGTGGCACAGCGACGGGCTCAGGCCCTACATCGCCTTCGAGGGAAGGACCGACCACGGCGACGCCGCCATCCAGAGCGCCCAGCAGTGGGTGAGCGAGCACTTCTCGGTCCCCAACCCGGTGGAGCAGATGATCCGGCGCTCCCATCTCGCCGAGCGCACCTTCAAGCGGCGCTTCGCCAGCGCCACCGGGCTGACTCCCATCGGCTACGTGCAGCGGCTGCGCATCGAGGACGCCAAGCGGCGTCTCGAACGCACCGACGCCTCGGTGGACGAGATCAGCTGGAGGGTCGGCTACGAGGACGCCGCCTTCTTCCGGCGCCTGTTCAAGCGGACCACCGGTGTCGCACCGGGCGCCTATCGGAAGCGGTTCCGGATTCCCGACTACGCCCGCCCCTCGCGGCCCTGAGCGCGGCTCAGTCGGCCCGTTCGTCGAGCATCCAGATGTTGCCGGTGGTCTCGGTGGCGGTGAAGTAGAAGTAGCCGGCCTGGATGACGTTGGTCGCCGCTGCTCCGGTCGTCGCGCGGAGGCCGGGGTTGTGGAGGTGGAGGACCGCACGAGGTGACCCCGCAGGCCGTTTGGTCACCGGATCGATCTGCTGGACCCACGGGCAGAACGCGCCGTCGCGAGAAGAGAAGTGATAGAGCAGCGAGCCATCCGCGGACCAGCTCGGATGGCAGCCATGGTCCGTGACCACCGGCACCCACTCCTGGGGAACGGTCGACTTCCCCGTCGTCGCGCGAGTCGCGTAGATCTGGCGGACGTTCGGCGAATTGGTCGTGTGAAACGCGACCCACTGCGCGTCGCGCGAGAAGTGAGCCTGGTGGAGGTTCCACGTCGGATGGGCGGTCAGCTCTGCCTGCTCTCCGGTGGAGAGGTCATACAGGACCAGCCGTGACGGCAGCCCCTTGCCGAGGAGCACGTGCTTGCGATCCGACGACCAGTCCCCCGGAATGCTGCAGTCGGCACAGACGGGCGACGGCGGGCCACCCCCGGTGCTCACCATGGAGAGGGATCGAGTGCCTGACTCGACCTTGGAGAAGACGACCCGGGATCCGTCGGGGCTGAGGGTCGCGTCGTCAGCGCCCCCGTGCGTCACCTGCCGCTCCCGACCCGAGGGAAGATCACGAACCCAGACCTCGTCGGACTTCGTCCGGGAGGAGATGAAGGCCATGGTCTTTCCGTCGAAGCTGACGCTTCGGAGCCGATCGCTCGCCGGATTGTCGGTGACCCGTTCCAGCGGACCGGCTGCGGTGCCGGTGTGCTCGTCGACAGGCACGCGCCACACGTCGACGTTCTCCAGCACGCTGGAGAAGACGATCTGACCCGAGGCGGCGACCGCGGGGCTCCGCTCGATCGCCGTGCCGAACGTCAACCGTCGCGGGGTTCCGGTCAGCTGACCGGTGGTGGGGGAGATGGGGATCTCCCAGAGGTTGGAGCTGTCTGCCTCGTTGGTCGAGAACACGACCGCCCCGCGGCTCGAGCTCCAGGCTCCCGGGATGGGGGGGCCGCCAACCAGTCCCTCTGCGGCGATCTGCTGAACTGCGCCGGTCTTGACCAGGTCGCGACCCTCACGGCTCACGAGGTACCAGTCGAAGACCTTCTGGTCGGTATTCTCTTCTCCCAGGAACAGGAGGTGCTGACCGTCGGGCGACCAGATCGGATATCGCGCGCTCGCCAGCAGGGGCCGGAGGACACGCGAGGGACCACCCTCGGATGGGACGACGGAGATGCTGGCGAGCGCGCCAGGAATCCCACCGGCGACGACCGTCGCGGGGAAGCCGGTCCAGAACGCGATCCAGTGCCCGTCCGGTGAGAAGCGCGGCGTGCGGGCCCAGTCAGTGAGGGCGACCAGCCGTGCGGTTCCGCCGAGGGCCCCAATCACGTAGAGGCCGGTATTGCGGCGAGAGAAGACGATCTCGGTGCCGTCCGGCGAGAACGACGGCTCGGCGTCGTCCGCCGGATCGCTGGTGAGCTGCAGTGGCTCGCCGCCCCCGACCGGCTGCACCCAGATGTCGAGACCACCGCTGCCTCCGCGATCGGAGGCGTAGGCCAGGAGGCGTCCGTCCGGCGAGAGGGCGGGATCCACGTTCAGGCCCGGGGTGGACGTCAATCTGGTCAGCTTGGCCGCTCGCGCCGTGTGCCCGGGCTGTCGGAACAGGGCGACCCCGAGGAGGACCAGGACCACGGCCCCCACGGCCCAGGCCGCGGGCGCACGGATCCGCCGCGGGGCCGGCGTGGGCGGGGGATCGATGAGGTCGGTGGTCTCGGGCGGTGTCTCGGGCGCGTCGGCCAGGTCCCCGATGAACCGGTAGCCCCGGCGGGGCAGCGTCTCGATGAAGCGAGGGGCCGTGGCCGAGTCGCCGAGCATGGTGCGGAGCCGCTTCACCGCGGCGTTCAGGCCGTGCTCGAAGTCGACGAAGACTTCGTCGCGCCAGATCTCGCGGCGCAGCTCCTCCCGCGTGACCACGGATCCCGGGTGACTCAGGAGCAGCGTCAGGATGCGGAAGGGCTGTTCGGGTAAGAGGATCCGGTTGCCGTCCCGGATCAGCTCGCCTGATCGGAGATCCAGCGCAAGTTCGGCGAAGCGGACAACCTGTGAGCCAGGCGGCGCGAGCGTCATGCGCCCCCCCATCGAAACGCGCGAACCCTACCAGGCGACGTCGCGCGCGTCATTTCACCTTCGTTTCATCTCCAAATCGCCCTCAGAGCATTGAGTGGATCACGACGTCCACGCACGGTCGTGTCCGGCCCGGACATCGGTCCGGACGACCAGGAGGGCAGCATGAAGCCGGTTCATGAAGTGTCGGAAGGCTCCGTTCGCCCGTCAGGCGACGGCGCCACCGGGGGCCACACACACACGCCGAGCGCGGGAGGCGAGACATTCAGAGCGAGTCATCGGGGACGGGTGGAGATGCTCGGGAGCTTGTCGCTCCTTGCCGCCTGCCTGCTCGCCGGTGGCGTGCTCACCGGATGCGGCGCTGACGCGTCGCTCGGAACCCTGGGCCAGGAGGAGCGTGGACGAGGCCAGGTCAACAACAAGGTGATCGTCGACTGGATCGTCCACACCGACGAAGTGACCAGCCCGAACACGCCATCGAACACGCCACCGAGGCGTTCGCGGACGTTCGCGATGGTTTCAGTGGCGATGCACGATGCGCTCAACGGGATCGAGTCCAAGTACGAGCGATACGCCAGCCCCGCGAGTGATCCCCAGGCGTCTCCGGTCGCGGCCGCAGCACAGGCAGCGCACGACGTTCTGGTGTCGCTGTTCCAGGACAGGCGAGACGAGCTCGACGCCAAGCTCGCCGCCTCACTGGGCGGCGTCAACGACGATGAGGCCAGGGCTCGGGGGATCGCCCTGGGTCGGGCGGCCGCGGCGGCTCTTCTCTCGGCGCGAGCCAGCGACGGCTCGAACGTCGTCGTCAGCTACACACCCATCGATCAGCTCGGGTTCTGGCGCCCGACCCCTCCAGCCTTCGCGCCCGCGCTCGAGCCGAACTGGGGGAATGTGACCCCGTGGGGCCTGCAGTCGGGGAGCCAGTTCCGGTCCCGGGCGCCTTATCCACTGCCCAGCGCCGAGTACGCGGCCGACTTCACCGAGGTGCACGACTACGGGTCGGCCAGCAGCGGAATCCGCAGCGCTGACCAGACCAGCTATGCCCTCTTCTGGTTCGAGCCCAGCGCAAACGGCTGGAACCGCCTGGCGCGAACGGCCGTCGCCATCCAGCCGAAGAACATCTGGAAGACGGCTCGGATGTTCGCGCTCATGAACATGGCGCTGGCTGACGGGTACATCGCGAGCTTCGACAGCAAGTACGTCTGGCAGAGCTGGCGGCCGATCACGTTCATTCCCGCGCCGGACGACGGGAACCCGGCGACTGCTCGGGATCTCAGCTGGGTGCCGTTGCGGCCCACTCCTCCCATTCCAGACCAGACGTCGGCTCACACCGCCGCCGGCTTCGCCGCGCGTGCCGCCCTCATCGAGGTGTTCGGGGACGACCCGGGCAATCCGATGACGATGACCTCGAGCACGGCCGTTCCGGTGGGCTCGACCCGGACGTGGGCGACCTTCACCCAGGCGGCCGCCGAGAACGCCGACTCGCGCGTCATGGTGGGCATCCACACCCGCCAGTCGGTCGTGGATGGAGAAACGCAGGGGCGCCTGGTCGGCGACTACGTCATCGGTCACCGCCTGCGCCCCCTGGGCAATTGAGGACGGCGACGCCCATCCGGGCGAGGACCCGGTCTGGCCGCGGGCTGGACGTTCCGAAGGAGAAACGCCGGAGCCAGCCGAGGATTCCTCGGCGGCTCCGGCGGCCTCGAATGCGCGCGCTTTACCGCACCTGATTGCGCAGCGATCTGAAGCCTTCGCGAATGTCCTTCGACAGGAGCTGCGGAGAGGCTCAGGCCCCTGTCGATGCTGCCCTGATGTGCGCTCGACGGGCGGGCGGACGGCGAGGATCACGCCCTCAGTCGGTCATCGGGGCAGGTCCGTGCCGGCCTGCTCCGCCACCATGTACGCGGCATACCAGTCGGGCCAGTTCGGGTCCGCCGCGCCTGTCCGCTTCTCGTGCTCTCCGTGGGCAACCGATGCGCGCCGCATGGCGTTCGCCAGATCATTCGCCGATGCAAAGGCCGTCGTCGTGGCATCGAGGCGACCAGGCAGTCGTGCGGTGATCTCCTGGAGCAGCCAGCCATTGCCGTCCGGATCTCGAAAGGAGGCGAACGAGCGGTAGCTGCGATGCTCCGGATCGGGACCGGTGACCCGGACCCGTCCGAACAGATACGGCTCGTCCGGGCCCGCGGCCGGGTTCCCGCGGGCGTGGAACACCTCGCTGACCGCGGCGCCGCGATCGATCAGCTCTTTGCGTGCCGCCTCGATGTCGGACACGATCAGGTACAGGCCCTGGGCGGAGCCGGGGGCTGCCGCGGTCACGTTCTTGCCGAAGATGATCGAGCACCCGGATCCGGGAGGTGTGAGCTGGACCGCGTGCCAGTCGTCACCAGCGGCGAAATCGGCGTCGACCCGCCAACCGAGCTTCGCGTAGAAGTCCTTGGCGCGATTGACGTCCGAGACGGGGATGACCACGAGCTCGAGCTTCGTGTCCACTCCGGGCATGTTCGTCCCTCCTTCGTTGGTGTTCCGCACATCGGGGTGTCACGAACGAGCGATCGGGTTCGAAGGCCGCGCGCGGCTCCACGGGGAGCGGATCCGGTTTCAGGCGCGGATCCCCGCGCCTGTGCAAGGGCGTTCCGACGGCGAAGTCCATCGACGAACAAACCTCGCCGCTCGAACGGTCGAGACGCTGCCGCGCCTCACTTCAGCTCGACCGCGGTTGTGCGCGCGACTGAGTGAGATCCAGATCGGCGCCCCGCGGAGGCGATTCCTCCATGGCGCTCATCGCTGGATCGAGCTTCACCGCGTTTCGCGAACCACTCGGGATCTGCTGGTCCAGGAAGCGCCGGATGATCGTGCGCACCATGCACAATCCGAAATCGGGATTGGAATAGTACAGCTCGATCGCCGTACGCTCGCCGAGGACGAGGAACGTCGAATCCGTCGTGCAGACGGCCGAGCCTGTTCGTTCCTTGAACGGCGAGAACACGCCCATCTCGCCGATGAGCTGACCTGAGTGAACGGTTCTCTCCACCTCCGGCAACCACACCGTCCCCCGTTCGAGGTAGTACAGCTTGTCGGCCGGATCGCCCTTGCGGAAGATCGGTTCCTTTTCCTTGAAGGATTCCCGCTGGACGAAGGGAAGGATCCACTCCAGGGAGAGATCCCGATCGAGCGATTGACGGACCCGCTCCTTGAGCCTGAGCATCTGGTGCAGCCGAAGGACGTTCAGCGGCAGGAGCACCGTATGGAGAAGGAAGACCGGATACAGGCCGGCGAAGTACCCGTAGGTCAGGAACGCCACGTTGCTGGTGATCGCAACGCATCGCAGCGGGATCATCGTCTTCATGTAGAAGGTCGAGAACACCAGCAGCGACGCCAGATAGCCGACCACCTGGACCCAGTTCAGCGAACCGCCGTTCATGGCTCACCTGGTCAATGCCTTCCCGCGGCCATCCGCCTGGCCGGCCGGGTCACGCCGAGGGCAGCAGCGAGAAGACGGATCCCGGATCGAAATCAGGACACGCTCCGGACCGCTCCAGGCAAGGACGAAGAAGCGGCCTCATCCGGGCCCGGGAGGAGTGTCCGGTGGCCACCACTGTCTCCCGTCCGCCGATCGGAGGCACCGAGCCCGGGGGCGTCGTGAGATTCCGAGCAGCCTCGACCCGCGGCCCTGGTCGACCGTTCGACCTCCCGAGGCGGTGGGATCGCGCCGACCGCGTGACTATTGCCGCGCGTCTGCCACGGCCGCGGACTCGGGGCGGGCACCTTCGAGCCCGAGCTCTTGCCGGTACCGGTCGAAGCATCTCTGGCCTGCTCGGAGACGCAGGAGCGCGCCCTCAGCCAGCAGGACTGCCCGGGAGGGCTCCTCCCGCACCAGCGGGTGAAGCACCTCGCGATTCCAGGCTTCCGAGTGCTGCCGGTCGAGGGTGGAATGGAGGGCGAAGTAGAGGCGGGCCTTTCCGGCCACCCCCAGCCGCCGGAGCCCAGCGTCCACCTTGGCCGCCCGATCCGGAGCGGTGAGCTCGATGACCCCGAGCGCGCCCACCGACAGCCACGCATAGCGGCGGTTGCAGGCCAGCCCGACCAGCAGATTCGACAGCGCGAGCGCCTCCCACACCGCCTCCAGCCCGGGATGCGGGACTCCGAGCGCGGTGGCGAGCCGGGAGAGCATCGGCCCATGCATTCCTTCGCCGCGTCCGCGCCCCATTTCGTCCCAGTAGTTCCGTGCGAGCTCCAGCTTCGGCCGTTCGGGCAGCTTGAGCTGGGTGAGGGCCACCAGATCGTCGAAGCCGGCTTCGCCCGCGAGCTCCTGGCCGAGAAACCAGCGCATCTGCACCACGTCCGCTTCGCGGGCGAGCCACTGGAAGAGCCGATCCCCCTGCCCTGGTCCGTGCTCTCGCAGCGCCTCGAACCAGCGAACGAATCCCTCCGGGTTAGTAGGCACGCCTGCGACCAGCGAAGCGACCGCCACGCGCTCCTGCTCGATCCACTCTCCCTCGCGCAGCGCCAGGGCCGCGTCCTCGACCAGCACCTCACGCCAGTCCTGGTTCGGCACGGACGGTGTCAGCCGACGGGCATTCCAGCGGGCGAGAGCTCGGTGCAGGGAGGGTGCAGCTTCCATTCCTCCCAGATGAACATCACCAGCCGTTCCCGCCACTGTCTGCACCCGTCGTCCATTCAACGGGGGCCCGCGCCAGAGGGGCAGCCGGTTGGCAGGGAGAGCCCATCCTCGCCGCATGCACGTCCTCGGAATCGGAGACTCGACGGATCTGGGAGCGCTCTACCTGGACCTGACCACCCGGGGACACTCGGTCAAGGTTTGCGTGCGCGATCCGGACTCCGCCGATGTCGGAGAAGGTCTGTTCACTCGCGTGGCTGACTGGCGCTCCGAGCTGAGCTGGGTCGCGGAGGCAGGCGAGGAGGGGGTCATCGTCTTCGAGACCGCGAGCGATGGAGCGCTGCAGGACCAGCTCCGGGCCGAGGGGTATCAGGTCATCGGCGGAAGCGAGCAAGGAGACCGGCTGGAAGGCGACCGGGCCCACGCACAGGAGGTCTTGCGAGGGCTCGGAATGCAGATCGCGCCAACCCATCGCTTTCGGGATTTCGACGCCGGGATCGACTTCGTGCGCAGTCGACCGGACTTCTACGTGTACAAGCTCGATGGCCCGGGGTTCGCTTCCACCCGCAGCTACGTGGGGCAGCTCCAGGATGGAACCGACCTCGCAGCGGTGCTCGCTCACCAGCGGGACACCTGGACCTTCGGGGCGCATCCCTCCTTCGTCCTCATGCAGCGAGTGATCGGCGTCGAGATGGGCGTCGGCGCCTACTTCGACGGCCGGAGATTCCTGCGGCCTGCGTGCCTGGACTGGGAGCACAAGCGATTCTTCCCCGGCGACCTCGGCGAGCTGACGGGCGAGATGGGAACGCTGGTGACCTACGAGGGGACCGCCCGCTTCTTCGAGGCGACGCTGGGGCGCATGGAAAACTTCCTCCGACATGCCCGCTATCGCGGCTACATCAACCTGAACACCATCGTGAACGCGGAGGGGATCTGGCCGCTCGAGTTCACCTGTCGGTTCGGCTATCCCGGCTACGCCATCCTCTCCGCGCTGCAGCGAGAGGACTGGGCCAGCATGTTCCGGCGGATGCTCCATTCAGGCGGCGCCGCGGAGTTCGAGGTCGAGCCTGGCTTCGCCGTGGGCGTGGTGCTGACCGTGCCTCCGTTTCCTTATCCAGACGGGTACCGTCGACTCTCTCGGGGACTTCCGGTGACGCTCCACGGGGTGCAGGAGGGGGAGCGAAGGCACCTCCACATCGGGGAGGTCGCCCGGCGAGGAGCCACGCTGGTCACCGCCGGAAGCGTTGGTTACGCCATGGTGGTCACGGGCGTGGGGAGGACCCCCGAGGAGGCGAGGCAGCGCGCCTACGCGACGGCGAGGAAGGTGGTCATCCCGAACGTGCGCTATCGTTTGGACATCGGCGAGCACTTCGTGCGGCACGACGCCGCGATGCTTCGCAAGTGGGGCTGGTTCTCAGCGGACCTCGGCCACGAGTGACACGAGCGCGATCCGGTCGGCATCTCGATAGGCCGGCGTCTCGAGCTCCTCGCCCCAGACGTCGGGGTCGAGCTCACGATACTCGTACCAGGCGAATCTCGACTCGAGCAGGCCATCGAGCGCGGTCCGAAGGAGGTCTTCTCCTTCGACCACGGGGGTTCCGGTGTAGAGCACGAGCCGCCCCCCGGGCCTCAACCGCTCCACGCTCTCCCGGACGATCCGTTCGGAGAGCTCGATCCCCAGCCAGCCTCCGTGGCGGTACGTCCGCGAGGCGGCGTCCACCAGGTACGGAGGATTCGCCACCACGCCGTCGATCCGACCCGGCACGGCAAGAAGGACATCGCTCTGGATGACCTCGGTCGGCGGGTGCCGGGCGAGGGCGCAGTTCACCCGCGCGAACCGGAGAGCGAGGGGATTCACGTCGGACAGGACGAGCCGCTGCACCCGACCGGCAACGCTGAGGCCACCCGCTCCCGTACCGCATCCCACGTCGACGACCCTGCCCATCGGCGGGAGTGCCCTCTCCAGCAGGGCACAGAAGCGATAGGTGTCCGGGCCAAGGAAGACCGAGCTTTCCGCGTCGGTGGGATAGGACGAATGGACGAGAAGGAGTGGCCCCACGGAGGAGTACCGCACGGTGCTCCGAGACAGGCCACCCTCCTGCACGACCTGTCCCGAGCGCTGGAGGAGAACGTCGATCTCCTCCTCGAGATCGGCCCGCCGAAAGGGGAGGTTCCATCCAAAGACGTCCCCCAGCGTCTGGCCCAGAGCGCCTGGCGAACGCGAGAGCACACGCCGGTGAGACGATGGGCTGATGGTCACGAACCGGTAAGCCCGGGCCCGAAGCGCCATCCCCAGCTCGACCAGCGCAAGGTCCTCGGTGCGCTCCCCGGCTTCTCCGCCCATGCGCCCAGGATGAGAAGGCCCCGGAACGGACGCAAGCCGCCGTGAGTTCCGACACCTCGCAATCGTCCGAGGGACTTGCTTCAGCTCGCTCGACGCCGACGCTCTCGATGGTGCGTACCGATGAGAGCGGTACAGCCGTGACCTACGAGAGCTACTTGAAGGCCAGTGCTACAGGCCTGGCGCGCGCGGGCAAGGGTGGGTGTGCGACCGTCGCACAAGTCCCAGCGAACGTCTCTTCGGTCCGTTTCTGGAACGAGCAGCTCTGCCTACGTTGTCGATGACGGAGACAGTCTTAGCCTCGCCGGTCGTGACCGCTCAGGTGCTCGTGGTCGAGGACGATCCAGACCTCCGTGATGCCATCGTCGGCCTGCTGGAGTCCGAGGTGCCGTGGATCCAGGTGTCCTCCGCAACCGACGGGATGGAGGCGCTGGAGTTCTTGGAGGCAGGGGCAGAGCCCTGCCTCGCGCTGCTCGACGTCATGATGCCGGTGATGAACGGCGTCGAGTTTCTCGACACACTCCGCGATCGCCACCTCGCGCCCGCGATGCAGATTGTCCTCATCTCCGCCTATGTCCAGTTCGCCCGGCATGTGAAGTACCCCGGAATCAGCGGACTCTTGCCGAAGCCATTCCAGGTGAGGGACCTCCTGGCCATTGTGCGGCACCACTGTCCGGAGCCTGGGGCGAGCCCGGCACAGGGCTGAGCGGCCCTTCGGAGGTAAAGTCCGCTCGGCTTCGTACCGGCCGGCCCTGACGCCGTCGCCTTGACCACCTCAAGCGTATTCGTCGAGCAAACGAAGGAGGCCTCGAGGTTGGGCTTCAAGACTTCTCGGCAGGCGCGGAGGCCAGTTCCTGAAGATGCAGCGAGGGGTCGAGCGGAAGGTCGAGAACGAAGACGCATCCCTTCCCAGGCACGTCGTGCACCCGGAGCCCACCCCCGTGGAGCTCGGCCGCCCGTTTGGAAATCGCAAGCCCCAGCCCAAATCCACTTCGGTCCTGGCCTAGCTGCACGAAGGGGCTGAACATCTTCTCCACCGCACCCTCCGGGAGCCCACCGCATTGGTCCTCGACCTCGATGAGGACCCGGTCGATCGAGTGCTTGGCCTGAAGGCGGACGATCGCTCCCGGGGTGCTGAACTTCACCGCGTTGCGGACGAGATTGCTGAGTGCCGAGTCTAACAGCCGCTCGTCGGCAACAATCTCCAGCGCCGGATCAGCATCCACGAGAATCTCCACGTCTTTCCCCGCGCCCTGAGGAGCCACGTCCTCGGCAACCAAATCCAGCACCTTGCGCAGCACGAGGGGCTTGAAGACAGGCTCGGGGAAGGCGCGGAGCTGAACGTCGAAGAGTTCGTTGTCGATGCGCTCGCGGAGTAGCCGAAGAGCGCGTCTGAGCACCTGTAGGTCATCTGGGGCCGGGCCCGTGGCGCGCCGTTCCGCCATGTCCAGCCGGAGCTGCGCACTCTGCAGCGGGTTTCTGAGCTCGTGCGCCAGGAAGCCCACGTGCTCCGCCGCCTCCGCCCGCGTTTTCGCATCGCGCTCCAGCGAGTACTGGGCTGCTGCACTCGCGATGCCCTCGATGAGAATCCCGGAGAGGTTGAGGGCGTCGGCCGAGCTGAAAGCAATTCCCTCCCCTTCGATGAACTCGAACAGAACCTCCCGAAGGACGCCGTATTCGCGGATGAGGCCGTCGATGTTGTACCCGAGCCGAAACCGTTGCTCCCCGTGCTGGCGGGCCCGCGCCGCCGGGCGGAGGGCCTCGGCGCCCTCTTCCTGCTCCAGAGCGGCGGACACCTCCTCGACGAACTCGCGCATCGAATTCCTGAGGTCCGAGGTGGGAAGAGCGGACGAGGCGCTCTGGTGGCGTAGCTTTTCCACCCAGCGGTCCGCGATTGCGGCTGAACTCTGTCGAAGAAAGCGGGAGAGGGGCGCTGCAGCCGGCCGCCCTTCGCTGGAGGTGGACTTTGGGCGGATCATGCCGTTAGGCAGCATCGCAAAACAGGGAGGCGAGCCCCAGTTGGACCGGCCGCTGTTCGTTGAACGACGGACAGCGCGTCCCGTCCGAATCGCGCAGCAGAAGCCCAGCTCGGCCATGGAACTTCACCGACGAGTTCAGGGGCGTGGCTCGTGCGCGACGCCGGTACCGCTGCACCACCATGAGCGACCACGAGCAGCCCGTGGCTGCCAAACGCCGAAGGGGCCGAAGCGGCTGGCGAGTAAGTCCAGCGACCTCGACCCCTTCAGCGTGCGCGCGATACAGGATTCGAACCTGTGGCCTTTGGCTCCGGAGGATGGGGAAGCCCTCCCCGGGTGGGTCCACCGCTTCGCAACTCCTTGCAATCCTTCGCGAGGCCGAGAAGGGCTGGATCTGGATCCACCGCGAAAACTGCGGCCCGTGCTGCTCCTGTGCTGCGCACCTTCCGAGTGGTGACGGCGCTGCCGGAGCGGTGAAGGACACCAGCCACCCCGTTCCTGGGAAGGTCGCGTAGCTCGATGCCGGCGGTGACGGGTCAAGGCTTTCCTGGCGAA
>Ga0207679_10000754_pt1 | contig 21384 bp, 19 predicted proteins | sample KBSC73metaG_FD_184320 | JGI IMG/M metagenome (GOLD analysis project Ga0207679, IMG submission 184320) | Corn rhizosphere microbial communities from Kellogg Biological Station, Michigan, USA - KBS C7-3 metaG (SPAdes) (version 2) | ecosystem: Host-associated > Plants > Roots > Rhizosphere > Soil ... | reverse complement strand
CACTACGCCACGCCTGCCGGCCTGGCTCTCGCCGATTCACTGTCCCAAGCTGAGCGCATCAGGCGCAGCTGAAGTAGTCCCTCGCTCGATTCTGCCCAAGGAGCTCATGATGGCCCAGTACACCCCGCCTTTGCGTGACATGCAGTTCGTGATGCATGAAGTGCTCAAGGTCACCGATGAACTGAAGGTCTTGCCGCCGTTCGCCGACATCGATGCCGACACCATCAACGCGGTGATCGAAGAGGGCGGAAAGTTCGCATCCCAGGTGATCTTCCCGCTCAACAAGAGCGGCGACCAGGAGGGTTGCACGCTGGACAAGGCGACCCATGAAGTTTCCCCTCCGAAGGGCTTCAAGGAGGCCTACAAGACCTATGTGGAAGGCGGCTGGCCTTCGCTCAGCTGTGATCCGGCCCACGGTGGCCAAGGCCTGCCGCACCTGCTGAACCAGTGCCTGTATGAAATGATGAATTCGGCGAACCAGGCCTGGACGATGTACCCGGGCTTGTCGCACGGGGCCTACGAGGCCTTGCATGCCCACGGCACGGACGAGCAGAAGAAGACCTACCTGCCCAAGCTCACGAGCGGTGAGTGGACCGGCACCATGTGCCTGACCGAACCGCATTGCGGCACCGATCTCGGCCTGCTGCGCACGAAGGCCGAGCCGCAGGCCGATGGAACGTACAAGATCACGGGGGCGAAGATCTTCATCTCCGCCGGTGAGCATGACCTGACCGAGAACATCGTCCACCTGGTGCTGGCCCGCCTGCCCGATGCCCCGCCCGGCTCCAAAGGCATCTCGCTGTTCGTGGTGCCGAAGTTCAATGTGAATGCCGACGGCAGCCTCGGCGCTCGCAACCCCATCTTCTGCACCGGCCTCGAGCACAAGATGGGCATCCACGGCAATGCCACCGCCCAGCTGACCCTTGACGGCGCCGTGGGCACGCTCGTTGGTGAGCCGCACAAGGGCTTGCAAGCCATGTTCGTGATGATGAACGCGGCTCGCCTGGGGGTGGGCATGCAGTCCCTCGGCCTGACAGAGGTGGCCTACCAGAACGCGGTTGCGTATGCGAAGGACCGCCTGCAGATGCGGGCACTGTCAGGCCCCAAGGCCCCGGACAAGCCAGCCGATCCCATCATCGTGCATCCCGACGTGCGCAAGATGCTGCTGACGGCCAGAGCCTATGCCGAAGGCGGACGCGCGCTCGGCCTGTGGACCACGCTGCAGCTCGACAAAGAGCTTTCGTCCGACGATGCCGACGTGCGCAAGGAGGCCGGCGACATGGTGGCGCTGGTCACGCCGGTCATCAAGGCGTTCCTCACCGACAACGGGTGGATCGCCACATCGCATTGCCTGCAGGTGTTCGGCGGTCATGGCTACATCGCCGAATGGGGCATGGAGCAGTATGTGCGCGACGCACGCATCAACATGATCTACGAGGGCACGAACACCGTGCAGTCGCTGGACCTGCTGGGCCGCAAGGTCCTGGCCGACAACGGTGCCAAGCTGCGCAAGTTCGGCAAGATGGTGGAGGAATTCATCGAGGAAGAGGGCACGAACGAAGCCATGCAGGAGTTCGTGAACCCGCTGGCCGACCTGGGCGGCAAGGTCGTCAAGCTGACCACGGAGCTGGGGATGAAGGCCTTTGGCAACCAGGACGAGGTGGGCGCGGCAGCGGTCGACTACCTGCGGGTCGTCGGGCACCTGATGTTCGCGTACTTCTGGGCCCGCATGGCCAGGGTGGCCCTCGATCGGCAAGGCGGAGGTGATCCCTTCTACCAGGCCAAACTGGCGACTGCCCGGTTCTACTTCGCCAAGCTGCTGCCCGAAACCGCGGCCCTGATCCGCACCGCTCGAGCGGGTCTGCCGACCTTGGCGGGCATGGACGAATCTTGGTTTTGACTTGCTCGCTGAGGGACGACGCATGAAACGCATGCTATGCGGCCTCGCCACTGCGGCCGTTTCGTTCGCTTCGCTCGCGCAATCCACGCCCGTCGGTTTGTGGAAGACGCTGGACAACGAGACAAAAAGGGAGCGTTCGCAAGTGCGCATCACCGAGAGCGGTGGTGTGTTCACGGCACGGCTCGAAAAGTTGTCTGACATGCCAGAACCCGAAAAGCTTTTCTGCAGCAAGTGCGTTGACGACCGCAAGGACAAGCCGCTGCTCGGCCTCGAGTTGATCCGCGGGGTGAAGAGAAGCGGGGAGGTCGACAGTCCCATGTGGGATGGTGGCACCCTTCTTGACCCGGCCAACGGCAAGACCTACAAGGTGCGTTTGACACCCATCGAAGACGGCAGGCAACTTCAAGTGCGCGGCTACGTCGGTGCACCGGAGTTCGGTCGCACGCAGATCTGGATTCGCGTCGAGTGACCGCGCGGCTCCGAACCCGAACAAACCTCCAGGAGAAAACATGAGTCGATTCAATGTCCGCAAGGTGGCCGTGCTCGGCGCCGGGGTGATGGGGGCCCAGATCGCTGCCCATCTGGTCAATGTGAAAGTGCCGGTCGTGCTGTTCGACCTGCCAGCCAAGGATGGCCCGAAAAACGGTATCGTCGCCAAGGCGGTCGAGGGCTTGAAGAAGCTCAAGCCCGCACCCCTGGGCGTGCCTGAGGACGCGGCGCTGATCCAGCAGGCGAACTACGAGGAGCACAGCGAACTGCTCCGCGAATGCGACCTCATCATCGAGGCCATCGCCGAACGCATGGACTGGAAGCTCGACCTGTACACGAAGATCGCGCCTTTCCTGTCGCCGAACGCCATCATCGCGAGCAACACCTCGGGTTTGTCGATCACGACATTGGCCGATGCGTTGCCCAAGTCTATCCAGCCGCGCTTTTGTGGCATCCACTTCTTCAATCCGCCGCGCTACATGGCGCTCCTGGAGCTCATCCCCACGCCTGCCACGCAGCCGGAGATCCTGGACCAGCTCGAGACCTTCGTCACGACCTCGCTCGGCAAGAGCGTCGTGCGCGCCAAGGACACGCCGAATTTCATCGCCAATCGCGTCGGCATCGCCGGCATCCTGGGCACGATCAAGGAAGCCGAGAACCACGGCCTCACCTATGACGTGGTCGACGACCTGACGGGCAAGAAGCTCGGCCGCGCCAGTTCTGGCACGTTCCGCACGGCCGACGTGGTGGGCCTCGACACCATGTCGCACGTCATCAAGACGCTGCAGGACAACCTGGCCGATGATCCGTTCTTTCCGAGCTATGCCACGCCTTCGTCACTGGCTGCGCTCATCGCCAAGGGCGCGCTCGGCCAGAAGACGGGCGAGGGGTTTTACAAGAAGGTCGGCAAGGACATCTTGCGCTTTGATCCGGCCACTGGCCAGTACGTTGCCGGCGGCAAGCAGGCCGACGAGATCGTCGGGCGCATCCTGAAGAAGGCGCCGGCCGAGCGGTTGAAGCTGCTTCGTGAATCGACGAACCCGCAGGCGCAGTTCGTGTGGGCCGTCCTTCGCAACAGTTTCCACTATGCCGCTGTTCACCTGGCCGAGATCGCCGACACGGCGCGCGACATCGATCTGGCCACACGCTGGGGGTTCGGTGCATTGCAAGGCCCGTTCGAACTGTGGCAGCAAGCCGGCTGGAAGCAGGTCGCCGAATGGGTCCAGGCCGACATTGACGCCGGCAAGGCCTTGAGCAAGGCGCCGTTGCCTGCCTGGGTGTTCGACGGCCGCGATGGCGTGCACACCGCCGAAGGCTCGTGGAGTCCCTCGAAGCAAGCGTATGTGCCGCGCAGCAAGCTGCCTGTGTATCAGCGCCAGCACTTCCCCGAGGACGTGTTCGGCGCGGGCGCCGTGGACCCGCTGAAGTCGGGCACCGAAGAGTTCAGGAACGATGATGTGCGCGTGTGGACGCTCGACGGAGCGGTGCTGATCGCGAGCATCACCGCCAAACTGCACCTGATCAGCCCCGCCGTGACCGACGGGCTGCTGAAGGCCGTGGACATCGCCGAGGCGAAGTACCAGGGCCTGGTGATCTGGTCGCCGGATGACGTGTTTTCCGCCGGTGCCAACCTCGAATCCCTGATGCCCGTCTTCATGAAGAGCGGTGCCAAGGGCATTGCGCCGGAGGAAAAGAAGCTGCAGGACGCCATGCTGCGCATCCGCTATGCCACGGTGCCGGTGGTGTCGGCGATCCGCGGCATCGCCCTTGGCGGAGGGTGCGAGCTGGCCGTGCACTCGGCTCGCCGCGTGGCTGCGATGGAAAGCTACATGGGCCTCGTGGAAGTGGGTGTGGGCCTCATCCCGGGCGGCGGCGGCCTGACCTACATCGCCCGGCGGGCAGCCGAGCTGGCTGCGAACGGCGCCAACGCCGATCTGTTCACCTTCCTGCGCGAACCCTTCACCTCGGCCGCCACGGCACGGGTGGGCACCAGCGCGATCGAGAACCGCCGGATCGGCTACCTGGTCGACGGCGACGTGATCGTCCCGCACAAGGATGAACTGCTCCATGTGGCCCTGCAACAGGCCAGGTGTCTTTTCGAGAGCGGTTATCGCCCGCCGCTGCCAGCCAAGTTCCCTGTTGCCGGCCGCTCGGCCATCGCAACCATCAAGGGAACGTTGGCCAACATGCGTGACGGCGGCTTCATCAGTGCGCACGATTTCCACATCGGCACCCTCATCGCCGATGTGGTGTGCGGCGGGGATGTGGAGGCCGGTTCACTGGTGGACGAAAACTACCTCATGGGCCTGGAGCGCCAGCACTTCTGCAGCCTGTTGGAGCACCCCAAGACCCAAGAGCGCATCATGGGCATGCTGTCCACCGGCAAGCCCGTGCGCAACTGAACGGAGCATGAACATGAGCAAACAAGTGCAAGACGCCTACATCGTTGCCGCCACGCGCACGCCCATCGGCCGTTCAAGCCGGGGCTATTTCAAGAACACGCGTCCCGACACCCTGCTCGTGGCCGCCATCCAGGGCGCGCTCAAGCAAGTGCCCGGCCTCGATACCGCATCGATCGAAGACGCGATCATCGGTTGCGCCATGCCGGAAGGCGAGCAGGGCATGAACATCGCCCGCATCGGCGTCCTTCTGGCCGGACTGCCGAACTCGGTGGGGGGCATCACCGTGAACCGATTCTGCGCATCCGGCATCTCTGCCGTGCAGCAGGCCGCCGATCGCATCCGGGTCGGCGAGGCCGACGTGATGATCGCCGGCGGCGTGGAAAGCATGAGCATGGTGCCGATGGGCGGAAACAAGCCGTCGTTCAGCCCGGAAGTGTTTTCCCGCGATGAGAACATCGGCATCGCCTACGGCATGGGCCTGACGGCCGAGAACGTGGCGAAGCAGTGGAAGGTGACGCGGGAGGCGCAAGATGCCTTTGCGCTGCAATCGCACCAGCGTGCGCTTGCCGCCATCGCCGCTGGCGAGTTCAAGGACGAGATCACCCCGGTCGATGTCGTCGAGCGCTTCCCTGACCTTGCCACCGGAGGCATCACCACAAAGACCCGCACGGTCGACATCGACGAAGGCCCCCGGCCCGATACATCGCTCGATGGCCTGGCCAAGCTGCGCCCCGTGTTCGCGGCCAAGGGAAGCGTCACGGCAGGCAACAGTTCACAGACGTCCGACGGCGCCGGCTGCCTGATCCTTGCGAGCGAAAAGGCGATCAAGCAACATGGGCTGACGCCATTGGCCCGTTTCGTCAGCTTCGCATCGAAAGGGGTGCCGGCAGAGATCATGGGCATTGGCCCGATCGAAGCCATTCCCGCTGCATTGCGCTATGCCGGCTTGTCGAAGGACCAACTGGACTGGATCGAGTTGAACGAAGCATTCGCTGCGCAATCGCTGGCCGTGCTGAACACCCTCGAACTCGATCAGGCCAAGGTCAACCGCATGGGCGGCGCCATCGCGCTCGGCCATCCGCTGGGTGCCACCGGTGCCATCCGTGCAGCCACGGTCGTGCATGCCTTGCGTCGGCACAACCTCAAGTACGGCATGGTCACCATGTGTGTCGGCACCGGGCAGGGGGCTGCAGGCATCTTCGAGCGCGTCTGAACTCGTTCGCTCACATCACATCACCCAGGAAATTCCCATGGCCATCAAGACCGCCGTGCTCAACGGCGTTTACACGATCGAGATCGCGCGTCCCGAAAAGAAGAACGCGCTCACCACCGAGATGTACGGCCAGATGGCCCAGGCGCTGACCGCGGCCACGGCCGATGCGGCGGTGCGCAGCGTTCTGATTACCGGGCAGCCGGGCATCTTCACGTCCGGCAACGACCTCGAGGACTTCATGAAACGCACCGGCCCCGTCGCCGAATCAACGGGGTTTCAGTTCATGAAGGCGCTGATCGCCTGCGACAAGCCCGTGGTGGTGGCCGTCACGGGCGCAGCCATCGGCATCGGCACCACGATGCTGCTGCATTGCGACCTGGTCTATGTTTCCGATGAAGCGCGTCTGGCCATGCCGTTCGTGAGCCTGGGCCTCGTGCCGGAATTCGCGTCCAGCCTGCTGGTGCCTCAATTGATGGGCCCGAGGCAGGCGGCCGAGAAACTGCTGCTGGGCGACCCCTTCACCGCGCAGGACGCGGTCGATTGCGGCATTGCCAATGCCGTGCTGCCGGCTTCGGAGGTGGTCAGCCACGCACGCCGCGTGGCCGAGCGCTTCAACGCCTTGCCGCCGTCGGCGGTTCGGCAGACCAAGGCCTTGCTGCGCCGTGCGAATGCCGACTCCGTGATGGCGGCCATCGCTGCGGAAAATGAAGTGTTCCTGGCGTGTCTCGGGAGTCCGGAGGCGAAGGAAGCCTTCGGCGCATTCTTCCAAAAGCGCAAACCTGATTTCGGCCAGTTTCACTGACCGGATGTCACGGACTCAGCCGAGCGCCGCCGTCGGCAAGCTGCCCACAGGGTGAGCACTCGGCGAGCCATGCCCAGGATGGCGCCGGCTCCGCGCATTCACTCCTTCGGAAACTCTCGCGGTTTTCCCAATGCGTCGATGGCCACGTAGGTCAGGTTGGCCTCGGTCACCTTGACCACTTCGGGCTCGGCGGGGTTGCGTTCGGCATAGACCTCGACATGAACCGTGATGGAGGTGCGGCCGATGCGTTCCACCTTCGCATAAAAACTCAGCAGGTCTCCCACGGAGACAGGCTGTTTGAAGATGAACTGATTGACCGCCACCGTGGTGACGCGGCCCTTTGCAATGCGCATGGGCAGCACCGAGCCGGCCAGGTCGACCTGGGCCATGATCCAGCCGCCGAAGATGTCGCCGTTGGCATTGGCGTCGGACGGCAAGGGAATGACGCGCATCGCGAGGTGCCCCTCGGCGGGCAAGGTGACGCGCTCTGTGGCGGAGGGCGATGCCGGACTCGAATTCATCGGATGCAGCCTTCGGGGGAACCCCTTCCTGCCAATTGTGGGCTACCTCGTAGCCGAATGCCTGCCCAGGTGGTCGCGCGCGTGCAAAGCATCACGCGCAGGGGGCGGCATGTCAGGGACATGGGGGGCCATGAGAACTCCGGATTGGGGATAAGGGCTGTGCCGCATGGTGCAGCAGCAGGCTTGCCTCGGATCCATCGGGAGGATGAACGGCCGATCGGGTGCCATCAAGGCCCGATCACGTGACGCGGCGGCAGCGCCGCGTATCACCCGGGTGCGCATGCCGCTTCATGTTTGGGCACACTATCGTCCGAACATCGCCTTTGTTTCCATGCGCCCCGCGTCCCTTGCTGCATCCGCCCGCGAAGCTTCCGCTCCGTCCGAACCCGCTGCCCCTCGATCTGACTGGCGCACGCTGCGCAAGCTCTTGCCTTACCTGTGGCAGTACCGTTGGCGCGTGGGCATCGCGCTTGCGTTCATGGTGGGCGCGAAACTCGCGAACGTCGGGGTGCCGGTGCTGCTCAAGACGCTGGTCGACAGCCTGTCGCTCAAACCCGGCGACGCGCGGGCCGTGCTGGTCGTGCCCATCGGCTTGCTGCTGGCCTATGGTGGCTTGCGTCTGTCGACTTCATTGTTCGGTGAGTTGCGTGAACTCGTGTTCGCCAAGGCGACGGAGGGCGCAGCACGCAGCATTTCGTTGAACACGTTCCGCCATCTGCACGACCTGAGCCTGCGTTTTCACCTCGAGCGCCAGACGGGGGGGATGACGCGCGACATCGAACGCGGCACCCGTTCGGTGCATTCGCTGATCTCGTATTCGCTCTACAGCATCGTCCCCACCTTGATCGAGGTGTCGCTGGTCTTGAGCCTGCTTGCGGTCAAGTTTGACGCCTGGTTCGCCTGGATCACGCTCGCGGCGCTGGTGTTCTACATCGCCTTCACGATCACGGTGACGAACTGGCGCACTCAGTTCCGCAAGCAAATGAACGAGCTGGACTCGCGTGCGCACACGCGCGCCATCGATTCGTTGCTGAACTATGAGACGGTGAAGTATTTCAACAACGAGGATTTCGAGGCGCGCCGCTACGACGAAAGCCTCGAGCGCCTGCGCCGTGCGGCACTGAAGTCGCAGACCACGCTGTCGTTCCTCAACACCGGACAGCAGTTCATCATCGCCACCGGGCTCGTGGCGATGCTCTGGCGTGCCACTGCCGGGGTGGTCAACGGCCACATGACGCTCGGCGATCTGGTCATGGTCAATGCGTTCATGATCCAGCTGTACATCCCGCTGAACTTTCTCGGCGTGATCTACCGGGAGATCAAGCAAAGCCTCACCGATCTGGACAAGATGTTCACGCTGCTCGAACGTGAGCGGGAGGTGGCCGACCTGCCAGGTGCCCCGGCTTTGCGCGTGGAGGGCGCCCATGTGCGGTTCGACCGCGTGGCATTCGCCTATGAGCGCGACCGTCCCATCCTGCATGACATCAGCTTCGAGATTCCACCCGGCCACACCGTGGCTGTCGTGGGGCCCTCGGGCTCGGGCAAGAGCACGCTTGCGCGCTTGCTGTACCGCTTCTATGACGTCGACAGCGGGCGCATCACCTTCGACGGCCAGGATCTGCGGCTTGTTACCCAATCGAGCCTGCGCCGGCAAATCGGCATCGTGCCGCAAGACACCGTGCTCTTCAACGAGACAGTGGCGTACAACATCGGCTACGGGCGCGCGGGCGCGAGCCAGGCCGAGGTCGAGCAGGCCGCGCGCGCTGCACGCATCCATGACTTCGTCATGTCGACCCCAAAGGGGTACGACACCGTCGTCGGCGAACGCGGCCTCAAACTCAGCGGCGGCGAAAAGCAGCGCGTGGCGATCGCCCGCACGCTGCTGAAAGATCCCCCGTTCCTGATCTTCGACGAAGCGACGTCCGCACTTGATTCGGCCAATGAACGTGCCATCCAGGCCGAATTGCAGGGCGTGGCCCGGAACAAGACAGCGCTCGTGATCGCCCACCGGCTCTCCACCGTGGTGGATGCTCATCAGATACTTGTGATGGAGCACGGGCGCATCATCGAGCGGGGCACCCACATCCAGCTGCTCGATGCCCGTGGCCGTTATGCTGAAATGTGGCGCCTGCAGCAAAGCGGTGGCGACTTGCCGGAAAACCGCAAGGACAGGGTGGATGGAAACCAAATGGCTTGAAGACTTCGTGAGTCTCGCGGAGACGCGCAGTTTTTCTCGTTCGGCTCAACTTCGCCACGTCACTCAGCCCGCGTTCTCGCGCCGCATCCAGTCGCTGGAGGCCTGGGCCGGCACCGATCTGGTCGACCGCTCGTCCTTTCCCACCCGGCTCACACCCGCGGGCGTGGCGTTCCGGGCCCAGGCGCTCGAGATCCTCGGCGCGCTCCAATCCACCCGCAACATGCTCCACGCCCTGCAGGTGGCAGGGCAGGACATGATCGAATTCGCGGTGCCGCACTCCCTTGCCGTCACGTTCTTTCCGCATTGGGTGATGGAGGTGCGCCAGAACTTCGGCGCGCTCAAGAGCCGGCTGATCGCGCTGAACGTCCACGATGCCGTGCTGCGCCTGACCGAAGGCAATTGCGACCTGCTGATTTCATATCACCACCCGTCGCAACCGCTCGCGCTGAACCCGGAACGCTACGAGATGCTGTGCCTCGGGCACGAAGTGCTGGCGCCCTATGCGCGCGGCGATGAATCGGGCCGGCCGATGTTCCGGCTGCCCGCGGGGCCGAACGAGCGCGTGCCGTTCCTGAGCTATGCCTCAGGCGCCTACCTCGGGCGCCTGGTGGAGTTGATCGTCAAGCAGTCTCCGGTGCCGCTGAACCTGGACGCCATCTACGAGACCGACATGGCCGAAGGCTTGAAAGCGATGGCGCTCGAGGGGCATGGCATCGCGTTCCTGCCCGGCAGCTCTGTCAAGAAGGAGCTGCTGAACCACCGTTTGGTGCGTGCGGCCGGGCCCGGAGTTTGCGAGTTGACGATCGAGGTGCGGATCTACCGGGAGCGTCCGGAAGCCGCACGTCACACCAAGCCCGGAGCGCAGTCTTTATGGGACTTTCTTCGGGATTTCCCTGTGGTGAAAACGCCTGAATGAACCAATCTCGTGCCACTTGTTACTCTAAACTGCGTGCCTCTTAAAGGAGTTCTCCCTGCTATGAAGAAACTTGCTGGTCTCACCGTTGCACTGTTGGTCGCCACCACCACGTCGGCCTTTGCTCAATCGGACACACTCGCCAAGGTGAAGCAGGCGGGCAAGCTGGTGATCGGCACGCGCGATTCCTCGGCGCCGCTTGCCTACACCGTCGGAGACGGGAAATACGTCGGCTATCACGTGGAGATCTGCAACCACGTGGCCGATGCGGTCAAGAAGGCCGTGGGCAACCCCAAGCTGAATGTCGAGTACCAACTCGTCACGTCGCAGAACCGCGTGTCGCTCCTGCAGAACGGCACGGTCGACCTCGAATGCGGCTCCACCACGAACAACACCACCCGCCAGAAGGACGTGGCGTTCGCCCCCACCACGTACGTGACGAACGTGCGCATCGCCGTCAAGGCAGATTCGGGCATCACGTCGCTCGCCCAGCTCGACGGCAAGACGGTGGCCACCACCACCGGTACCACGTCCGTGATGCTGTTGCGCAAGCATGAGCGCGCCGCGAAGGTGAACTTCAACGAAGTGCTGGGCAAGGACCACGCCGACAGCTTCCTGCTGGTCGAATCGGGCCGTGCCGATGCCTTCGTGATGGACGACAACATCCTGGCGGGCCTGATCGTCAATTCGAAGACCCCGTCGGCCTACAAGATCGTCGGCGAGACCATCAGCGAGGAGCCCATTGCGATCATGTATCGCAAGGACGATCCGGCGTTCAAGAAGCTGGTCGACGACACGATCAAGGGCATGATGAGCAGTGGTGAGCTGGCCAAGATCTACGCCAAGTGGTTCACCAGCCCCATCCCGCCGCGCGGCAACGTGGTCGGCATGCCGATGAGCGATTCGCTCAAGAAGGCGATTGCCAACCCGAACGACAACCCGGCCGAGTCGTACAAGAAGTAAACCCAGGCTCCCTGGCACGCACATGCGGGCTTCGGCCCGCATGTGCATTTGGGGCGCACCCGGCGTGCTGCTCCGCACAAGATCAGGTAGCCCCGCAGCGTCAGGGAAAACGACAGGGCGTGAATATCCCACGAAAGCCCCGTCGAGGTCACAATCCCCCGGGAAAAAAGAAGACCGACTGGCATCGGTCCTGCTTTGAGACCGCCCTCAGTCACTGCGATCCCACAAGAAAGAATCCACATGAGTTCCACATGGGACTGGCAGGTGTTCTGCAAGAGCACTGCCGAAGATACTGTTTATCCAAGCTGCTTTGGCCCGGGCGGCGACACCACCTACTTCGAATGGTTGCTGTCGGCCTGGGGTTGGACGCTGTCCGTCGCGGCGCTCGCCTGGATCGTTGCGCTGGTGGCGGGCTCGCTCGTTGGCATTGCGCGCACCGCACCCAGCAAGCCACTGGTCTGGTTTGGCAACGTCTGGAGCGAGGTGTTCCGCAACGTCCCCTTGTTGGTGCAGATCTTCCTCTGGTACCACGTGCTGCCGCAGCTGTTCCCCTTGTTGAAGAGCGTGCCGAGCTTCCTGCTCGTGGTGTTCGCGCTCGGCTTCTTCACGTCGGCCCGGGTGGCCGAACAGGTGAGGGCGGGCATCATGGCCATTCCGAAAGGGCAACGCTACGCCGGCCTCGCGATGGGTTTCACCATGACCGAGACCTACCGCTATGTGCTGCTGCCGCGGGCATTCCGCATCGTCATTCCGCCCTTGACCAGTGAGGCCATGAGCATCATCAAAAACTCGTCGGTCGCGTTTGCGGTCGGCATCGCCGAGCTGACGTTGTTCGCAATGCAGTCTCAGGAAGAAACTTCGCGGGGCATCGAGATGTACCTCGCGGTGACCGGGCTCTATTTCTTGTCGGCATTCCTCGTGAACCGCATCGCGCTCGTCATTGAACGCCGCGCTGCAGTGCCCGGCATGGCGGGAGCAGGTCAATGAACTTGGATTTCAGCTTCCTGACCTGGAACTTCGTCAGCGGGTTCATCCTCAATGGTCTTTACTTTTCGCTGCTGCTGACGCTGGTGGCGATGGTCGGCGGCATCTTCCTCGGCACGCTGCTCGCGCTGGCTCGGCTGTCGGGCAAGAAGGCCTTCGCCCTGCCCGCGCAGGCCTACGTCGACACGTTGCGGTCCATCCCGCTCGTGATGGTGATCTTGTGGTTCTTCCTGCTGATCCCCTTGCTCATCGGCAGACCGCTCGGTGCCGAATGGTCCGCGGTGATCACCTTCACGCTGTTCGAGGCAGCCTACTATTCTGAAATCATGCGGGCCGGCATCCAGTCTGTCTCGCGCGGCCAGGTGAACGCGGGTTACGCCGTGGGGATGACCTATGCGCAAGTGATGAAGCTGGTGGTGCTGCCGCAGGCTTTCCGCAACATGCTGCCCGTGCTGCTGATGCAGACCATCATCCTGTTCCAGGACACATCGCTCGTCTACGCGATCGGCGCTTATGACCTGCTCAAGGGCTTCGAGGTGGCGGGCAAGAACTTCAACCGTCCGGTCGAGACGTACATCCTGGCCGCAATGGTTTACTTCACCATCTGCTTCTCGCTGTCGATGGGCGTTCGAGCCCTGCAGAAGCGCATTCAAATCATCCGTTGAGATCCATCATGATCGACATCAAGAACGTTTCGAAGTGGTATGGCAGCTTCCAGGTGCTGACCGACTGCACGACGAAGATCAACAAGAGCGAGGTGGTGGTCGTCTGCGGCCCATCGGGCTCGGGCAAGTCCACCTTGATCAAGACGGTCAATGCGCTGGAGCCGTTCCAGAAGGGTGACATCATTGTCGACGGCGTCTCCATCGCCAATCCCAAGACGAACCTGCCCAAGCTGCGCAGCCGCGTGGGCATGGTGTTCCAGCACTTCGAGCTGTTCCCGCACCTGAGCGTGACCGACAACCTGACGATCGCCCAGATCAAGGTGCTCGGCCGCAATTCCACCGATGCCAAGGCGCGCGGCCTGAAGATGCTCGAGCGCGTGGGCCTGATCGCCCACAAGGACAAGTTCCCTGGCCAACTCTCCGGTGGCCAGCAACAGCGCGTGGCCATCGCGCGTGCGCTGAGCATGGACCCCATCGTGATGCTGTTCGATGAACCCACGTCTGCCCTGGACCCCGAAATGGTGGGTGAAGTGCTCGACGTGATGGTCAAGCTCGCTGGCGAAGGCATGACCATGATGGTCGTCACCCACGAAATGGGCTTTGCCAAGAAGGTGAGCCACCGCGTGATCTTCATGGACGCCGGCAAGGTGGTCGAGGACTGCACCCGCGACGAATTCTTCGGCAATGCCGACGGGCGTTCGCCGCGGGCAAAGGAATTCCTTTCGAAGATCCTCCAGCACTGATTCAGTGCTGAAAGACCGGCGGTGGGGGCGCCCCCCACCGTTTCCGCGTCGTCCTTGGCGAACCATCCATCGCCTCGCATCACAACCGTTGTTGGTCTATGCCCGTCTGGGCTTGAAGGGCGGGGTCGTGGTGTCGCCTTTGCGCGGGGCTTTTTCTCTGGCGAGGCCGCGCCGGGTCTCGGCCCGGCAGCCGAATTACCTTTCTGTCGCGCCAGAAAGGTAATCCAAAGAAGCGCTTTGAACACCAGCTTCCGCGCATTTTGCTCAGGCGCTTCGGCCACGAGTCCCCCGCACGACCACTGTCTCCAGCTCCACCGTGACCGTACGAGACACGGCCGTGCTGGCCCGCGTCAGCTCGCTTCGCATCGCGCCTCTGGCTCACGGGAGACGGCGGGCCCCGGCGTTCGCCGGGGTGACCTTTGTTGCGGCTTCCCCATTTGTTTGCGGCTCCCCGCATGTGTTTGCGCCCCCCCGAATGTCATACCGGCGAACGCCGGTACCCACCGCGTCGAACGGCCAAACTGGTGCCGGAGCCACAAGCAGCGAGAGGCAAGCGAGCAAAGCGAGCGACGCCCCGAAGCGCACGCGACAGGAAGGCAAGCGCAGCGAAGCCGCAGATCAAGTGACACGCGAGCCCGGCTCCGCGGGCCGACCCGTGGCGCCCCTTGAGGGCAGGAGCGAAGCGACTGGGGGGGCCTCTGGCTCACTGGAGCCGGTGGGCCCCGGCGTTCGCCGGGGTGACATTTGTTGCGGCTTCCCCATTTGTTTGCGGCCCCCGCATGTGTTTGGCCCCCCGCATGTCATACCGGCGAACGCCGGTACCCACTGATCCGAATGACCGCGGCTGCTGCCGGAGCGACAAGGAGCCAGAGGCGAGCGAGCAAAGCGAGCAACGCCCCGAAGCGCACGCGACAGGAAGGCAAGCGCAGCGAAGCCGCAGATCAAGTCACACGCGAGCCCGGCTTCGCCGGGCGACCCGTGGCGCCCCTTGGGGGCAGGAGCGAAGCGACTGGGGGGCCCAAACAAAAACGGCCCCGAAGGGCCGTGATGAGGTCTAAGGCCGGAAGCCTCAGAGCGGGCGAATGTTCGCAGCTTGCAGGCCTTTTTCGCCTTGCTTCACTTCGAATTCGACCTTCTGGTTCTCGGTCAGGGTCTTGAAGCCCGTGCCCACGATGTCACGAAAGTGAGCGAAGAGGTCAGCACCGCCTGCGTCCTGGGCGATGAAGCCGTAGCCCTTGGCGTCGTTGAACCACTTCACGGTACCGGTTTGAGTCGTCATGGAAATCCAATAGGTGGGAAATTTAAACCGACGGAGCACACATGCTCCGGCGTGCAGCAACACTCAAGAACGGGTCACGGACTTCCGGCACAAGCTGGCAGATCACATCGAACAACTGTCTTGCGTACAACTGTGCGCGGGAGCATACACCAACGCGAGCGATTCGCAACGGGTTTGCCGGAATCCGTGCAACTAGGGCTCGATGGCAATGCCGACGACGGGCTCTCCACCTCCGATGGGTCCGATCAGGCGGGCAGCGCCATTCGTCAGATCGACGGCCATCCAACGGGATTCGGCGGCATCGGCCATCGTCAAGGCAGCGTACGCGGCACCTGTGCTGCTGATGTCGAGGGCGGCATGGAGAAAGGGGCCGGTGCCCAGGGCACCAACCGTGAACAGGTGACCGCCGTCCGGCGGCAGGGCGGGCATCTTGCCTGGCCGGTTGCCCAAGGTCACCAGTGCACCGGCTGCCGAATCGAGCGCGAAGGTGGTTGTCAGCTTGTCGTCGGTCGCATGGCGCTCGCAGGCTGCCGCGACCACCACCGGACGCAGCTCTTCGGAGGGGTCGCCCGTTGCATACGCCAGTGGCCCGTCGATCTGTACGCCGGTGACGCTCGGATCACTGTCCACCACGGCCGCCGTCTCGGGGTTCACACGCAGGTTCTGGCCGGTGTCGCTCACGATGCGAAGCCGATCCTCGATGGGGTCGAAGTGGACGCCGAAGTAGGTGCCTGTCAGCGGCACCGTGAACGGCTCACCCCACGGGGTGGCGGTGCCCGTGAGGACGTTGATTCGGTAGAGGCGGCTGGTGCTGCCGACCGCATACAGTCGGCGCTCGGTGGGGCGCATGCCGATGCCCAGCACCGTCTCGCCCGGCATCAGTCCCGTCAAGGTTCTGCGCCACAGCAGCTTGTCGGGGGTGCCGGCCCGAAATCGAATGAGGTGTCCCGAGGTGGTGACGGCCAGCACCGTGTCGCGCCGGGCGGCCTGATCGGTCGGCGTGCCGCAGGCGACCTCGGTGAACGCAACGGCGAGGGCAACGGCGAGGGCGAACAAGCGGTCCAGGCGCATGGCGGTCCTTCGGGGCGCGGGATGTACGCACCGTAGCGCAATTCCGCTGGATCGGGTTCCCATCCCCCCGATGGCCGGCGGGCCGATGAGACAATCCGGCCCATGAGTTCCGCATCTTCCGCTCCCCTGACCACCCTCACGCTGACCCGCCCGGACGACTGGCACCTGCATGTGCGAGACGGCGCCGCGCTCGCCTCGGTCGTGCCCCACACGGCACGCCAGTTCGGCCGCGCGATCATCATGCCCAACCTCAAGCCGCCGGTGACCACGGCGGCCCAGGCCGTGGCGTACCGCGAGCGCATCCTGGCGGCGGTGCCTGCGGGACTGTCGTTCGAGCCGTTGATGACGCTGTACCTCACCGACGTGTTGCCGCCCGATGAGATCGTTCGCGCCAAGGCGGCGGGCGTCGTGGCGGTCAAGTTGTATCCGGCCGGCGCCACCACCAACAGCGACGCGGGCGTGACCGACCTGCGCAAGACCTACCCCACGCTGGAGGCGATGCAGCGCGAAGGCATGCCGCTGCTGGTGCATGGCGAAGTGACCGACAGCGACATCGACCTCTTCGACCGCGAGAAGGCGTTCATCGACACCAAGCTCGTTCCGCTTCGCCGTGATTTCCCGGAGCTGAAGATCGTCTTCGAGCACATCACGACCCGCGAGGCGGCCGATTACGTGCGCGCGGCGGACCGCTTCACCGCGGCGACCATCACGGCGCATCACCTGCTGTACAACCGCAACGCCATCTTCACCGGTGGCATCCGTCCTCACTACTATTGCCTGCCGGTGCTCAAGCGCGAGGAACACCGGCGCGCGCTGGTGGCCGCGGCCACTTCGGGCAGCGACCGCTTCTTCCTCGGCACGGACAGCGCCCCGCATGCCACGCACCTGAAAGAGCATGCGACGGGCTGCGCCGGCTGCTACACGGCGCTGAGCGCGCTCGAGCTCTATGCCGAGGCGTTCGATGCGGCCGGTGCGCTCGACAAGCTGGAAGGGTTCGCGAGTTTCCATGGCCCGGCCTTCTACGGCCTGCCACGCAACACCGGGTCGGTCACGCTGCGCAAGCAGCCGTGGCAGCTGCCCGAATCGCTGCCGTTCGGCGAAGCGGAACTCAAGCCGCTGCGCGGCGGCGAAACGCTCGCCTGGAGGGTCTCGGAATGAATTCGCAGCGACGCATCATGATGCTGATCGACGCCGACAACGTGTCGGCCGACGTCATGGAGCAGGCGGTCGAGAAGGTGTTGACCGAACGTGGGGCGCTGCACGTTCGCCGTGCGTACTGCACGCCGGAGGCGGCGCTGGCCAACCAGAAGCTTTTCAAATCGCTGTCGATCCGCCCCATCGTCAACCTCTCCACGGGGAAGAACTCCACCGACATCCTGCTCGCCACCGATGCGGTCGATCTGGTCATCGCCGAACGGCCTGATGTGGTGGTGATCGTGTCGTCCGATTCCGATTTCGCGCCGCTCGTGATCCGCCTGCGCGAGAAGGGCTGCCGTGTGGAAGGCATCGGCCAGCTCGGCAAGACCGGTGAGGATTCCAAGGGTGTCTACGATGCCTTCGTCGAGATCGAGCATCGCAAGGGCCGTGCATCGACGACCGTGCCGCCGGCACGCAAGCGGGCAACTGCACGCACGTCCACCAAGCGTGCCGTGGCCGTCGAGCCGATCGCTGCGGCCGAGCCGCCGTTGGCGGCCACGCCGGCTCCCGCCGCACCTGCATCGAAACCGGCGCGTCAGCGCCGGGCCAAGGCAGCCGCGACGCCGGTCGAGGCACCCGCTCCCGCGGCGCCCGCCCCATCCGCGCCTGCCCGGGCGCCCATGCCCGATGACCTGCGCAGCATCCTCGCGGTGCTGCCTGAACTCGTGCGCGGCCAGACACTCGACCTTGGCATCGCCACCGAACGGCTGCGGTCGGAAGAGCTGCTCGGTGCCCGTGCGCCGGCGATGCGGCTGTTCCGCAAATTCCCTGATTCATTCGTGTTGACGCCGGAGCAGCAGCCGAACAAGGTGGCCTACGTGGGGCTGCCGAAGGCGTGAATGCCCAGGGGTTGGACCGCGCCTTCGCCCTGCTGGACGGCGTGGGCCGGTCTGTGCCGGCGTGGTTCACGCCGTACGTGGATGTGGGCCGCCGCATCGCTGCACGCCGCGGCGTGACGCTGGCCGACGCACTCAATGCGGGCCTGCGCCCGACCGCACTGGCGGCGGGCCCGTTGCGGTTCGTTCCCCAGGCGTGCTTGCCTCAGGATGAGTCCTACGAGGCTTTCATCGCCCGCACGGCCCAGGTGCCCACGCGCGAGCATGCGCATGACCTCTTCAACGGCCTGGTGTGGCATCGGTTTCCCACGCTCAAGCGCCACCTGAACGAACGCCAGGCGCATGAAATTGCGCGGCACGGCATCGGCCCGAGACGGGGGGCCGTGCGTGATGCGTTGACGCTCTTCGATGAGAACGCAGCCTGGCTGCAGGCGCCGGAGGCTCTTGTCGATGCGCTGCGAGCCCGCGCCTGGCATACGGCGTTCATCACGCTCCGCGGCGCCTGGCAGGACGCGCGCCTCGTGATCTTCGGCCATGCACTGCTGGAGCAACTGCTGCTGACGCCGCACAAGGGGATCACCGCGCATGTGTGGGCGGTGCCCGATGGGGTGGAGGCCGAGGTGCATCTGGCCGAGGCCCTGACCCCTGAGCGCCTGGCCCGCAAGGCCGACTTTCCGCTGCCGCTGGCAGGGGTGCCCGGCTGGTACGCGGGCAATGAATGCGCATCCTTTTACGACGACGCGTCGGTGTTCCGCCCTTTGCGTCGATAATGGGTGTGTGAAGCGGGCCAGACCGCCGCTGGTGCAAGGCCCGAAAGGGTGCACTGGAGGAAGGTCCGGACTGCACAGGGCGGCGTAGCAGCTAACGGCTGTCCACCGCGAGGTGAGGATCAGAGCAACAGAGACGAGTCGGCTGGCCTGCTGCAAAGCGGGGCGGCCGGGTGAAACGGGCAATCTCTACGCGCAGCAACACCAAATAGGCCAGCGTTGATGTGGCTCCGCGGAGCTGGCGGGTAGGTGGCATCGAGCCGTGCAGCGATGCACGGCCCAGAGGAATGGCGGTCACATGCGTTGTCCCGCAAGGGCGGCGCGTGCACAGAATCCGGCCTATCGGCCCGCTTCACACTTTTGAAGGGACGTGCGCAGGCGGGGCGTCCTCGCGCGTCAGTGCGCGGTGCCCATGTACGCCGCCTTGACCGCAGGATCTCCACGCAGGACTTCGGCGGGCCCTTTGACAACGATGCGCCCGTTCTCCAACACATAGCCGTAGTCGGCGACGGCCAATGCCGCCGCCGCGAACTGCTCGACCAGCAGCATGGTGACACCCTGGTGTTTCAACCGCGCGATGATGTTGAACACCTCGTCCACCAGGATGGGGGCCAATCCCATGGACGGCTCGTCCAGCAGGATCACGTCGGGGTTCAGCATGGTGGCCCGTGCCATCGCCAGCATCTGTTGTTCGCCGCCGGACAAGGTGCCGGCAAGCTGGGTTTGCCGCTCCTTCAGTCGCGGGAAGAGGGCCATGGCACGTTCCAGGTCGTCGGCCACGTCCCCTCGCGGCCGGGCGCCTGTCATGCGAGGGAATGCGCCAAGCAGCAGGTTGTCGGCCACGGTCATGGTCGAGAAGACGCGGCGCCCTTCCGGTGAATGGGCGAGACCCAGCCTGGCGATCCGGTGCGACTCCAAGCCCGTGATGCACCGCCCCTTCAAAGTGATGCGGCCGACCGCGGTGGGAATCATTCCGGAGATGGCCCTCATGGCGGTCGTCTTGCCTGCGCCGTTGGAGCCGATCAGGGTCACGACCTTGCCAGCGGGCACCTCGATCGTGATGCCATGCAGGACTTCCACCTTGCCGTAGCCGGCCGACAGATTTTCGATTTTCAGCATTGCTGTTCCTGTTCTGCTCACGCCGCTTTTCCGCCGAGATACGCCTCGACTACCTTCTCGTTGCTTTGCACCACGGCTGGCGGGCCTTCGGCGATCTTCTGGCCGAAGTCCAGCACGGATACGGTGTCGCACATGCTCATGACGACGTCCATGTGGTGTTCGATCAGGATCACCGTCACACCGTGTTCCTTGATCTTGCGGATGATTCGCACCAAGTCCTTGATGTCGGGGGCGGTCAGGCCGGCGGCCGGTTCGTCGAGCAACAGAAGTTTCGGATCGAGCGCCAGGGCCCGCGCGATTTCAAGGACGCGTTGTTTGCCGTAAGGCAGGTTGCGCGCCTCTTCCTGGGCCAGTGCGGCGAGCCCGACGAACTCGAGCAGCCCCATGGCGCGGGCAACGCCCTGGGCGTGCTCCCGGCGGTAGCGCGGCGTGTGCAGCGCGACGTCCACAAGGTGGCTGTGGAAGCTGTGGTGCAAGCCCACCATCACGTTCTGCAAGGCCGTCATCTCGCCGAAGAGTTGCACGTTCTGGAACGTTCTGGCCATGCCGGACAACGCGATCTCCGACGACGTGCGGCCGGTGATGACCTCGCCTGCGAAGGAGACTCTCCCTTGCGTCGGCATGTAGATCCCCGTCAGCACATTCATCATCGTGCTCTTGCCCGATCCATTGGGGCCGATGAGCCCGTGGATGGTGTGCCGCTTGATTTCGAGATCGATGTTGTGGAGCGCCTTCAGTCCGCCGAATTGCATCACGAGGCCTTCCGCCTTGAGCACCTCGCCAACGCCTCGTTCGGTTCGATGCAGGGCGTTGTCGACAGGCGGCAGAGCGCCCTGTGCCGCCACTTCGTCCTGGTGCTGCTTCAGACCGAACACATTGCGGGCGAACCCGACGATGCCGTCTTGCAGGTAGTAGACAACCAACAGCGTGATCAAGCCAAAGATGGAGAGCCGCCAGTCGGTCATGGTGGACAGCATGAAGGACAGCCCTGCCAGCGCCGCACTGCCGAGGACCGGCACCACGACCGACCGCGGCGTCGCCTTGCCCCGGTGGATCAGCAGCGCACCCCCGAGCGCGACGGCCAGCGCGATGCAGACGGACGCCTGCCGGAACAGCTCGATGTCATCGAGCAGCTTGGGCAGCATCACGATGATGGCGGCCCCCAGCAGCGCGCCGGACCGGGTTTTGCGGCCCCCCATGATGATGGCGAGCAGAAACAGCACCGTGAGTTCGAAGTTGTAGGTGTTGGGCGAGATGTACTGCTCCGAATGGGCGTACAGGGCGCCTGCCAGCCCGGCGAGTCCTGCGCTGATGACGAACGCA
>Ga0207679_10000750_pt1 | contig 21545 bp, 15 predicted proteins | sample KBSC73metaG_FD_184320 | JGI IMG/M metagenome (GOLD analysis project Ga0207679, IMG submission 184320) | Corn rhizosphere microbial communities from Kellogg Biological Station, Michigan, USA - KBS C7-3 metaG (SPAdes) (version 2) | ecosystem: Host-associated > Plants > Roots > Rhizosphere > Soil ... | reverse complement strand
CACCGAGTCGTTCACGAGGCCCGCCTGCAGTGCGTCGAGGTAAGGACGGTGCTGGTCGTATGTGGACTGGAAGACCACGTCGAGCCCACTCTCGAACGCGTGTTTCGCGGCGGCGGCGGTACTCGGTTCGGTGTGGTGCAACACGGTCGCCCCACCCGTCGCCGCCGCATCAGAGATCACGAAACCCTGAAAGCCCCATTGGTCGCGCAGCACATCGGTGATCAACTGATGATTCTGAGTCGCCGGGAGGCCGCCGACGGAGTTGTACGCGGTCATCACCGATCGAGCACCGGCCCCAATCGCGGCGCGGAACGGCGGATAGAAGACTTCCTCGAGCAAGCGATCGCTGAATTGAATCGGGTAGCTGTCCCGCCCACCGTCGCCGACGTTGGCGACGAAGTGCTTGGGCGTCGTGATCACCCCGGCTCGCTCGAACGGGCCGACATACGCGACGGCCATCGCCGAGCTCAAAACGGGATCTTCACCGTAGGTCTCTTCCACTCGTCCCCAGCGGACGTCATTGGCGATGTTGATCACGGGAGAGAGGACCTGCCGGATGCCGCGGCTCCTCGTCTCGTGCGCGATCGACGTCGCGACGCGTCCCATCAGCGCGGTGTCGAACGTCGCCGCGAGTCCGATCGCTTGCGGGAACATCGTCCCGCCGGTTCTGCGCAGTCCGTGCACCGCTTCCTCGAACGGGATGATCGGAATGCCGAGGCGCGTGGCGGCGAAGAAGCGCTGGAGGGTGTTCACATGCTCGGCGTCCGCCGACGCCGCGTTCATCACGTCCTTCGGTTCCGGAACCTGGAGTCCGAAGACACCGCGCGAGTAGTCGCTTCCGTCCAGATCTCCCGGGGTCATGTACAACTGCCAGAACTTGTCCTCGAGCGTCATGCGACTCAGCAGGTCGCGCACGCGCTCGTCGACTGGTCGCGACGGATCGCGATAAGGCGCGTTGGTCGTCGGCGCGCGCCGCAAGCTGTCGATGGCGAGCAAACCCGCGAGCACCGAGCGGGGCGCGAGGAACGCCGATCCGTGCCGAATGCCGCGCGGAGCGTCGAGCGAATCGGTCACTCGCTCCCAGTGCGCGAAGTCGCGCGTGCGCACCGCGCCATAGCGGCCGCGCGTGTACCGGTCGTAATAGACGCGCCACCAGTCGCCGGTGCGAAGGATCGACGGCCCCTCCGTGTCCTCGTCGGTGAACGGCGCCGACGCCGGACCATATGGTCCCGTCGCATGCTTGCTCGACGCGACGCGCAGGCTGCGCACCGGCTTGGGATAGAACGTCTCGTCCTTCATCACGAGATAGTACGTGTCGCCGCTCTTCTTGATCGTCCCGTCGATCGCGCTGAAACCGCCGTCGTAGAGGAGCCGCGTGGGGGAGAACGTTTCGAAGTCCCGAGTCGTGACGTAGTACAGCCGATGGTCGGCGCGGCCGCGCGGTGTCTTCTGCGCCACGGAGTCGCTCGCCGGAAACCGTCCCGGGATCGACGACGCCCAGAAGATCAGATACTGGCTCGTTTCGTCGTCATAAAAGAGCTCCGGCGCCCACGTGTTCAGCGTCGTCGGCTCGTGCTCCATCACCGGCACACGCTTCTGGGCCGTCCAGTGGATCAGGTCGCGCGAGTGCGCGACGCCGATGGCCTTGTCCGTCCACGAAATCGTCCAGACGAGATGAAACACGCCGTCCGGACCCCGCAGGACGCACGGATCCCGCATGAGGGCAGCTGTCGTGTTCCATTCCATCCAGCCGACGCCCCGACCGGTGACCGCCGGCCGCAGGAAGGAGCGGGCGCCGTTGAGCGGCATCCACTTGATGCCGTCCTCGCTGTACGCCAGGTGCAACCCGTCGTCGCCATTCCGCGTGAAATACGAGAACAGGTAGACGGACGGCTCGGCATCGGCCTGCGGCGCGGGCGCCTGCACCGGCCGCGCGCAGCTCGCCGCCGCGACCCCGAGCCCGAGCAATGCCCGCCCAAATGGGGTCAGACCCCATTTACAGAATTGTAAATAGGGTCTGACCCCATTTTGGCTTTTTCGCGCGGACACGATCGAATTATCGCGGCTGGCCGTAGTACGCTCCCGGACCGTGCTTGCGGAAGAAATGCTTGTCGCGGAGGCCGTCCGGGATCGGACTCGCCGCGGCGTTGAGCACGACGGTGTCGTAGGCGAGACGCGCCACTTCCTCGAGCACGGTCATCGTGTCGAGCGCGTCGGCGACGGTCGGTCCCCAGCAGAAGGGTGCGTGTCCGGCCAGAAGCGCGGCCGGAACGTTCCGATGATCGAGCTCCATGAAACGACGCACGATGGCGTGCCCGGTGTTCGCTTCGTAGTCGCTCTCTACTTCGTCCTCCGACAGGTGAGCCACGACGGGAACCGGCCCGTGAAAGTGGTCCGCGTGGGTGGTACCGAAACACGGGATCTCGCGGCCCGCCTGCGCCCAGACGGTGGCGTAGTGCGAATGCGCGTGGACGACCCCGCCGATCGAGTCGAACGCGCGATAGAGCGCCAAATGCGTCGGCAAATCCGACGACGGCCGGCGCTTTCCTTCCAGGACGCGACCGTCGAGGTCCACCGCGACGAGATCGCGTTCCGTCATCGATTCGTAGGGCACGCCGCTCGGCTTGATGACGACGACCCCGCTTTCTCGGTCGATGCCGCTCGCGTTGCCGAAGGTGAACGGCGCGAGTCCCCGCCGCGCCAGCTCGACGTTCGCCTCCAATACCTGCTGCCGGATCATCGTCACGCGATGCCCGCCCGCGCCTTCGCTCGCGCGATCACCGCCGCCATGACGTCGCGGTAGCGGGTGAAGGTGTCGTCGACGACCTGCAGTGTCGGAATTGCGTTCTCGTTGAGGCCGAGCGTCTCGGTGTTGAACCGTCCGAAGCCGGATTCATGGACGCCGCTCGAGCCGCGGCCGGGCGCCGGCGCGCTGAGATGCGAGAAGAAGCGCCCGTATTTGCGCCAGCGACCGCCGCCCCCGGCGTGATACACGGGAATGAACTCGAAGAGTGCGTCATACGGCATCTCGCCGACGCAGACGGCCTTCGGGTATTTCGCGCGAAGGTTCTCGACGAGGCGCTTCGTCCCCTCGTGCATGTCGCCCGTCGTGCTGTTCACGTGGCCACCGACGATGTCGAGGAAGTACGCGTCCACACCGTACTTGTCGATCATCTCGGCGATCCTTCCCTCGAGGAAGTTGCGCCACGAGTCGGCGCCGAGGTTCATGTAGGTGAGCCAGCCGTCCTGATGACGATCGTTGTTCCAGTCGACCCAGTTCAGGTTGTACAAGTCGCCGTCGATCTTGTACGTCGCTCCGGACGCGATCTTGGACCACACGGGCTGCTCGCGGTTCGCGGCATTCGTGCCAAACATCGGCATCATCTTGAAGCCGAGCTTCTGCCCTTCGCTGATCAGGCGCTTGAAGCCGGCCTCACCGCCCATCCGCGCGGGCACTTCGTAGTTGGGATAGTCCCAGTAGTAGCGGCCGTCCCACGCCGAGAGGAACACGAGCACGCGGTCGGCGGGAATCTGCGTCGCCATCCATCGCAAAATCTCGAGCTGTCGCGCGTAGTCGTTGAAGATGAACCCCGTGTAGTGCATTCCGTGCAGCGTCGTGACGAGCGCGACCTGCCGGAGCCACGCGGGAACGTCACGGCGCTCTTCCCACGGGACGAGATGAAACGCCTTCTCGACATGCTCCATGTGCGGCTGCATGGCGCCTTCGAACGACGTCGCGCGCCCGAGCCGCCACCGCGGAACCGACACACGCGTATCCTTCCGCCACGCGTCGTGCTCGTAGATCGCCTCGACACGAAACGCGCGCTCGCCCGCCTGGAAGTAGTAGCGTTTGGGCCGGACGCGATCGTCGAGCGTCGTGATGTATCGGAAATCCTGGTCGCCGGCCTGCACGATCGCCACCGGCGTCGTCATGCTCGTCACGCCGAAGTTGTGGAGATCACCGGCGCCGAAAGTGTACCCGCCGAGGACGTCGCCGTCGCGAGTGTCCGCCGGCTGCCCGCCACCGAGGGAAACCATGCCGCGCGGCACGTCGCGAATGACGGTGGTGACGGTCTTGATCGGACGCTGCATCTCGACGGCCACGTCCCACTCGATCGTCGTACCATCGCGGCGGAAGCGTGCGGTGAGCTTGCCCGGCGCCTTCTCCTGTCCGCCGGCCCAGGTGAATTCGTCGCAGGTCAGCTCGAGTGCGTCGCCATTGCCCTTGGCGACCATGCGCGGCCGCGATAGGGCGTACGTGTTCTCATCGGTGAAGACGAGAAACCCGAATCGATGATCACCGAAGACGACGGCCGGTTCCGGAAAGTCGAAGCTGAACTTCATGAACGACCGGCCGCGCGGCGGGATGAACACCTCGCTCGTCGAATACAGCTCGACGATGTCGCCGGGCGCGTGTTGCGTGGCGACGGCCAGCGGCGCTGAAGGTGGATTAGCCGCGATCGCATCGAGCGGCATCATCGCACCCGCCGCACCGGCGGCTCCGACCACTTTCAGCCAATCACGACGAGAGACAGAGTCGGACACGGGAAGCTGGGTTGGACAGAGCTATTGTACCGCCTTGGCGCGGTGAAGAGAACTAGTTCGGCTGCGCGTTCGCGGCTTTGCGGCGTACAGGTCCGGGCCACGCTCATGGTTCCCAGAGATTCTGAACGCGGGCTAACGCCGACACGCGCGGGCTAACGCCTACTCGAGCCGGTTTCCGTGTTGTCAATCCGGCGTCAGTACCAAATTACAGAAAAAACTCTTGGCACCGGCCTCAAGACGTTTCGTTGACCGTAGCTTCCGCCCCTTCACACAAGAGGAACCCGTTCTGCGCAATGGCAGTCGACGTGGCGCTGTGTGACATCCCGACACCGCGCTCGCCTGCGCGTGTCCGCGTTAGCCCGCGTTTCCCAATCTCGAGGAGTTCAGACCCGAAGCGCGAACTCTACACCGCCACTGCGAACCCACAGCTACACGATCCCACCACGAATCGCCGAAGTCACCCGATCCGCGAAAAGGTCAATCTCGTCGACCGTCGTGTAGACGTTGGGCGTGATTCGCATTCCATGGAACTCGTCGTTGATCAGCGGAGTCGTGACGATGTTGTGTTTGGACAGCAGCCACCCGCCGAGTTTCCCCATGTCCATGCCATCCACGGTGAACACGCCGATCGCGCCGCTCATGTTCGGGCCGATCGCGGTGAGCATCTTCACCCGCGGGCTCACGGCGAGCAACTGCTTCGCCCAACGGTCCCGCAGATAGCGCAGGCGGGCGATCTTCCGCTCCACGCCAATCCCGCGGTTGAACGCAATCGCCACGGCGATTGCGTTGTGATTCGCCGCGGGGTGCGTGCCGATCTCTTCGTATTTGCGAATGTCGCCCTCTTGTTCCACTCCACCCGCCATGAGTGGCCAGAGCGACTTGATCTTGTCGCGGCGAACGTAGAGGAAACCCGTGCCGATCGGCGCGTGCAGCCATTTGTGCAAGCTGGTGCCGTAGTAGTCCGCGCCCAGCTCGTCGCGGCTGAAGGGGAAATGCGCGAAGGCGTGGGCGCCGTCCACGAAGACTTGAATGCCCTTCGGTTTGGCCAGATCGACGATCCGGCGCACGGGTGCGATGTAACCCGTCTGGAAGCTGATGTGCATCACTTCGATCACGCGGGTGCGCGGCGTGATCGCCGCCGCGATCTGCTCGACGAACGAGTCGTCGCTTTTCACCGGCGTCTCGATCTTCACGCGTTTGAGCACGATACCTTCGCGCCGCTCCCGCTGGCGCCAAGCGTTCTGCATGCGCGGATAGTTCAGCGTCGTCATCACGACCTCGTCGCCCTTCTTGAGGTCGAGACCGAAGATCATCGTCTCGTTGGCTTCGGACGCGTTCCGCGTGATCGCCATCTCCTCGGGGTCGCACCCGAATTCCTGCGCCAGATCGCGGCGAACGGACTCGATCCGAGGCTCGAGCACTCGCCACATGTGGTCCACGGGGAGCTCGTTCGAGAACCGGAGATCCCGAATCATTTGTTCGAGCACGTGGGTCGGCGCCGGGCTGCACCCACCGTTGTTCAGGTTGACCATCGTTCGGTCGAGATCGAAGGCGCGCTGGATCTCGCGCCAATAGGTCTCGTCCTCGGCCACGCTTGCCGGGGCTTGGTTCCCGGCGATCGGCTCCGCGGTGAACAGGTGGCGAAAGGCCGATTGGCGCATCACGGGGAGCGAGGCTCCCGCGCCAACGATTGACGAGACGAACGTTCGGCGAGTTGTCATAGGGATGACGTTCGGGCAGGCGGCCGTTTCGGTCAAGAGTGCGTCGCTGACCGAATTAGCGCACTGGACGTCGAGCCGCGCCGTGCCGACCGTTACTTTTCACGCCATGCGTACTTTGCTCCGTACCTCACTCTTTGCGTCGTACACCATCCTCGTTGCTGCGGTGGCCGGCTGCTCCAAGGATTCCGGGAACGACGAGACCACCTCGCCCGGAGGTGGAAACAACAACCAGCCCGCGTACAACATCGCGCCGGATACCGCGCTTGCAGTGCAGACGGCCATCGTCGGCTCGACCCTGCAGGTCGCCGCGAAGGTCACGCTGGCCGGCGTGCCTTCTCCGAACATCACGCTGACGTGGTCCGCCACTTCTGGAAACGGCGTCGTGACGCAGGCGACGTCGGTTACCGACGCCGCGGGAGTCGCCACGAACACATGGCGCATTAGCGACACCGCGCGCGTGAATGTGCTAAGCGTGGCAATCCCGACCGTCACCTCAGCCACTTTCCAGGCGACAGGCCTCGCCGGTCCGGCGATGAACATCGTCCGCGTCACGAAGGACTCGTCGGCCACCGTGAGCGGGTCGAGCACGCTGCTGACCGTGCGGGCGACCGACAAGGGCGGCAACCCCGTTCCTGGCGTCACGGTTACGTGGACCGCGAGCGGCGGTAGCCTCACCCTGCAACAAACGACGACCGGGGCGAGCGGCAATGCCGACGTGGTATTTACCGCGGGCTCGATTGGCGGTCCGGCGGCCGTCTACACCGTAACCGCCGCCGCACAGGGCATCGGGTCGGTGTCGTTCAAGGTCACAGGGCTTTAGCCGAAAAGTGGGGTCAGACCCCATTTCAAGTTCTTTAAATGGGGTCTGACCCCATTTCGGGGCTTGTTCGGCTATCGGGAGGTCAGAGAGGCGCCTGCTCTCCCGGAACCAGAAGCGTCGCGTACTTGCAGAACACAGAGAAGGCGCTGACCACGGATACGACGAACCCCGCCCGCCCGTCGCGCCAACCGCTGAACAACACATAGTCGCGGACGAAGCGCCAGAAAGGTCGAACCAGGACATCCAACGGCGTCGTTCGGCGACCACGCGCACGCAAGTCGTCCGCCGCCCAGCGGGAGTACTTCGCCACCTTCATGACGTGGTGAGACAGATCCCGATAAGGGTAGTGCAGCAGCTCGCCCTCCAATGACTCGACGTTGTCCAGGTTCTGGACGTGCTCGTGTACCTTGGCGGCGGTATAGCGCTGGTCGCTCGAGAAGACTCGCACCTTCCAGTCACGGCCCCACGGCCCATGTCGAAGCTCGGTACCCAAGTGCCAGTTCCGGGAGCGGACGCGAAACGCAGTTCCGGCTCGGCGCGGCTGTGTCGCTAGTCGGGCGAGCGAGTCCTTGAGCTCCGGCGTCACAATCTCGTCGGCGTCCAGCGCGAGGATCCACGGGTGGCGCGCCGCGGCGATGGCGGCGTTCCTCTGCGCTCCGATTGTGCTGCCCGCGACGGTCAGAACCCGAGCGCCCTTGGAGCGGGCGATTTCCGTCGTGGCGTCCGTCGACCCGGCGTCGGCAACGATGACTTCGTCCGCCCAGCCGACCGCCTCGAGGGCAGCGCTGAGTCGGTGAGCCTCGTTCAGAGTCGCGATCACAACGGTGATCGGAATGCGGTCAGTCATGCGGGTGGGGACGCATCGGCCAAATAGTGGACACCCGGCGTCGGATGGCCCCTGACGGACGCGCTCATACCGAGCCGCGTTGCACGAATACTGAACGTGCGAAGTACCGCGGCCGTTGCGGTTGGACCCGCTTCTCGGGGTTTTCCCGGCGACTATGCCGGCGACGATTCTTGCGTCTTCTTCGGCTGGAGGTAGATGCGCTCGAAGAACACCGGCTCGCCGCCACGCCGGCGCAGCTCGGGCTCGGGACGTCGCTTCTCGCGACCCTTGAATGCCAGATAGCTGCCCACGGCCAACACGATCGTTACGATGAACGATACGAGGACTACGGTGGACAGCAGCATGTTGATATCCATGACTCACTCCGCTGAAGCCTAGATTCGACCGGCGCGCTCGAGCTTGCCCCAGCCCATTTTCACGTTCAGGAACTCCTCGGCCGTCGCCAGCAGCTTCGCGACGTCCACGGTCACGACGAAGAAGAAGCGATAGAGGATCGCGAGCGGCACGAGGCGCAGATCTTCCTCCTCCATGGCCACGGTGTGCAGCGCGGCCGCCACGTCCAGCCACGTCAACAGCAGCCACCAGTACAGCACGTACACCGGCGCGCCGGCCGCCAGCGCGGCGAAGCTGAAGAACAGATTGCCGAACACGTTCATCACGGGCCAGGCGATCGCCTCGAACAACATCGACTGGAGTGAGATCCACGTCGCGAATCGCTTGCGCGGGTCGAACAGCGCTCCCGAGTGCTTGCGCAGTGCTTGCATGATGCCGCGCGTCCAGCGATACCGCTGCTTCAACAGATCGAAGAGATTCTCCGGGGCCTCGGTATACGCGATCGCTTGATCCTCGTAGACGATGTGCCAGCCGTGCGTGAGCAGCTTGAGCGTGAGATCGGCGTCTTCCGCATAGGTGTCGGTGTCGTAGCCTCCCGCGCGCGACAGCGCGTCACGACGGAAGATGCCGATCGGACCGGGGACGATGTTCACCGCGTGCACGAACCCCTGCGCCCGGCGCGCCATGTTCAGACCTTCGATGTACTCGAGCGCCTGAAGGCGCGTCCACAGATTGCGCCGATTTACGACCTTCACGTTCCCCGCGACCGCGCCGACGTGCGGATTGCGGAAATGCGGCATCGCGTACTTCAGCGTGCCCGCACTCAGCCGCGAATCACCATCCATGCAGAGCACGAACGGCGTGCGCGCGAGGCCGATACCGGTGTTCAACGCGCTGGCTTTGCCGCCATTGCTCTTGCTGACCACGCGGACCGTCGCGCGCCCGTAGTATCCCTCGAGCTCCGCCGCCTTGGCATAGGTCTGGTCGGTCGAGCCGTCGTCGATGACGAGAACGTCGTACGCCGGGTAGTCCAGCTCGAGCAGGCTGCGAATCGCACCCTGAATGACCGCTTCCTCGTTGTACGCCGGCACGAGAATCGTCACGAGAGGCTCGAAGCGTTCGTCAGCCTCGACGCGTGTCTTCGCCTCGACATGCTGCAGGTATCCCAGCCAGAGCAGCACGAGATACCGCGTCATCGTGATCATCAGGAATGCCGTGACCACCACGATCGCGATACGCAGCGGATGGCTGTCGACATTTACGTGGGTACGCGGCAGCATGAACAGCACCGCGCCGGCGACCGTGAGGAGAACGATCGCGGCTGCGACAACGAAGTACAGATATCTGGCGCGCATGGTCCTGGTTACGGAGTGATGCGAAGCCGGGCACTCGCGCGAGCGGACTGATAGCCGCTGTCGCGAACGCCGTGCGCGTAATCGCCGTCGAGCGTGAGTGACCACCAGCGCCGCCGGTACGCCAGCGCGAGACCGGTGGACAGTTGCGCCGCCGTTCGCGCGCCCGGTATGGTCGAATCGAAGCCGTCGCTCATGACGCCGATACCAGGAAGCACACGAGCACTGACGCTGAATCCACTGTCACGCTGTGTGGACAGCTCGAGCCCCATCGAGTGCGACGTAAATCGCCGCGGATCCCAGTACGAAGCACCGGCATGATCGAACCCGATCATACCACCGGAGTAGATCGCCGACACACCGCGCCAAAGCGCGTACCGAGCGCCGAGCTGAAGCTGCGTGCGATCGTTCCCGTCGCTAAGCCACATGCGATCCACGCCGAACGAGAACGCCGCGAGTCCCGCCGGGATGGTCAGCGACGCGCTCGCGCCGCGATAAGTCAGCGTGCGCGGAGACATCAACCACTGAAAGGTCGGACCGGTTCGGACTTCGGCCGACGTCCACAATCCGCCAAGCGCACCGGCTGCCGAAACGGAGCCATACCCGAAGTCGCCGCGCTCGCGATACGTCACCGCCCCGCCCTCGGCGGAGAACCGATACGAACGGAAGTACTGCACCACACCGAGATACGCGGCCTCTCCCTGGTCGGAGCCAAGCCGGCGAGCATCCGCACCAAGCAGCAGCGCCGACGCCGGGCCTATCCCCATTCCGCCGCCGAGTCCCGCGATCGACAGATCAAAGCCGGCGTTGTCGCCGAGATACGAAGCGAAAGTGTTCCACCCCAACTCACCGCTGAGCACAGCGGCTTTCTGGCGACGTTCCGCGGCGGCGAGCTCGGCGAAGCCACCCTCCGCGGCTGCGTCACCCGGCCGGAGCGCGCTTGCTTCCGAGTAGGCACTCCAAGCCCTGCTACGGTCCCCTTCCCAACGATACAAGTCGCCGAGCATGACCCACGCTTCGGGGGTTGGCCGCTTCGCGATCGCTTCCGAGAGATCCCGCTCCGCCGCGGCATTGTCGCCGCTGACGGCGTACAACCGCGCACGCGCGATCAACAGATCCGGATCGGATCCGGACGCCGCGAGGAGCGTGTCGTATTGAGCGACGGCTGATGCGCGGTCGCCCGACCATGCGAGGGCTTCGGCGTATGACTGACGGATGCCGGTGTCGGCAGGCGCCAACGCTACGGCACGACGAAGGAGCCGCGCGTCACCGATCGAGTCGCCGGCCATTGCGTGCACGCCGGCGGCCTCACGAATCAGCGCCAGCGACGACGAGTTACCGCTGACGAGCGTATCGAACTGCGCCGCGGCGAGGTCGAGGCGACCTTCGGATGCGAGCAGTCTTGCCAGTGTAAGACGGTACGGCGCGTACTGTGGATCCTCGCCGACCCATCGTGCCGCGTCGGCCGACGTGGGGTCGTACGAGTTGCGCGCCACGCGCAGCATGACGACGAACGTCGTATCGCCCGGGACGCGAAGTGTGACCCAGCGAAGTTCCGGCTCCGCTTCGCGCGGATGGTTGCCCCAGGCCAGCGCTCGCGCCAATCCGACGCGCGCACTGAGGTCGTTACTATCAGCGTTGATGAGAATTCGATAATTGGCCGCCGCGCTGTCGTACTGCTGAAGCGCGAGCAGCGCGGCCGCGTACTCGGCGCGCGCACCGCTGTCGGGTGATGCCGTCAACAGCTCGCGATACCGCGCGAGGCCGTCGTTCACCCGGCCGTTACGAACGAGCAAGCGCGACAGCTCGCGCAGGGCTTCCGGGTCGCGAGGGTGCTTGGCGTCCCACGCCTCGAGGGCGGCTATCGCATCCGACGGCCGATTCGACTGACCCGCCAGGTAGAGTTTGTCTCGCAGCTGCTGGCGCTCCGACGGCTTCCACGCCTTCGCGACGTTCACGCGTACAGGCGCGTGCGACTGGCCGATGGCCGTGGATTGTGCCGGCGCGGGAACCGGAGCCACCGCGGGCAGACTCGCCGGCGGTTTGGCTCGTGCCACTCGTTTCGGCGTCGAATCAGGGTGCTGCTTCGCGCGATGCGCGAGCGGCCCCCAAACTCGCCAACCGCGAATGGCAGGAATCGACACCGCGGCGCCGGCCACTGCCGCCGCGGCAAGCGCGACGACCAACAGGGTGTATCGCTTTCGGGCCGACATCAGGCGAGCGAGTTGAGGAGCGTCCGAATTCGCTCTTGATCGCCGGGGTAGCCGAGGGTGTCGACGATCAACTCACCGTGTCCGACGTTCTGCCAGGTATCGCGCAGACGCTGCACGAAATACGGCGCGTGCTTGCGACCGGTCGCGTGGAGGTAGATCAACACCTGATTGTTCGCGACGGCGACGAGATCGCCGTTCACGGCGCGGACGGTGCGGAGCACGACGTCACCGGCGCGATCGAGCTCGCCCGGCGGCGTGGTCAGCACAACGATCGAGAACATGCTTCGCGAATCAGCCGCGAGAATCGATTGGATTGCGGCGCGGAATCCCGGCGCGTCGAACGGCACGCGGGCGCCGGAGCGCGTCGGCTGAGCGACGTTTTGTGATTCCGGCCCGCCTGCGTCGGGAAAGTCGACGGCACGGCGCGCCGGCATCACCGAGAGCGGCACGTTCGGCGTCGATCGACGCGCGGCGCCGTTCATCAACTTCACGTTGTAGTGGCTCTGGAGAAGCTTCAGCGCCTGGTCCGCTTCCGCGGGCGCCAACTCCAGCACCACGCGCTGGCGGCCGTTCGTCGACGGCGCCTCTTCCTGGTGGAAGCGAAGTTCCTCGGCGGCGGGAATGATCCCCGCGCCCGGCTCAATGCGATACGGAATCGGAGCGTTCGACGGTACGCGATAGCGAACCTTGCGAATCTCGATGTGTCGCTGGCGGTGGAGGTCCGCCGAGAGATGGAACATGCCCGCGGCACGCTGGACGAGCGGGTCGAGGCGTCGGTCGTACACCCCGGCGAGATCGCCAGGGTAGGTAACGATGGACGTCGCTCCGAGCTCGTCGAGCAGCTGAAGCATCGAGATCGCAGCGTTCTGCGACGGCCCGGCCGCGTCAATGAACGGAACGACCGAGTCGATGACAAACCGACCGAGCGGCTGGGAACCGAGAAGCGATCGCAACTCGGCGAACGCTTCGTCCGGCGACGTCGCACGCGCAAAGCGGCGCGCAAAATCGAGCTGGAAGCGGAGGATGTAGAGGCGCTCCGCCGCGACCTCGCTCGCGATGTCGAAACCGAGGAAGTCACCCTGCCCCAGAACGTCCTGCGGGTCGTCGAGCGTGAGAATTGCCGCGCGCTCGCCCGCCCTTACCCCTTCCATCAGGAACTGCAGGCCGGCGATGCTCTTCCCGGTGCCGGGCGCGCCGCTAAGGACGTACGTTCGGCCCCGCATCAGCCCATCGAGCTGATTGTCGACGGGTAAGAGTCCTGAAGAAATAAAATCGGCCCGGACGGCGAGTCGCGGGGCCAAAGTGTGCGCTGCTGTGGTCAACGGAGTCGGAGCTTGGCCTTGTCGGCGGTCGGCGTGGGCGAACGGTTAAGTCCGCTTATTCGACGAAGCCGGCTCGGTGGGCGCAACAATAACCGGCGCCTAAGGAATTCAGCCGTTCCGAGGCGCGTTGATCATATTCAGGCGCAGTAAGCGTCCGATCATCGACGCGGAACCCGGTGGGCCTTTGAAGCGTCCTTGGTCATGGTCGCGACAGGCTAATTGTCGTGGCCACCAAGCGTTGCGCCTTCCTCCTAAATGAGCCGTCGACCAGTTATCGCTTTTCTATCGGGCCTCGCACCGTATCCGCCGCCGCTGATCGGAGCGTCGTTGCGGATCGCTCGGCTCGTTCGCGAATTGCAGGCGGAGTTCGACGTCACCCTGCTTTGCCTGTCGGACGTCGACGCAGAAGTGATGACCGCGAATTGGGAGTTCGGTAAACAACTGAAGCACATCGTGACAATTCCGCGGCCGAAACCCCTCGGCAAGCGTGACGCCATGTGGGGATCGGTCCCGGCGAGCGCCAAGGCGGCGATCGTTACGAGCATTCCCGGCCAGCGGCCACGAATATTCGATTGGGCCTGGTCCGAACAGCTAGTTGCCGCCACGCGACAAGCAATCCGCGAATTCAAAATCGAGGCTGTGTGGGCCATGCGCTTCTGGACCGGGGAGATGGCGCGCGCCGCGGGCGCAAACCGGATCATCGTAGACGTCGACGATTTTCAAGGTGAGCTGATGGTTCGCGACCTCGCGGAGGGTCAGTCATACAAGCGCAAGATGCTGCACGTCGTTCAAGCGAAGAATCTGGTCCGGTACGAGCGTCGCCTGTTGAGACGATTCAGCGCGGTCGCGATTTCCAAGCACGAGGACGCGGCATTGCTGGAGACGAGAGACCCGGAACGAATTCATATCGTCCCGAACGGCGTTGACCTTCCGGTCTCGGTCGATCGCAGTCGCCTCAGTGCCGGCGAACTGCTTTTCGTTGGCACGCTTTCCTGGGGACCGAACATCGAGGCAATGCGTCAACTCGTCGAGGCGATTCTTCCAGCGATGCGAGAGTCCTTCCCCGCGGCGAGGCTAACCGTTGCGGGCCGAAGTCCGACACCCGATGACGTACGTACCCTTCTCTCCCAACCCGGGGTGACGCTTCACGAATCACCGATGGCGCTGGACGAGTTCTATTCGCGGGCCACGATCGGCGTCGCCCCATTGCTGCGCGGCGGCGGAACGAGCATCAAAGTGCTCGAGAGCTTGGCATACGCGCTGCCGACCGTTGCGAGCCCCGTCGCCGCCCGCGGTTTGGGGTTGGAGGATGGCAAGCATCTCCTGATCGCCACGTCGACGAGAGATTTCGCGGCTGCCTGCCTCCATTTGTTGAACGACCCGGCCAAGGCGCGCGCGTTGGGCGAAGCGGGCCGCCAAGAGGTACTTCGGCGATTCTCGTGGCAAACCACTGGCGAGCGCGCGCGTCGGGCCATGTGGTCCGTCCTAGAATCGCGATGACGCTCGACGACGCCTTTCTCGTTCAATCGGGGAGCAGGTTGATTCGACTTTTCAGGCGGTCATCGCGACCGTAGACATCCTCCGCGAAATACAGCTCGGAGTCACGGACATACGTGGTGAAGTACACGATGTACACGGGAACTTTCTGCGTGAGCGGTACAGTGCGATCGTTGCGTCCCGAATCCATCGCGGCGCGAACGCTATCGACCGGCCAGCCGAGAACGTACGACGCCAAATCAGCTGGTCGGTCCAGCCGAATGCAGCCATGGCTCGCTGCTCGCGCGCTGCGACCGAAGAACGATCGCTGGTTGGTGTCGTGGAGATAGATGTCGAAATTGTTCGGAAACAGAAACTTCACGAGGCCGAGTGAATTCTGCGGCCCGGGCCGTTGCCGGATGACGCGATTCCCCGCCTCCGAAGCCCACTCCATGTCGTTCCGCTTCAGGTAGGACGGGTCTGTCTTCAGACGCGGCAGAATTTCATCCTTGAGGATCCGCTGCGTCGGCCGCCAATACGGTCGGAAGACCACCCATCGCATGGAATCGCTGAACACCGGCGTGGCATGTCCGTTGTATTCCGAGCCGACGACCACCTTCATCGACAGCACGCGCTGACCGCTGTCGAACGCATCCAGGTGGAACGACGGGACGTTCACGTACACATAGCGTTGTCCAAGTGCGCGTGGCAGCCAACGGTGACGCTCGAGGTTGGATCCGATTTGCCGCGCCCGGGTCTCGGCGTCGACGTTGAGCGCCGCGAAGGTGGCGCGCCCCAGCTTACCGTCGGGATCGAGGTTGTGTCGGCGCTGCCACGCGGCGAGCACGATGAACAGCGAATCCTCCGAGGGCACCACGTAGCCCTCGGCTTCGAGACGCGCCGACAATTCCTCGGGACTGACGCCTGGCGCAATCGTCGGCCAGCCGGCTTTGGCGACGATGTCACGGTAGTGGGAGTATTCCCGTAGCAGCACGACGTACTCGGAGTCGTGCGGCGCCATCTGCTCGAGCCCATTGGCCATCGACGAGTCCTGGAGCGTTTGCAAAAGCGCAGAATCCACCGCCGCGCGCCGCGCCGGGATATGCCACGACTGCGAAACAGTCGTCGGATCGACCTGTCCGACCAGCATGTCGGAGGCATACCCTACGTACGCGGCGGTGAGCAGAACGTCGGCGTTGGCAATGTCCGCCGCCGTTGCCGAGCTGTCGATGCGCTTGGCACTGACCACATGACGAATCGAGTCGATCGGGTACGCGTCGGTTCGCAGGGCATGGTCGCCTGCTTTCGCGAGCGCGTCGAGAAGCGCCGAGGCGCGATCCTTGACCCCCTCCGGCTCGAGCCACAGGGGGGCGTTCTCGTACGTCCGGTAAAGGGTCCGGACGCGCGCCCAACGCTCGGCGGAAACCCAATCGGGCGGGGGCTGAGCGACCCGTCCGGCAACGGCATCCTGGATGCTGGGCGTAGAAACACCCAGGACGTCTGGAACGTCCTGAGGGACGTAACGCTCGCCCCTCGGACGGTTGAGGCGATGAGAAACGAAGATCGAGACGAACGTGCCCGCGGCGGCAAGGCACAACGCCGCCGCGAGGGCCCACGCCCAGCGCTTCTTCACACGAATTCGATGACTTGAGTGCGTGACGTCGTGCACGCGTCGGTTGGGTCCACCGCTACCGTCGGATACTTACCGAACAAGTGGACGACTTCCAACCTTCTTCGACACAATCCGGTCGGGGGAGAGCCTCGTCCGGGAACTGTGCGCTAAGGACGCCCTCGTACGGGCGTTCCAACGGGCCGGTTCACGGGCGGCTGACCGCCGCGCGGACCCGGCTGACCACCGCGATTCATCGGAAGACCGCCCGGTCGCCCAACCACCGGCTTGTTGATGCCGAACGGTCCGTTGAATCGGTTGTGCCCCAACCGCGATCCGTTGTTGACGATTACCGACGGGAAACCCAGTCCATACGGGTAGAACCCATTGTAGGGATAATACGGATAGCCGTCCTGATACGGCGAATAGACGAAGCCGTTGTACCCGTTGAAGCCCGAATAAGGATTCTCTGAATAGCAGCCGGACGCGTTGCAGTACAATCCGTTCGACGCTGGCTGCGCTTGCATCGGCGCGCTGCCGTACACGACAATCCCGCCGCCGGTGTTGCTCCGAGTCGTGTAGACCTCCTGCCCCATGCCCGGCTGACCGGCGTTTTGTTGCGGCGCCCAACCCACCATGGCCTGTAGCACGGACTGCGGAACGTCCGACCGAATCAACGCGGCGATCTGATCGCCGTTGAGCGTGAAGCGCTGGCCATTCTCCGTCAGCCACGCGCGGACGGCGGCGGCATCGACCTGCTGAAGGGCTTCGAGCACGTCATCCGATGCGAGCGGCGCGATGGCGGCGGCGCGCGCCGTCGTGATTGCCAGACGTCGCGGCGCCAATGCCGCCATGACTTCCGACGGCACACCGTCGGGAAGACCGGCATCGCGCAAATGCGTGATGTGTTCGACGGAGCCGCGGCCCGCCTTCACATGCTCCGATTCAATGAAATCCCCGGTCGAGCTCAACGCGATAATCGACGTCGACACGCCGCTGAAGCCGGCGTCGCACGTGTACTCGGACCTCACGTACACGCGCCGTCCGCCGGGTGACCACTGACTCGTTCGCGTGCCCTTGCAAGCCGACTCCTGCATCGGATGCGGTCTGCCGTCCGCCTCGAATCTTCGGCGTTCCACGATCTTGCCGTTGGCGATCGACAGCTCCTCGACGCCGGTTGTTCCGCTCAGCGGAATCACGCACGTAGTGGCGGTCGCCGGCGCGCTCGGACTCGACGCATCACTTCGCCAGCAGCCGAGCCACGGGGTCCAACGCGCGTCCAGCGTCGATTGAGCCGCCTGCGCCTGTCGTGCCGGCTTGCTCGATTGCGCGACCGCGCTCGATGCGCCCGCGATCAAGAACAGAAGCGCGGCCCCCATCCCCCCCCGAACCGGGGCAGCGAGAGCGACGCGAAGGGTGAACGACATATGACCTACTCGAGTAAACCCAATTGTATGCATACAGGGCGGCACTCGCGCCCGCCAGGTGGGCGAAGGACCGCATGGCCCCCCGGCTGAGGCAGCCGTCGCGGCGCGGCCCTGTTGTCGATTCCGCCGCTCCTCGTTCGACGTGTTGATGGAGCCTAGCTTGATTCGGTCAGAGGACCAGGCTCCTATCTGACACTCGACGGAGACACGACGATGCGATTCATGGTCATGGTAAAGGCGACGAAGGATTCCGAGGCCGGCGTTCTGCCCAGCGAAGCGATGCTCAGCGCGATGGGGAAGTACAACGAGGAGCTGGTGAAAGCAGGCATCATGCTCGCCGGCGAAGGATTGCAGCCGAGCTCCAAGGGCGCGCGAGTACGGTTCTCCGGCGACAAGCGCACCGTCGTCGACGGACCCTTTAGCGAGACCAAGGAGCTCGTCGCCGGTTTTTGGCTCTGGCAATGCCGATCCAAGGAAGAAGCAATCGAGTGGGTCAAACGGTGCCCGAACCCGATGCCCGGTGAATCCGAGATCGAGATTCGCCAGGTGTTCGAGGCGGAAGATTTCGGCGAGGAGTTCACGCCCGAGTTGCGCGAGCGCGAGCGGCTCCTCGGCGAACAAATTGCCGCCAACGCCAAGCGCTGATTCCGGAGCGTCATGGCCGACCGTCTTCCCGCAACCGCCGGCAACGTCCAACGCACCATCGATGCGGTGTGGCGCATGGAATCGGCGAAGCTGATCGCCGCGCTGACGCGCATGGTGCGCGACGTCGGAGTGGCCGAGGATCTCGCACAGGACGCGCTGGTCGCGGCGCTCGAACGTTGGCCCGAGACGGGCGTTCCGGACAACCCCGGAGCGTGGCTCATGGCCGCCGCCAAGCGACGCGCCATCGATCAATTCCGACAGCACGCACTGCACGACCGCAAGCATCAGGAGCTGGTGCCCGAGTTCGAAGCGAAACAGGAGGCGATGGTGCCCGAGCTCGATGAAGCGCTCGATGACCACGTGGGCGACGATCTGTTGCGGCTCGTGTTCATCGCGTGCCATCCGATCCTCGCGCGCGAGGCACGCGTCGCACTCACGCTGCGGCTGCTCGGCGGCCTGACGACCGACGAGATCGCGCGCGCGTTCCTCGCCTCGGAGCCGACGGTCGCTCAACGAATCGTTCGGGCAAAGCGCACGCTATCGGAAGCGCGCGTTCCCTTCGAGGTGCCGCGTGGCACGGAGCTCGAAGCGCGGCTGTCGTCGGTCCTCGAGGTGATCTATCTGATCTTCAATGAGGGCTATGCCGCAACCGCGGGCGACGACTGGCTGCGTCCCGCGCTCTGCGAAGACGCGCTGCGTTTAGGGCGTATCCTCGCCGGCCTCGTGCCGGACGAGTCGGAAGTCCACGGTCTGGTCGCGCTGATGGAGATTCAGGCGTCGCGTCTTCGCGCTCGGACGGCGCCGTCCGGCGAACCGATTCTCCTTCTCGACCAGGATCGCGGCCGCTGGGATCGGCTGCTCATTCGCCGTGGCCTCGCCGCGCTTGTTCGCGCCGAGCAGTTGGCCGGGTCACGCGGCGGGACGCTTGGGACTTACACGCTCCAGGCGTCGATCGCCGCCTGTCACGCGCGCGCTCGAACCCCGGGCGAAACCGACTGGTCCCGCATCGCCGCCCTGTACGATGCGCTGTCGCAGGTGATGCCCTCGCCGATCGTCGAACTCAATCGCGCGGTCGCCGTGGCCATGGCATTCGGCCCGAGCGCGGGGCTGGAGATCGTCGACGATCTCGTCGGCGAAGCATCGCTCAAGAATTATCACCTGCTACCAACGGTGCGAGGCGATTTGTTAGCCAAGCTGGGACGGCATGCCGAAGCCAGCGACGAATTTCAGCGTGCAGCCGGGCTCACGCGGAATGCGCGAGAAAAGACGATGCTACTGGAACGGGCGGCGGAGGCGGCGAGGAAGAGTTAAGCAGGAAAAACGGCGAACCGCGCGACTGCCGAACTACGCGACTGCCAGACGGCGCGGCTGCCGAACGGCGCGACTGCCAAGCGGCGCATGGGCGCTTCGCGCCGTTTGTTGAGCATGTCCGGGTTTTGTGACGGGCGCACGGCCTTTCCTCGGCGACACTTCGGTCACCGGGTTGGACTCAATGTTGCGCGTCCCTCGGCCGAAGGCCGCTTGCGCCGCTTGGCAGGTGCGCCGTCTGGCAGCCGCGCCGTTCGGCAGGTGCGCCGTTCGGCAGGCGCGCTGTTCGGCAGGCGCGCTGTTCGGCAGTCCGCTCAGTCCAACAGTCGCGCCGTTTCGCTCTCAACGGCATATTCACAACGCTGCCATCACGAGTCATTATGTGCCGAAACATCAAAACCCTCGCCAACTTCGAGCCTCCTGCCACCCCCGATGAGATCCGCGCTTCCGCCTTGCAGTTCGTGCGCAAACTGAGCGGAACGACGAAGCCGTCGCGCGTCAACGAAGCCGCGTTCAATCAGGCCGTGGACGACGTCACCGCCATCGCACGGCAGTTGATCGAATCGCTCGAAACCCACGCGCCGCCTCGCAATCGAGAGGAAGAGGCCCGCAAAGCGAAGGAGCGCTCGCAACGGCGGTTTGCTTGACGACGCCGTTAGCCTCGCCTATTGAAACTCTCCACCCACAAATAGCCTCACGCGCCCAGAGCGACGCAATCGAGGCGCCGGCGGGACCGTTGCTCGTGCTCGCCGGCCCCGGCGCCGGTAAGACGTATTGCCTCATCGAGCGCATTCGGTTTCTGATCGAGGAGCTGGGCTACGATCCCGCCCGGATCTGCGCGTTCACCTTTACGAACAAAGCCGCCGGCGAGATCGCGGAACGGCTCGGTCACCGTCTCGGCGCCGCGGCGTCGACGATTACGCGCGGAACGATCCACGCCTTCTGCGCCGAGCTGCTCCGCGAGCTTGGGCCGCTCGTCGGCGTCGAGCGCGGCTTCGGGATCGCCGACGAAGACTACCAACTGAGCGTCCTGCGCCGCATCGAAGGGCCGCGGCGTTGGCACCGTTACACTCTCAATCGCTTTTCGGCGTACCGCTTTCGCGGAATGCCGCTACTCCACGACGACTCGCGACTCTTTACGCAGTACGAGCGCTTCCTCGCCGCGCGCAAGGTGCTGGACTTCGACACGTTGGTCATCAACGCGGCCAACCTCCTCGAGACGGCCGGCGAGAGCGCCGGCGTGCACGCGCGGTGGGACGTGATCCTGGTCGACGAGTTCCAGGACTTGAATCCGGTGCAGTACCGCGTCGTCCGCGCGCTGGCCAAGCACCACAAGCACGTCTTTGCCGTCGGTGATCACGAGCAGTCGATCTATTCGTGGGCGGGCGCCGATCTCTCGGTCTTCATGAGCTTCGTGAAGGACTTCGAGTTGCGGCGGAAGATTCATCTCGATCAGAATCACCGTTGCCCGAAGGAGCCGTTCGACTTGGCGCGCAAGCTCGTCACCGTCAATCCGGCGCTGTTCGACGATCACGTGCCGCCGCGGGCCGACCGCGTGTCGCCCTTCCCCGTCGGCGTGATGACCTTCGACACGGGCGACGAGGAGGCCGCGTGGATCGTGAACGACATCCGCCGCGATCGTCTGGAGCACGAGATCGGGTGGGGTGACGTCGCCCTGCTCTATCGAACCCACGAGATCGGCCACGTTCTCGAGGCGGCGCTCATCAACGGCAGTGTCCCCTGTCGGCTCGCTCAGGGCCGTGCGCTCGCCGACGATCCGATCGTCGCGTACGTCATCGCCGCGTTGCGCGTGATCGCCGAGCCGACCGACGACGTCCATCGCGACGCCTTCTTTGGCGTCGTCCTCCCGCGACCATTGTTCGACGAGGCGCGCGCTCAGGCCGAGGCCGCGCGACAGAGCCTCGGC
>Ga0207679_10000748_pt1 | contig 21577 bp, 21 predicted proteins | sample KBSC73metaG_FD_184320 | JGI IMG/M metagenome (GOLD analysis project Ga0207679, IMG submission 184320) | Corn rhizosphere microbial communities from Kellogg Biological Station, Michigan, USA - KBS C7-3 metaG (SPAdes) (version 2) | ecosystem: Host-associated > Plants > Roots > Rhizosphere > Soil ... | reverse complement strand
CGTGGTCGACCTCGGGAAACGCGCTGCGGAGCAGGTCGAGGATCAGGTCGGCCTCCAGCGGGCTGAGCATGTCGTCGAGCGTCGCGAAGGCGGCGAAGGCGTCGACCAGCGGGCCGACGTGGGCACCGGTGCCGGGGCGCAGCGAGCGCAGGCGGCCGATGCCGGGGATCAGGCGCAGCCAGCGCATCCACCGCATCCAGCGGATGACGCGCGATTCGCGGGGCGGCGGGGCTGCATGAAGGTCCACGCCGCGGATGTTGTCCGGCGGGTGGCACCGGGCACAAGCCCGGAGGGTGTTCCGGGCGATCCGGGGCGCTTCCCGGCGCGGATTCCGCTGAGAAAAAAGGGGTTTCCTTTTCCAAGCGCGGTTTTACCCTGCCGTGCCTTTTGCGCGTGGCGCGAGGCGTGCTAAACTGCCTTGCCGGCCACGACCGGTCTGTTTTTTCTCATCATGTCCGATTCTCCGAACCCCCGACCGCCTCAGAATCCGAACCGCGGTCCCGGCGAGCCTGCCGGCTTCAACTGGAAGCTGTTCATCATGTTCTGCCTCGCGCTGCTGGTGCTGGGGCTGGCGTATTTCAGCAACAACCTGAGCGTGCGCACCGAGGCGCTGACGTTCCCGCAGTTCCGCAAGGCATGGGACCAAGGCCGGATCGTCACGGCTTCGGCCAAGTATCCGCTCAAGGTGGTGACGGGCGAATCGCCCTATGACGCCGTCATTTCCGGCTGGATCGCGCCGGAAAAGGTCGCCCCGAAGACCGAGGCGAAGATCGACCGCTACGACTTCAAGGTGCCGGTCAACCTGCTGCTCCAGAGCGAGGAAATCCGCACCCTGCTCGGCAACGAGATGGTCACCCGCCAGGTGGCGGACGCCGCCGCGCTGACGGCCGACACCGCCGCCAAGACGCTGAGCATGGCCGAGTTCCGCAAGGCGTGGGCGCTCGGCGAGGTGGACTCCGGGCCGGTGCTGGTCAGCGCGCCGGGTTCGTTCGACGCCGTGCTCACCGGCACGCGCCTGGAGGTGCTGAACCGCGCGCCGGTCGCCGGCGCGGACGGCAAGGTTCCCGAGCCGCTGCCGTTCAAGGTGGCGGTCTCCACCGCCTTGAGTTCGCAGGAATTGAGCGCGCTGTTGCAGTCCGACGCCGTTTACGAGCGCAACGCCGATTACCTCCGCAGCGCCATTTTCACCTTCCTGCCGGTGCTGCTAGTGGTGCTGCTGTTGTTCTTCCTGTTCCGCCAGCAAATGAAGGCCGCCGGCCGCGGCGCGATGTCGTTCGGCAAGAGCAAGGCGCGCCTGCTGACGATGGACCGCAACAAGGTGACGTTCAAGGACGTCGCCGGCATCCAGGAGGCGAAGGAGGAGCTGTGGGAAATCGTCGATTTCCTGCGCGATCCGCGGAAGTTCCAGAAGCTCGGCGGCTCGATCCCGAAGGGCGTGCTGATGGTCGGCCCGCCCGGCACCGGCAAGACCCTGCTCGCCCGCGCGATCGCCGGCGAGGCGGACGTGCCGTTCTTCTCGATCTCCGGTTCGGACTTCGTCGAAATGTTCGTCGGTGTCGGCGCGTCGCGCGTCCGCGACATGTTCGAGCAGGGCAAGAAACACGCCCCGTGCCTCATTTTCATCGATGAAATCGACGCCGTCGGCCGTCACCGCGGCCACGGTCTGGGCGGCGGTCACGACGAGCGCGAGCAGACGCTCAACCAGCTGCTCGTCGAAATGGACGGCTTCGACACCCAGGAGGGCGTCATCATCATCGCCGCGACCAACCGCCCGGACGTGCTCGACCCGGCCTTGCTGCGCCCCGGCCGTTTCGACCGCCAGGTCACCGTTTCCCTGCCGGACGTCAACGGCCGCGAGGAAATCCTCAAGGTGCATGCCAAGAAGATCAAACTCGCCGCCGGGGTCGACCTCGCGGTGATCGCCCGCGGCACGCCCGGCTTCTCCGGCGCCGAGCTGGCGAACCTGATCAACGAGTCCGCGCTGCTTGCCGCCCGCAAGGGGTTGTCCGCGGTGACGCTCGCCGAGATGGAGGAGGCCCGCGACAAGGTCCGCTGGGGCCGCGAGCGCCGCAGCCTGGCGATGAGCGACAAGGAGAAGATCGGCACCGCCTGGCACGAGGCCGGCCACGCCTTCCTCAACATCGTGCTGCCGCACACCCACCCGCTGCACAAGGTGACGATCATCCCGCGCGGGCCCTACCTCGGCGCGACGATGTATTTGCCCGAGGGCGACAAGTATTCGACCCAGAAGAAAGAGGCGCTCGACAGCCTGGTGGTGACCATGGGCGGCCGCATCGCCGAGCAGTTCCATTCCGACGACGTCTCGAACGGCGCGTCCGGCGACATCCGCCAGGCGACGAGCCTCGCGCGGGCGATGGTCTGCGAGTGGGGCATGAGCGACAAGCTGGGCATGGTGGAATACGGCGAGGGCGAAGGCCCGGTGTTCCTCGCCCGCGACATGGGCGGCCGCCGCGCGAACTACTCCGGCCACACCGCCAAGGTCATCGACGAGGAAATCAAGCGCTTCATCGACGAGGCGTACCAGCAGGCGACCGACATTCTCACCGCGAACCGCGACAAGGTGGAGCTCATCGCCAACGCGCTGCTCGAATACGAAACGCTCGACGCCTCGCAGATCCGCGACCTGATCGAGCTGGGCGAGATGCGCAACCCGCCGAGCTCGCCAAAACCGCCGGCCCTGCCCGAGGAATACCGCAAGAAGGACGCGCCGAAGGCCAAGGACGACGGTTCGCCCGAGGACAACGGCCCGCTGCCGGGCACGGTCGTCGGCGCTCCGGCCTGAGGAATCGTCCCTCCAATGCTTTCACGCTCAAGGGTCCGTCACGCCGACGGGCCCTTGTTTTTGCCCGGATCCGGGCGAATTTACGGGATGAACACGGGGCATCCCATCAGCTCGGCGTATTTGCTGCTGGGTGTGCTGATCGCGCTCGGCGTGATCCTGATCGCCGCCGCGGTGATCCAGCTGATCCTCAGCGGCGGCACGACCGTCTTCCCCATGGACCCGGGCCTGCCTTATCCGGTGAACGTCCGGTGAAGGGACGGCATGCGCGTCGGTTCAGTTCGGCTCGACCACGGGGATCGCGCGCGGGATCGGCGAGGACGATTCCTTGAGGTGGTCTTTAATCAGAAACCAGATCGCGGTCGCGAGCAGGAGCGACAGGATCTTCGCGATCCAGTTTTTCGTCAGGTGCAACTTCATCGGTCGTGGTGTCGGGCAGGAAGATGTCGGCCAGTTTTTCGCGGAACAGCTTTTCGCCGAGGTTGCGCTCCAGTTCGCCGTCGACGCAGATCGAAATGCTGCCGGTTTCCTCGCTGACCACGATGATCACGGCGTCGCTTTCCTCGCTCAGACCGATCGCGGCGCGGTGGCGCAGGCCGAGCGAGCGGTCGCTCAGGTCGCGCTGGCTGACGGGAAACACGCAGCCGGCGCCGGCCACTCGGTCGTCGGCGATGATCATGCCGCCGTCGTGCAGCGGGGATTTCGGGAAAAACACGGTCATCGCCAGCTCGGGCGAGAAGGTGGCGTCGAGCGTCACCCCGGTTTCGAGGTGGGGTTTCAGGCTGATGCTGCGCTGGATGGCGAACAGCGCGCCGATGCGCTTTTTCGACAGCGCGATCGCGGCGTCGGCGAAGCGCTCGAGGAAGGCGACCCGGCGGGTGCTGGAGAACGAGAACAAGCGGCTGCTGCCGAGGCGGGCCAGCGCGTTGCGCAGCTCGGGCTGGAAGATGACCAGCAGGGCGAAGGCCAGCAGCGCGGCGGCGCGGGTGATGATCCAGCCGATGACCTGGAAATTGAAGATCTGGGAAACCAGCGTCAGCACCACCAGGATCACGCCGAGGCCGACCAGGATCTGGGCGCCGCGGGTCGCCCGGAACGCCCGGTAGATCTGGTAGATGCACACGGCGAGGATGAGGATCTCGACTCCGTCCCGCCAATGCTCCTGAAGGAAACGCCACATGGTGTGCCTTGATGCTAGCGCCCGGGTGGGGCGCTGTCACGCCGCCATCTCGGGCGTCTTCGGACCGCGCCGCGATTGACGCCCGGGGCGGCATCCGCTCCCATCCGCGCATGCCGCAGTCGAGCACAGGAAAGTCCGCCGTTTCATCGTTCCGTTGGATCGCGGGCTACCTGATGCGTCACAAGAAGGTGTTCGTGCCCTCGGTCCTCGCCTTGTTCGCCACCGCGGTGCTGTCGCTGGCTTTCCCGTGGTTCCTCAAGGATCTGATCGGCAATCCGTCCGACGCCCTGCGCCAGGGGGTGGATGCCGCGGCGATCGTGAAAAAGATCGACCACACGCTGAAGTGGCTGATGGGAGCGCTGGCGCTGCAGGCGTTCATCGGGTTTTTCCGCGTCCAGGGCTTCATCCGCTCGGGCGAGGCGGCGCTCAACGACCTGCGCCGCGACATTTTCCGCCACCTGGTCGGCTTGCCGCTGGGCTATTTCCAGGAGCAACGTTCCGGCGCGCTGAGCAACCGCGTCTCGGCCGATCTCGGCGTGGTGCGGGACACCCTGCTCAACACCGTGCCGCAGTTCGTCCGTCAGACGGTGATCCTGATCGGCGGGTTGCTCGTGATTTTCGCCGTCACCTGGAAACTCTCGCTGATCATGCTGGCGAGCGTGCCGGTGGTGGTGCTGGCGGTCGCCGCGTTCGGCCGCAAGGTGCGCGGGCACTCGCGCGCGGCGCAGGACGCGCTGGCCGAGGCCGGCACGGTGATCGAGGAAACCGTGCAGGGGATCGCCGACGTGAAGGCGTTCACCAACGAGGGCTTCGAGATCAAGCGCTACGACCACGCGCTGGACGCCTTCTACCGCGTCAGCCTGCGCGGGGCGAAGGCGCGCGGCGCGTTCCTCTCGTTCATCATTTTCGCGATGTTCGGCACGATCGCCTTCGTCATCTGGAAGGGCGCGCACATGCTGGAGAAAGGGGAGATCACCTCGACGGAGTTCGCCGCCTTCATCTTCTTCTCGATCTTCGTCGGGGCCTCGCTCGGGTCGTTCCCGGAGATCGTTTCCCAGATCCAGCAGACCGTCGGCGCGACCGACCGGCTGCGCGAGCTGCTCCACACGCCGGGCGAACGGACCGGCGGCGAGCCGGCGGGCCGCCTGCAGGGCGCGGTGGCGTTCGAAAACGTCGCGTTCCGCTACCCGTCGCGGCCGGACGTCCAGGTGCTGCACGACCTTGGTTTCGCCGTCGAACCGGGCCAGCGGGTGGCGCTGGTCGGTCCGTCCGGCGCGGGCAAGTCGACCGTGTTCTCGCTGCTGCTCGGGCTGAACCAGCCGGAGTCCGGCAGCGTGCGGTTCGACGGCCGCGACGCCGCGGAGCTGGATCTCCGCACGCTCCGCTCGCAGCTCGCCATCGTCCCGCAGGAGGTGCTGCTGTTCGGCGGCAGCATCCGCGAGAACATCGAATACGGCCGGCCGGGCGCGACGTTGGAGGAAATCCAGGCTGCGGCGAAGCAGGCGAACGCCCACGACTTCATCGCCGCGCTGCCCGAGGGCTACGACACGCTGGTCGGCCCGCGCGGCACCAAGCTGTCCGGCGGCCAGCGTCAGCGTCTGGCGATCGCCCGCGCGATTTTGGCCGACCCGAAGATCCTCTTGCTCGACGAGGCAACCTCCGCGCTCGACGCCGAAAGCGAGCGGCTGGTGAACGAGGCGCTCGAACGCCTGATGATCGGCCGCACCAGTCTGGTGATCGCCCACCGGCTTTCCACCGTCCGCCACGCCGACCGCATCCTCGTGGTCAATCATGGCCAGGTCGTCGAAAGCGGCACCCACGACGAACTGATCGCCCACGGCGGTACCTACAAGCTGTTGGCCGAAACGCAGCTGGCGTGAATCACGGCAGCAGCCGGACGTGGTCGATCAGACGCACTTCGCCGTAGAAGCCGGCGAAGGCGAGCACCGCAGGGCGCTCGATGGTGGCGACGGGTTGCAGCGTTTCCTCGTCGACGGTCGCGAGGTAGTCGGGCTTGAGAAACGGCGAGGCTTCGAGCAGCCCGCGGGCCGCGGCGGCGATCGTTTCCGCCGAGCGTTCGCCGGATTTCAAAAGATCTCGGGCGGCGAGCAGGGCCCGGCGGATGCGCGGCGCGTCGGCGCGGTGCTCGGGCGAAAGGCGGACGTTGCGCGACGACATCGCCAGTCCGTCGGCCTCGCGGACGGTCGGGTGGGGGACGATTTCCACCGGCACGTCGAGATCGCGCACCATCCTCCGGATCACGGCGAGCTGCTGGAAGTCCTTCTCGCCGAAGACCGCGGCGGACGCGCCGGAGAGCAGGAAAAGCTTGAGGACGACCGTGCAGACGCCGTCGAAATGGCCCGGCCGGGCCGCGCCGCAGAGGTGGCCGGAAAGCGACGACTCCGTGACCGTCACCGAGCGGTCGGGGAAATACATCGCCGCCGGCTCGGGGGTGAACACGAGATCGGCGCCGTCCGCCTCGCAGGCGGCGAGGTCGGCCTCCAGCGTCTGCGGGTAGGCGGCGAGGTCGCCGGGGCGGTCGAACTGGATCGGATTGACGAAAATCGACACCGCCACGGTGCCGCCGGGGCCGGCGAGCTCGCGCGCGCGGCGGACCAGCGCGCGGTGGCCCTCGTGCAGCGCGCCCATCGTCGGGACGAGCACCAGCGGCTGCGGCGCGGTCCGGGCGGCGTGGCGGAATTCGGCGGGACTCGCGATCACGTGCATGGACATTCCGATGCCACCGGCGGACGCCGTCTGCGAGGCGAAAATCCCCGGAACGGCGGGGTTTCCGGCTGGTTAGATGCGTTTTGATGGACGTTGACGCGCCGCGCCATTCCATGCATCGTGCGGCATCCGTTCCGGATCAACCCCACCGATATCATGACTCTCATCCGCAAGTTCCTCGCGCTGGCCATGGCCGTGTCGCTCGCTGGCCCCGCCCTCGCCCAGGAAGGCAAGCTGAAGATCGCCACCGTCGACATGCAGCAGTTGTTCAAGGAATACTACCGCACCAACGAGGCGCAGAAGCAGATCAACATCGAGCGCGCCAAGATCCAGAAGGAGAACAACGACCGCCTGACCCGCATCCGCGAGATCGAAACCAGCCTCCAGAACCTCCGCAAGCAGCTTGAGGACGCCTCGATTTCCGACTCCAAGAAGCAGACGCTGCTCAAGGACTGGCAGGGCCAGCAGCAGGAAGGCGTCGCGCTCGACCGCGAGCGCCGCGAGTTCCTCCAGCGCCGCAACCAGGCGCTCAACGAGAAGATGATCCAACGCATGAAGGCCATCCTCGAGGAGATCCGCAAGCTGGTGGAGGAACAGGCGAAGACCGAGAACTTCGACTACGTGTTCGACAAGTCCGGCCTCAGCACCTCGCAGGTGCCGTTCCTGCTCTACACCAAGGACGCCACCGACATCACCGCCGGTCTCCTGAAGGGCCTCAACAAGGACGCGCCGAAGGAAAGCTTGATCCCGGCGGAAGGCGGCGCTCCCGATCTCAACCCGGTTCCGGCCGGCGACCAGTAATCCGTTCGCGTCCGTTCCGGTGGCATTCGCCCTCACGCTCAAGGTTCTGGCCGAACTGGTCGATGGCGACATCGTCCGCGGCCGGCCCGACGATTCCTTCTCCGGCATGGCGGCGCTCGACGCCGCCGGGCCGGACGACGTCAGTTTCCTCGGCAACGAGAAGTATCACCCGCTGTTCGCCGCCACAGCGGCCGGCGCGGTGATCGTTGCTCGCGGCGAAACCGGCGGGCCGGAAACGGCCGCCCTCGTCGCCGTTGACAATCCGTCGTTCGCCTTCGCCGCGGTGGTGCGGCATTTCGCAGTGGCCTCCCGGCCGTTTGGGCCTGGCGTGCACCCGCGCGCGTGGGTCGATCCGGCGGCCAAACTCGATCCAGCCAAGGTCTGCGTCCATCCGGGCGCGATCGTGATGGCCGGCGCGGTGGTCGGCGACGGCAGCGACATCGGGCCGAATGTCGTGATCGGCGAGGACGCGGTGATCGGGCGGGACTGCAAGCTCCACGCGAACTCCAGCGTGCGCGAGCGTTGCGTGCTGGGCGATCGCGTGATCCTCCAGCCCGGCGCGGTGATCGGCTCGGACGGCTACGGCTACGAATTCGTCGACGGCCGCCACCTCAAGATCGATCAGGTCGGCATCGTCGAACTGGGCGATGACGTCGAAATCGGCGCCAACACGACGATCGACCGCGCCCGTTTCGGCAAGACCGTGGTGGGCGAGGGCAGCAAAATCGACAATCTCGTGCAGATCGCCCACAACGTGGTGATCGGCAAACACTGTCTGGTGATTTCGCAGACGGGTATCGCCGGCAGTTCCCGTCTGGGCGACTACGTGACGTTGGCGGCGCAGGTTGGCGTGGTCGGCCACGTCACGATCGGCGACAAGGCGATCCTCGGCGCGCGCGCCGGTGCTTCGACCAATTTGGAAGGCGGAATCACCTACCTCGGCGCGCCGGCGCTGCCATTCGCCCAGGAGCAGAAACTCCGCGCGCTGGTGCGGCGGCTGCCGAAGCTGGTCGAGGAGGTGCGCGCGCTGAAGAAGGCGCGCGGCTGATTCACCGGCGTCACTTCCCGACGTGCCGAAACGATGGTTTCCCGAAAACTCCGACTCACCCCATGAAAGCTTCCTTTTCCACGCTCGGGCTGCTCGCCCTGGCGGTTTCCCTCACCTCCTGCGGCAAGCACGAGAGCGAGCAGGCGTCGCCCGCCGCCGCCCAGCCGGCCGCGGAGAAGCCGGCGGAAAGCTCCACCCCCGTGTCGGCTTCTGTTGCGGTGCCGGGGAAAGCGAAAGCCCCCGCGAACGGCGCGAAATTCGCGACCGTCGACTTGCAGAAGGTGATGAGCGACTGCCAGCCGGCGCAGGAAGCCCGCAAGCGGATCGAGGCGATCCGCAACGAGGTGAAGTCCGAGATCGACGAGCGCAAGAAGCGGCTGGACGGCCTGACGGAAAATGCTGGCAAGACGGCGAAGCGCTTGCAAAACCCCGCGCTCGGCAAGCCCGAGCGGGAGACGCTGGCGAAGGATCTCAATGCGAAGCGCGACGAACTCAAGGCGCTGGAAGGCGAGTTCAAGGAGTTCTCCGCCCGCCGGGAAAAGGCGATGAACGAGAAGATCCGGACCGAACTGGGCCGGATCCTGACGGACATCCGCACGCGGGCGCAGACGCTGGCGCAGGCGGAAGGCTATCTCTGGGTGATCGACCGCTCCGGCGCGGCGATGAGCCAGACGCCGGCGGTGCTCTACGTGAATCCGGCGTTCCCGGACCTCACCGCCGCGGTGATCCGCGCGGTCGACGAAGCGGCGAAAAAGTGAGTTGCCGGTCGGGCCGCGGTCGATCCCGCGGCCATCATTTCGTATTCCATCCGCCGCCGAGCGCCTTGGCCAGGGCGGCGAGCGAAACCCGTTGCTGGGCTTCGATCTCGGCCAGGGCGAGGCGGGTCTGAAGCACGGTGCGGTCGGCGTCGACCACCTCGAGGTAGGCGGTCAGACCTTTGTCGAAGCGTTCCTGGCTGAGTTTCCGCGTGTCCCGGGCGCTGGCCAGCGCGGCTTCGAGCGAGCGTCGCGAGCGGGCAAGACCGTGTAGGTCGACGAGCGCGTCCTCCACCTCGCGCAGGGCGACGAGCAGGACCTGGCGGTGACCGGCGAGCGCTTCGTCGAAGCGGCTGCGGGCGGCGTCGTAGTTCGCGCGGTTGGTGCCGCCGTCGAAGATCGGCGCGGCGAGGTTGCCGCCGAACGAAAGCACGCGGTTCTCCCAGTCGAGGAAGCGCCGCACGTCGATCGACTCGAAGCCGCCGCCGGCGCTCAGGCTGAGATTCGGGTAAAAGGCGGCCTTGGCGGCGCCGACGCGGGCGTTGGCGGCGCGGAGTTTTTCTTCGGACTCGCGCACGTCCGGACGGCGGGCGAGCACCTCGGCCGGCAGCCCGGGACGGATCGATGGCAGGGCCTTGCCGCTGCCACGGCGGGCGACGGCGAACGACGACGGCGGCTGGCCGCAGAGCACGGCGAGCGCGTGCTCGGCCGATCCGCGCTGGCGCTGGACGGCTGCGAGGTCGTGGCCGGCCAACTCGTATTCAGTGCGGGCGCGGCTGGTGGCGAGGCCGTCGGTGATACCGGCGGTGGTTTTCGACTGCTGGAGGTCGAGCGCGTCCTTGCGGCTGCGCAGCGTGTCCTGGAGGACGGACTCCTGGGTGTCGAGCCCGCGCAGGACGAAATACTGGCGGGCGACTTCGGCGGCGAGTCCGAGCCGTTGGGCGTCGAACAAGGCCTCGCTGGCGGCGGCATCGGCGGCGGAGGCCTCGAGCAGGCGCTTGTTGCGGCCCCACAGATCGAGGTCGTAGGCCAGGTTGAAGGTGCCGCGGTAGCGCTGCTGTTCGAGGTCGATGCTGACACCGGGCGGCAGGTTGGCGCCGACGGCGTCTTGCGAGGCGCGGGAAATGCCGGCGCTGCCGGTGAAATCGAGGGTCGGGAACAGTTTCGCGCGGTCGAGCCCGACCAAGGCGCGGGCGGTGTCGACGCGGGATTTCGCGGCGGCGAGGTTCTGGTTCGCCGCCAGCGCGCGGTCGACGAGCCGGTTGAGCTCCGGGTCGCCGAAGAGCTTCCACCAGGCGTCGGGCAGCGAGGCGTTGCGCTCGGCGCGGCCTTCTTTCCATTGGTTGCCGCCGTCGCGCTCGGGCGAACGGAAATCCGGGCCGACCTTGCAGGCGGCGAGGGCCATGGGAATCGCGGCGAGGGGAATGAAGGAGAATTTCATCGGGAGAGCGGTTTCGTTAGCGTTCCGGGGCTTCGATGAAGAGATCGACCTGCTGGCCGACGTAGAGCGGCGGGTTTTCCGGTCGTTGGAGCGAGTAGATCACCTGTAGCACGCGGGTGTCGACCCGTTCGGTGCTCGCGCCGGTGAGCGAGACCTTGGGGATGACGTAGGGTTCGATCCGGACGAATTCGAGCGGGAAGGTGGCGGACGGATCGCCCTTCAGATAGCCGCGGGCCGTTTGCCCCGGGCGGATGCGGGTCGCGTTCTGCTCGTCGACGTCGGCGCGGACCTGGAGCCTGCCGGTTTCGCCGACGACCATGGCCGGCGATTTCGGCGAGGTGGCGGCGTATTCGCCGGCGCGGACGTTGACCTGGAGGATCGTTCCGTCGCGCGGGGCGCGCACGGTGAGGCGGGCGATGAGCAGGGCGATGCGTTCGAGCGAGTTCTCGGCGGCGGCGAGCTGCGCGCGGGCGGCTTCGAGTTGCGAACGGGCGACGGAGACGTCCTGGCGGCGGCTTTCGAGGTCGTCGCGGCTGACCGCCCGCGGGTCGGCGACCGCCTGCAGGCGTGCGAGCTGGCCTTCGAGTTTTTCCAGCTGGGCCTGGCTGACGCCGATCTGGGCGCGGGCGATCTCCCGCTGGGCGCGGGTGGCGAGCTCCTCGGCGCGCAGGTCGCGGTCGTCGAGGGCGAACAGCGGCTGGTCCGCTTTCACCGGGTCGTTGACCTGAACGAACATTCGCGTGACGAGGCCGGGGACCGGCACGCCGACGGCGACGTTCTCGCTGAGCGCCTCCAGGATGCCGGTGGCGGCGACGGCGTGCTCGAACGGTTTGTGCGGCGGCGGCACCGGCGGATCGCCCGGCGCGGGCATCTCCTTGGCGGCCTGCACGTGGTAGACCCGCACGATCATCACCACGCCGACGACGGCGAGCAACAGGGTGAGCAGGCGGAGGAGCTTGGAGAACATGGCTGGAGAGTTTTCAGTTTTCAGTTTTCAGGAAGAGGTTTTGGCGGGCAGGCTCCTTCTTTTCTAACCTTGGCTCCCGGCCCCTAATCCCTGGCCACTCGGTCAGTGCGCGGTCTCGTGCTCGAAATGGGGCGGTTCGGTGCGGGCGACGGCATGTTCATCGACGATCACGCCGTCGTCCATGCGGGCGATCCGGTCGGCGTAGGAAAAGATGCGGCTGTCGTGGGTGACGATGATCACGGCGCGGCCGGGCGAGCGGGCGACGTTGCGGAAATGTTCGAGCACGATCTCGCCGTTCTGGGCGTCGAGCGCGGCGGTCGGTTCGTCGCAGATCACCAGCGGCGGCTCATGGACGAGGGCGCGGGCGATCGCGACGCGCTGCTGCTGGCCGCCGGAGAGTTTGCCCGGCCGATCCTTCCAGCGGTCGCCGAGGCCGACGGATTCGAGCGCGGCACGGGCGCGCTGCAGGGCGGCGCCGCTGCGGACGCCCTGGATCAGCAGCGGGACGCTGACGTTCTCGGCGACGGTGAGGGTCGGGATCAGGTTGAACTGCTGGAAAATGAAGCCGATGTGTTTCGCCCGGAAGCGGGTGAGCGCGGCGGCGGACATCCGGTGCAGCGGCTGGCCGAAGACGTCGATCTCGCCGGCGTCGATGTGGAGCGTGCCGGCGATCGCGCTGAGCAGGGTGGTTTTGCCGCAGCCGGACGGGCCGACGAGCATGAGGATCTCGCCGGTGCGGGCGTCCAGGTTCACGCGCTTGAGCACGTGCAGCCGGTTGGCGCCCTTGCCGAAGCTTTTCTCGACGTGGCGGACGTCGACGACGAGACGGTGGTTGGATGGGGCGTCGGGCATCAGGCGCGGAACACTTGGGCGGGTTCGTAAAGGCTGAGGCGAACGATGCCCATCAGCGCGGCGAAGACGCAGATGAGCTGGATCACGCCGAATGCGACCACCGGGATGATCCACGGCATGTAGAACGGCGGCTGCTGGCGCTGGATCGCGCCCCAGGCGAAGCCGGAAGTGGCGAGCAGACCGATGCCGAAGCCGACGACGCCGACGGTGAACGCCTGCAGCAGAAGCATCAGGGCGAGCCGGAAGTTCGACATGCCCATCGCCTTGAGAGCGCCGAGGTGCTTCAGATTGTCGAGGACGAAGGCGTAGAACGTCTGGCAGGCGATGGCGATGCCGACGATGAAACCGATCACCACGGTGGTGCCGAACGAGATCGGGATGCCGGTGTTCCGCACGTACCACCACACGGTGGACGAGGTGAAATCGCGCGGGTCCTCGCCGAATTTGCCGACGACGTAGGCTTTCAGACCGGTTTCCTTCTCGATTCCGGCGGCGGCTTCGGACGGCGTCAGTCCGTCGACCGGCGCGGCGATCACGGCGGAGAGCATTTTCCGCTGCGGCGGCGTGTATTGCAGCGCCCGCTCATAGCTGGTCCAGACGTAGGGGCCGCCGGTGAACGAGCGCATCGCCTCGCAGATGCCGACGACTCGGGCTTCGATGTCGTTGATCTCGAATCGGTCGCCGATTTTGATCGGGTGCTCCTTGTCGAGCGAGAGGCGTTCGATCGCGAGCTCGTCGATGATCACGGTGTTCGGCAGACGCAGGTCCTCGACCCGCCCTTGGACCATGCGGGCGGGCGCGCCGGCGAGCGACGAGGCGTCGATGCCGACCAGCTGGATCGTCTTGTAGCTGCCGTCCTCCAGCCGGGCGCGTTGGATGCCGGAATAAAGCGGCATCGCCCAGCGCACGGCGGAGACCGAGCGGACGCGGGCGACGTCGGTGTCGCGCAGCGGGTTGGTCTCGTTGATCTGCTCGACGCGCTCCTCGACGACGTAGATCGGGGCGGAGGCGTTGCGCAGCGTGGCGGTGGTCCAGCGCATCAGGCCGCAGAACACCGAGGCCTGCTGGACGATGAGGAAGGTGGCGAAGAACAGGCCGGCCACCAGCATGAGGTACTTGGCGGTGTCGCCAAAGAGCATCTTGAGTGCGAGGCCGATCATTGGAAATTTCTAAGGACCAAATCCTAATTCCGAAACGAAGAGGAAGATGGGGCCTGCTTCGCAGGCGTCCTTCCGCGCGCCAGCCTAACCACCGGACATGCTGCGGCGCAACCCGCAGGAACGCGGGTCGCGCCGTGGAATTACGAGCTTCAGGCGCGCTCGAGCAGCTCGACCTCGTAGCCGTCCGGGTCGGTCACGAAGGCCATTTTGCGGCCGCCGGTGGTGAATTTCTCGCGCCAGCTGGACGGCCAGATGTCGATGCCGGCCTGTTCGAGGCCGTCGCAGTATTCCACCAGGTCCGGCACGCCGAGAGCGGTATGCATCAGGTCCTCGGGGCAGGTGGCGGTGTAGTCGGGCGAGTGGCAGAGCTCGAGGAAGACGTCGTTTCCTTCGAGGCCGAGGAAGGCGAGCTGGTTGCCCTGGGGCGAGTCCTTGCGGTCGGTCAGCTCGTAGCCGAGTTTTTCGTAGAACGCGATCGAGCGGTCGAGGTCCTTGACGCGGATGCGGGTGTGGAGGAAGCGGATCATCGGTGCCACTGTGTGTGCGGGACCGGGGTTTGCCAAATCCCGCCGCCGGAAATTTCCCGCCGGCGGGGCGCTCGGGCATGGGTAGTGTCCTAATTTGGAATGGTGGCTCGTCCTAGCTCGGGGCCGGGAGAGCTAGGACCACGTTATCCAAGTATGGCAACGACTCGGGGGCGCGCTCGCCGAAGTAGCCGCGAGCGTGGGTCCGAAGCCAAACTTCGTTAAGGTGCCGCCGAAAGTCTTCAAGGACAGCCAGCGGGTATAGCTTAGGATGAACGACCCGCCCGTCGCTGAACGTGTGCCGGTAGGTTGGGAGCGTGTCGGTGTCGATGCCTTTTGCGTCCCTGAGCCACTTGCAAAACATCCGGCCTTGGGAAATGTCCGGCATCATGGATTCAGGGATCGTGAACCCCTGTGCTTCCAATGGCGCAATCACGCCGAAAATCATCTCATTGAGGATGGAGAAGTGGGTATGTGGCACCTCGCTCATGTTCGCCATGTAGCGCTGGATGTGGTAAGGAAGCTCCGCGCGAGACTTCCCGGTCATCCAGTCACGGACCCACCGCGAGACCGCCACGGCGAATTTTGGGGAACACCATTGGCCGAGGTTGATTGCCACATCCGGGTGAACCCAAGTGCCCTGTTGCGCCGCGATTCCTCCCCGCTTCACCACAACCAGCTCCGATATGGGAATTCCCATATCGGCCGAAAGCTCGTCCAGAAATGCTTGAGTTGCAGAGAGTCGCCCATAATCGGCAAATAGCTTCCCCACCGCTTGGCACATAGCCGTTGCGTTAACGTAGCCGTCAATGGCTCGCTGCATGATTAGGGCGTTATCGACTTGGTGAGGAATCAACACAAATTCCAATTGTTCTGGAGGCATAGCTTTATTTGGGTTGCAGAGGAAATGCCTTGCTGGCAATCGCGGCTCTTACCGCGTCTGAAGGGTCGTTGATTGGTGGGAGCTTCAGCACGGCGATGTATTGAGGCTCCGCACCATTATCGAATGCCCATGCGAATGCCTCGGAAGCCTTCGGGTGTCCTGACAAGGTAAACGTCTCAATGTCGCCTTCAAAGACCTTCTGGCCTCCGTAGAGCTCAACGACGCGGCTTGTTCCTGAGTGCGAGCAATCGCAGCCGTGAAGGGCTGAGACTGCGTCGCGCAGGTCTGTAAGGTATCTGCTTACTTGCATTCGGTCATTTCCACTAAATCGGTCGCCGTCCATTGCGTGGATTCGATTCCGGCCTCCATCGCTGGCGTGCATCGCAAGGTCGTGTGGCGCTTGCAGAAATTGTAGTAGGCGTAATGGAGCGCAATCGCAGCGTCAAAGTTCTCTCGTTTTTTGCTGAAAGCGTTCGTGAGGCGAGCCAAGCGGCGGCAGTGCATCCGCACCGTATGGTTCTGCTTTTCGACATAGGACGTTGAGCAAAGCGACATGTCGGGATCGCCATGCACTGCTACTTTTTTGATCTTGAGAACGTCCGGTGGCGAGTATCGCCGCGTTTCCTCAAGATCTGTGTGGGTGAAGGTTTTGATAACCGTCCCATAGTCCACGGCGTCCCCAAAGGCGCGTTCAATGGCATCCTTGTAGGCGCTGAGAGCATCGGAGGAAATTTGCGGACGATTCACCAGCCGTGAGGCCAAGTCGCCCATGAAGGCGTTGGCGTGGTAGCGGTCGCGCTTACCAGTAGTGAAGCAGGGTACGAGCTTGGTTTCGGCATCTAGAGCAACCCACACCCAAACATCGCCGCGCCCCGCCATGTCGTTCGCCTTGGCTGTCTTTTGCTTGGCTCCGATAAACCCCCACAGCTCATCCACTTGGATATTCGACAGGTTGAGGCCGTGCATCTTGTCGTCCATGATCGCCGCGCAACCCTGCCCGACGCGGACACCAAGGCGCATGATGGTGTCCCGGTGAACTCCGGTCATGCGCTCAATCGCCCGGATGCTGTTGCCTTCGCAAAGCATTGAGATCGCGGTCACTTTCTTTTCGGTTGAGAGGTGATTGCTCATGATGCCGCTTGCCTTTCTGAAAAAGGTATGACCTAATTCACGTAAGAGCGCAATGAAAAAAGTAGGAAAAGAATCAAACGTGGGAGGAGCGAGGCCGGGGGCGGGTCGCCCCAGCGGACAGACGAAATCCAAGGTGTCTGTCTCGATTGACTCAGACGTGCTCAGACATTCCCTGGAGAAGTGGGATGGGAAGCTTTCTCCATTAGTAGAAAAACTCTTGCGTTCCTATTTGGATGGAGTATGACTTTTTTCAGCACATGGAGCTAGAGGGGGTCGAACCCTCGGCGGATCTGGTGGGAACCCGGCCGCCGCACCTAGCTAGCCCCGTGTTGTGAATTAGCTCTTCCCCGTTGCCTCCTATGATCTTGCAGGACTTTGGAGGCAACGGGGTGTCTTTTTTCAGGAGATGGTATCCGAGCTAGCAAGCCATCCCCGTCTGTAATAATTTCATGGTGAATCCGTTGGTTAATCGGAAAGAGGAGAAATTAGGAAAATGACGGCAAGTCCTGCTCAGATTGCTCGTCCTTAGCGAGCGCCCATTTACCCTTGCCTAGGCTGACAAACTTTGGACTAGAGCTAAGGGCGACGGTCAAAGCTTTGTCGCTTTGGATCGGGTGGCCCCCCTCACGCATAGCCGCAATAAGCTCTTCACGGCTCATAGGGAACCCGGCCTGCTTCAGAACAATTTCAGCGGCTGCGCTTTTGCTCATGTGGGAGAAAGGCCCCGCGTTTTGGTGAATCGCGGGCGATGGAACTACTTTGTGCGAATCGGGCGAGGCCGTCTGAGTCGGCTTACCTCCCTCCAGTTCAATCAAGCCCCTAACCTGCGACAAAGCCGCCTCGTATTTCTTCTCAAGAACAAGAAGCGTTTCGAGCGTTGAACTAGACATGTCCAATTTCTGTCACCTTTTGGTAAGATTGGCAATCAAAATTTCTAGGCCCTAGACGCAAACGTTTGGTTTCATAGACGAAAAAACAATAAAGCCAGCATGATGGGGCGATTCGATGTTCCGCTGGGTCTAGACCCCCTCCCAAATTAGGACACTACCCGGGCATGCATCTTCTGGACACCGGTGCTATGTTAGGAATGCCATGAAAACCATCGTCGCCGCCTTGGATTTCTCGAACGCCTCTCCCGGAGTGCTGGCCACGGCCGCCAGCCTGGCGAAAGCCTTCGGCGCCTCCCTTCATCTGCTGCACGTGATCGAGGCGGAGCCGACCTACACCGCCTATGGCTTCACCCCGGACGAGTTCCCGGCGATCCACACCTTCCAGGAGGAGGCGAAGAAGCGCGCGGCGACGAAGCTCGACGAGGCGTTGGCGACGGTGCCGAGCGGCGTGCCGGAAGTGGTCACCAAGCTGACCGAAGGGCCGCCGCTGCACGCGGTGCTCGATTACGTGAAAGAGGTCGGCGCGGATCTGGTGGTGCTCGGCGCGCACGGCCACGGCGCGGTCGCCGCCCTGCTGCTCGGCAGCGTGGCCGAGGGGCTGGTTCGGAAAGCCGTGGTGCCGACGCTGGTGGTGCCGGCGGTTTCGGCGTGACGGAGTAAAGTTCCCGGTCCGGCTCTTGCCGGTGGGGGCGGCGGAGGCTAGGGAATCCGCATGGCACGACGCTCCTTCAGCTTGCTGCTCGCCCGGCGCTATTTGAACCCGCGGCGGGCGTTGTTGTCCTCGTTCACGATGATCTCGCTGATCGGGGTGCTGCTCGGCGTGCTGGTGCTGGTGGTGGTGATGGCGGTCTACTCCGGGCTGGAGCGCCAGGTGAAGGAGCGCCTGCTCGGCTTCACGCCCCACATCCTGCTGCGCTACGAGCCCATGGAACGGCCGGACGGCCCGCTCGACTGGCGGAAAACCGCCGATTCGCTCAAAGGGCGCTTCGGCATCGAGGCGGCCACCGCGTCGATCGCCGACAACGTGATCCTCGACGTCGGCACGCTGCAGAAGCCGGTGATGTTCCAAGGCGTCGACACCGAGGACGCCGGGCAGGTCGAGGGCGTGGAACGGATGCTCGACCGCGAGAACTTCCCGGATTCCAGCGCCAACATGAAGCTGGAGGACCGGGTGGTCATTTCCTCGACCGTGGCCGAGCAATACCAACTCCACACCGGTGACACGGTGCGGCTGTATTCGACGCGGAATTTCGAAAAGGTGCTCGACGCCTACAAGAGCACGGAAAAACCCCCGGTGCGCGAGAGCTATGCCGGCGAGCTGAAGCAGGTCCGCGCCTTGCTCGATAAAGGCTGGAAAAACGAGGTCGGTCGCTGGGCGATCGGCGTGGAGGTGCTGAAGCAGGCTCACGACATTCTCGGCAACCTCCGTTACGAGCGGATCCGCGAGCCGGAGCGCAAGCTGATCGAGGCGGCGATGGTGGCGATGGAGGACAACGAAAAGGACGAGCAGGCGGGCGTCTACCGGTTCACGGGCGAGGGCAAGGAGGCCGTGGGCGAACCGCTCGCCGAGCTCGACAAGACCGACGTGGAAAAGATGGACGGCGAGATCCTCAAGGGGCTGAAGGACATCGTCCTGCCGAAGGAGGCCAAGGTGATCGGGGTCTACCGCGCGTCGCAGATGACCATCACGCCGGACCTGTTCATGCCGCTGCCGCTGGCACAGACGCTGGGCGGGCTGGGTGATTCGGTGCAGGGGATCTCGCTGCGGCTCGACGACCCTTACCGCGCCGGCGAGGTCGCGCCGCAGGTGCTTGAAATGCTCGGCCCGGACTGGCGGGCGCTGACGTGGATGGAGCAGTACGAGGGCTTTTTCCAACTGATCAACCAGCAGCGCGTGATGATGTATTTCGCCCTGTCGTTCATCGTGCTGGTCTCCGCCTTCTCGATGATGGCCGTGATGTTCACGGTCACGATCCAGAAGCGGCGGGAAATCGGCGTGATGAAGGCGCTCGGCGCGGCGCCGGGGCAGATCGTGCGCGTGTTCCTCTATCAGGGCATGATTCTCGGAGTGGTCGGCGCGGCGCTCGGTTGGGGGCTCGGCCGGGTGGTCATCCATTACCGCGGGGAAATCCAGGTGGTCATGCGCGGGCTTGGCTTCGATCCGTTCGCCGCCTCGTTCACCGGTTTCAGCGTGCTGCCCGCCCACAACAACCCGGTCGAGCAGGGCGTCATCGCCTTCGCCGCCTTCGTGCTCTGCTCGCTCGCCGCGCTGGTACCCGCCGCCATGGCCGCCCGCAGCGACGCCGCGAAATCATTGCGGAATCTATGATCCGGCCGAATTTGCCGTTGACCCGTTCAAGGCGATTTGGTTCCTTTTTCGAAAGTGAGACGCAGTCTCAATAGGTGCAGGCTGACCTTCCCGTATGCAATCCCTTCTCCACGCGTTGAACATCGGCACGATGGCGACCTGGCTGAGTGTTTCCGGCGCTAGCACGGTGGCTTGTTTGGTGCGGACGGGAAATCCGCCGGCGGCGCAGGACGACGGGCGTCTCGATGCATCCTTCGGCGATGTGATTGATCTGGATGCGGCTGCGGCGCAGCCCGCCGCGGGGTCCGCCGCTGCGGGCGAGGAGTTTTCCGAACCGACGGAAGCGGCCCCGGCCGAGCCCGTGCCGGTCGAGCAGGTGGCGGCCTTGCCGGAATTGGCGGACGTGGCGCCCTTGCCCGACATTCCCGATCTGGCGTCAGAGAGCCCGAAGCCGCAGGTGCGTCCGGTGGCACCTCGGCGGGCGTCCGGCGCGACGGCGGGTTCGCAGGCGGCCGGCAAGCCGGGGGCGACCGGAGTGGGCAACGGCGGCGGCAATGGTTCCGCCGCGGGTTCCGGTTCGGGGGACAGCGGTGCGGGCGCGGCCCGGCTCTCGCACGGTCGCATTCCCAAACCGGATTATCCCGAAGAATGCCGCCGCGCCAACCAAGAGGGGCGCGTGGTCGTGACCTTCACGGTCGACGAGGCGGGCAACGTCGTGGCCGCCAAGGTCACCGGCAAATGCGCCTTTCCCGCCCTCGACCAATCCGCGCTCGACGCGGTGTATCGCGGAAAATTCCCGCCCGGCCCCCGCGCCAGCGCCTCCAAGGCCATCGTTTTCAAGCTCCACTAAGTCATGTTGACCGCCAACGTCGTCGTCAAAACGTTCATCCACGGGGGCTGGGTCATGTGGCCCATTCTCGTGACCTTCTTCCTCGCCCTCTGCGTCCTGTTGGAGCGCAGTCTGTGGTGGCTCAACCTGAAGCGTTCGATCCGCGGTTCGCTGCACGAGCAGGCGCGCGAAGCGCTCGGCACCGGCAGGTTCGAGGAAACCTGGAAGCTGGTCGATGGCTCGGCCGATCCGTTCTTCGTCAACCTGCGGGACGGCATGACGCACGCGCACACCTCGATGCTCGCCGCGATGCAGCTTCACGCGTCGCAGTTGATCGAGAAGGCGGAAGCCCGCCAGTGGGTGCTCGGCACGATCATCACGCTGGCCCCGCTGCTCGGTTTGCTCGGCACGGTGGTCGGCATCATGGGCTCGTTCAGCTCGATCGGCGACGACGCGCTGGCGGTTTCCAAGGTGTCCGGCGGCATCGGCGAGGCGCTGATCGCCACCGCCTGCGGCCTGGCCATCGCGATTTCCTGCCTGCTGCCGTTCAATTACTTCCGCAAGCGCGTCTCGGTCCTGCGCGGCGATCTCGAGCGCTGGATCAACCACGCCGAGCTGCTCGTCCAGAACGCCAAGGCCCACGGCCACGACCTCGAGGTCTTCGCCGCGCAACGCCATCTTCCCCGCTGAGTTCCGATGCCGGTCAAACTGTCAGGCGGTCCCGCCGATCATGAGGAAGAGGCGCGGATCGAGGTCGTCCCGCTGATCGACATCATGTTCTTCCTGCTCGCCAGCTTCATGCTCGTGAGCCTGAGCATGACCCAGATCCACCGGGTGAACGTCAAGCTGCCGAAGGTCGCCAGCGGCGTGCAGGACGCCAAGGCTGCGCCGGTCCATCTTGCGATCGATGCCAACGGCGTGATCACCTGGGACATGAAGATCGTCACGCCGACGGAAATCACCGACCGCCTCAAGGCGCTGCCGCCGAACGAGGAGACACGCGTGCTGATCGCCGCCGACGAAGAGGCGCGGCACAAGCAGGTGCTGGCGGTGCTCGATGCGGTCAAAGCCGCCAAGGTCGAGAAGGTCGGCTTCGAAACCAAATCCCAGACGCCGTGAACGCCCGCTGGTTTACCATTCTCAACGCTGTCGGCTGCCTGATCCTGGCCGGCTTCATTTTCGTCCAATGGCTGGGAGGCGAGAAGCTGGAGGACGAGCTCCAGGCCGCCCGCCGCCAGGCGGCTGAAGAAGGCGAGGCGAGAGCCGAGGCTGAAAAACACG
>Ga0207679_10000740_pt1 | contig 21701 bp, 18 predicted proteins | sample KBSC73metaG_FD_184320 | JGI IMG/M metagenome (GOLD analysis project Ga0207679, IMG submission 184320) | Corn rhizosphere microbial communities from Kellogg Biological Station, Michigan, USA - KBS C7-3 metaG (SPAdes) (version 2) | ecosystem: Host-associated > Plants > Roots > Rhizosphere > Soil ... | reverse complement strand
GAACCTGCGCGAGGACGTCGACCGCCAGGTCGCGTGAGGCGGGCGGCTCAATCCGCCTTCGGCGCGTCCTTTTTCGTCCGCACGCCGGGTTTCGAGAGGATCTCGATGTAGATGGCCTCGCCGCCGGCCGCGGCGGCTTCGTCGATCGCCGGGATCAGGTCGTCGACGTGTTTGGCTACCGCCGTGGCGCGGTCCGGGCCGGCCTTGCAGTCGAAGTCCCAGAAGTCGACGCCCTCCGGCAGCGGCTTGCGGCGCTCGCGTTTCACGTATTTGCGGATGTCGGATTTGATGGCGGCGGCGACGCGCGGTGCCTGGTGGCCGGGGGACGTGAGCGGGAAGGTCTTCTTCATGGCGGGGCTTGTGCGGCGTGAACGACGGTTTGTCGAGGGGATTGGTTTTCCGGACTTGGCGAGGGTGGCGGACAGGGTCCAAGCTGAACCATGCGGGTTTTGGTCCGCGTGCGACAAATTCAAGGAGCGCTCACGGCGACGGAGGCGAACGAGGCGGCGCGGCGCGGGCTGGGCGAAGGCGTGGAGACGCGGCTCTGCCCGATCGCGGACGGCGGCGAAGGATTCGCCGAGACCCTGGTGAATGCCCACGGCGGGGTCATGGTGCGGACGGTCGCGTGCGATCCGCTCGGGCGGGTGGTGCCCGCCACCTACGGCATGATCCGCGCGCGGGGAGTGCTGACGGCGGTGATCGAAATGGCGGCGGTCAGCGGCATGTGGCGCCTGCTGCCGGGCGAGCGCAACCCGCTCCTGGCTAGCACGTTCGGTACGGGCGAGCTGATGCGGCACGCGGTCGAGGTCTCGCGGGCGGAGCGTCTGTGGATCGGCCTCGGCGGCAGCGCGACCAACGACGGCGGGGTGGGGATGGCCGCGGCGCTGGGGGTGAGATTTCTCGATGCCGGCGGCAACGAGCTCGCTCCCCGTCCGGAGGAGCTGGCGACGCTGGCGGCCGTCGACGAAAGCGGGCGGATCGCCCTGCCGGAGGTGCTGGCGGCCTGCGATGTCGACAACCCGCTGCTCGGCGGACGCGGGGCCACGGCGGTGTTCGGGCCGCAGAAGGGGGCGACTTTGCAGGACGAGGCGTTGCTCGAAAGCGCGCTCGGCCGGCTGGTGGCGGTCTCCGGCGGCGAAACCTGGGAGACGTTTCCCGGCGCGGGCGCGGCGGGCGGGCTGGGCTTCGGTCTGCTCCGCTTCGCCGGCGCCCGCCTGACGCCGGGCTTCGATCTGGTGGCCACCGCGCTCGGGCTGGCGGAAGCGGTCGAATGGGCGGATCTGGTGGTCACGGGCGAGGGCTGCCTCGACGCGCAGACGGCGGGTGGCAAGGGACCGTCGGGAGTCGCCAGGCTCGCCCGCGGCGCGGGCAAGCCGGTGGTCGCTTTCGCGGGGATCGTCCACCCGGAAGGGGCCGCCTTGTTCGACGCCGCCTTCGCGCTGATGCCACCGGGAATGTCACGCGATGAGGCGGTTGCGCGGGCGGCCGGGCTGCTGGAGGGCGAGGTGAGGAAGGTTGCGGGCTTGCTCTCGGCGCTGGCGGGAGGTTAGACCGGGGCGACATGAGCAAGATCGTTCTGCTGTTTTCCGGCCAGGGCGCCCAGAAGGTGGGCATGGCCAAGGATTGGTGCGAAAACTCCGCCACCGCCCGGGCGATGGTCGCGCAAGCCGACGCGGCGCTGGGTTTCCCGCTTTCCGACGTGATGTTCGACGGCCCCGACGACGAGCTGACCAAGACCTCTCGCTGCCAGCCGGCGCTCTACCTGCACGGCCTGATCGGTCTCGCCCTGCTCAAGGAGCGCGTGCCGAACCTTGAAATCACCGCCGCCGCCGGCCTTTCGCTCGGCGAGTTCACCGCCCACGCCGCCGCCGGCACGTTCTCGTTCGAGGACGGCCTGAAGCTGGTCGCCCGCCGCGGCCAGTTCATGGAGGAAGCCTGCCTCGCCACCCAGGGCGCGATGGCCGCGCTCATCGGCGGTGAGGAAGAGCAGGTCCGCGCGCTCGCCGCCGCCTGCGACGTCGACGTGGCCAACCTCAACGCGCCGGGGCAGATCGTGCTCTCCGGCTCGGTCGCCGGCATCGACGCCGCGGTCGAGAAGGCGAAGGAGTTCGGCATCCGCCGCGCCATCAAGCTCAACGTCGCCGGCGCCTACCATTCGCGCCTGATGCAGTCCGCCCAGGACCAGCTGGCCGCCGAGCTCAAGGGCGCCGCGATCCAATCGCCCGCCGTCCCGGTGGTCTGCAACTTCGGTGCTTCCGTCGTCAGCGAGCCCGCCGAAATCCGCGCGATGCTCGAGAATCAGGTGACCGGTTCGGTGCGCTGGACCGAGTCGATCCGCCTGCTGCGCGAGCAGGGCCACACGACCTTCGTCGAGCTCGGACCGGGCAAGGTGCTCGCCGGTCTCGTCGCCAAGATCGACAAGGACGCCGTGGTGCATTCCGTCGAGGATCTCGCCTCGCTGGAAGCCGCCGTGGAGGCGCTTTCCTGAGTCCGGAGATTTTCCGTTCGAAAAACGAAAAAACAGATTGCCAGCGGACCGGTCGGCCGATAGGGTCCGCGGCACCCGGACGGGTTCTGGAGCGGTAGCTCAGTTGGTTAGAGCGCCAGCCTGTCACGTTGGAGGTCGCGGGTTCGAGCCCCGTCCGCTCCGCCAGCCGTCCGGTAAAATCAGCCCGCCTTCACCGGCGGGCTTTTTTGTTTCCCGATTGCCGCCTTCCAAGCGGAGCGGATGGGGCGAGAACCTTCCCGCAGGGCCGGGTTCGAATGCGGCGGGAGCTTTGCGACCCATCATGAATCGGCGAAGCCGCAAACCGGCATGGCGCATAGCGCAACCCCGTCCGCTCCGCCAGCCGTCCGGCAAAAACAGGTCCACCTTCGGGTGGGCCTTTTTTGTGTCCGAATGGTAGGACCCATAGGACCCATAGGGCGAATGAACGCTGAGAATGAGCGCTTTGCGGTGGATTGTTCGGAAAATCGAAATTTCTTTCAGCTTTGTGTTGCATGCCGGCGGCCGGCCCATTAGCGTCCGCGCACCCGAGCGGGACTGGAGCGGTAGCTCAGTTGGTTAGAGCGCCAGCCTGTCACGTTGGAGGTCGCGGGTTCGAGCCCCGTCCGCTCCGCCAGCCCCTCGGTTAAAATCAGCCCGCCTTCATCGGCGGGCTTTTTTGCGCTCAGGCGTTCGCGCCTTTCAACTGGAGCGGATGGGGCGAGAACCCTCCCGCAGGGCCGGGTTCGAAGACAGCCATCGCGATCGCGATGTTTTCGGATTTGCGAGCGAAGCGAGTGAAACGGGTCTGGCGCGTAGCGCAACCCCGTCCGCTCCGCCAGTCCCTCGGTTAAAATCAGCCCGCCTTTATCGGCGGGCTTTTTTTGCCGTCCGGGCCGCTTCAAGTCGTGAGGAAGTTGAAGAACTCCGGCTTGAGGTATTCCTGCAGCACGCGGTGCTTCGGCAGGAAGACGGGCGGGGCGCTGCGGGTGTCCGCCAACTCCTGATAGAGGGCGCTCAGGCGCTGGCCGTAGCATTCGAGCGAGTAGGGTGCGAGCTGGTCGGGGGTGGCGGTGGGTTCCCGGGCCGCCAGCGTCTCCTTCAGCCAGGCGTGGGCGGGCAGGAATTCGCCGTCGACTTCGACGAGGATGGCGTCGAGCTCCTTGCCGTCGCGGGCGCGGAGGATGACCTGGCGCTGGAGATCCTCCGGCAGGTTGCCGAAATCGAGATAGCCGCTGAAACGGAGCGCGTCGTAGACGCGGTCGATGAACTCTCCGGTGAGCTGGGCGTCGTAGGCGTTGAGCTCGTCCTGCAGGGTGCGGGCGAGCCGCTGGCGCAGGGTTTCCCGGCCGACCCACGAGTCGGGGACGAGCAGGCGGTCGTAGAGCCTGCCATCGACGATGCCGGCGTCGGCGTGGTCCTGGGTGAGGCGGGGCAGGTCGCGTCCGAAGAGGGGCTTGCCGAGTGCGGCGGATTCGAGGAAACCGAGGCCGAAGCCCTCCGCCACCGAGGTGGTGATCAGGTGGGTGGCGCGGCCGAGCCAGGCCTCGAACGAGGTGTCGGCGCCCGGTTCGGGGGCGACGTGGCCGACGACGCCGAGCTGGACCGGCAGGCCGCTGTCGCTGGCGAAGGCGCGCCAGTCTTCGAACTGCGGCTTCCAGCGCGGGTGGACGGGCTCAAGTGTCAACGCATAGCGCGTGCCCTCGGGCGAAAGGGTGGAGAGCAGGAACAGCTCGCCGAGGTTCTTGCGGCGGATGCCGCGCACGGCGTAGAGGACTAGCGGCTTGGCGGACGGCGGCGGCGAGCCGGCCGGCTGGGCGGGCGCGCTGATCGGGTTCGGCAGCACCATCGAGCGCTCGGGCGGCAGGCCGGCGCGCGCGAAGCACTCCTGGTCGCGCGAGTTGAGGAAGGCGTAGCGGATCTGCGGGGCCACCGGGTAGAGCGTGTCGCTGTCGGCGATCGACGGGTAGTTCTGCGGCCGTCCGTCCTCGGCGAGGTCGTGGATCTGCAACACGATTTTCTCGCCGGCCTCGGCCAGGATGGCGACGACGTCGGCCATCAGCACGTTCACGCCGAGCGAGTGGTTATGGATGTGCCAGACGGGCGGTTCCAGCCCGAGGGTTTCCTGGACGGCGGCCCGCATCGAGTGGACCAGTCGGAGCGGGGTGTGGCCGCCCCGGTCGTTGAGGTAGCCCAGCCCCTCGACCACGCGCACGGGCAGATCGGTGGCGTTCTCCGGGGGCGATCCGGTGAGGATCACATGGGGGATGCCGGCGGCGCTGAGGCAGCGCGAGGCGCTCTCGATCACGCGGGTGACGCCGCCGCGCGAAAGGTGATAGTGGACCAGGACGACGGACATGACGACGGGGATGGGGATGTTAGGTTGGGAAGCGGGAGAGAGTTTTCACGAAGTGGAACCCCCAGATTTCGAATCCATGACGATGGTAGAAACGATGCGAGGGGTAATTGGAAGTGTAACTGTCGAGGACGACGAGTTTGCATTCCCGCTCGCGGGCGATCCGCTCGATGGCCTGCATCATCTGCGAGCCGATGCCCGACGAGCGGTGGAGCGGGTGGACGACCCAGTTGTCGACCTCCAGATAGCGGCCGCACCAGACCTTGGTGGCGATCCACAGGCCGGCCAGCGCCACCAGCTTGCCGTCGAGGAACGCGCCCAGCGGGTGATAGTGCGGGTGGTCGCGCAGGATGGTGTTGAAACGCTCCAGCAGCTCGGCGGTCGGCAGGTCGGGATTGAGATGCGCCAGCAAGCCGGTGGCGGCCAGCGTGTCGGCGGGGCCGAGCATGCGGGTTTCCAAATTCATCTCACGCTCGCACTCTGGAGGATCCGTCGGGCGGGGGCGAGAGAAAGTCGCGCCCGGAGGGGTTAGAACGCGGATTTTTCCGCCGCGGGGGGCTGTTTCGGCGGGCGTTCGGGCTCGGGGACCACGCGGGCGAGCTCGGTTAGCGCGGTGCCGTCGAACCGCCAGGTGCGCAGCAGCTCGGGCAGCGGCGCGGCCAGGGACAGCTTGCCGTCGCGTTCGAGGCGGCGGAACAACACTTGGAGGATGCCGAAGGCCATGCGGCCGAGCTCCTCGTCGCCGCGGTTGCGGTGGACGCGCTCGTCGAGGTCGACCTGGGCGACGGCGGCGAGCCCCCGGTCGCGCGCCAGATCGATGAGGTGGGCGATTTCGACGCCGTAGCCGGCCGGGAAGGCGAGGCGTTCGAAGACCTCGCGGCGCGCGGCATACTCGCCGGCGAGCGGCTGGAGGAAGGTGGTGAGCTCGGGGTAGAACAGCGAGAGCAGCGGTCGCACGAGGATTTCCGAAACGCGGCCGCCGCCGGTCGGCCGGTAGCCCTGCGGCTCCGACAACGGGCGCTCGTAAAACGCCTTCACGTAGTCGACCGCAGGATCGTCCAGCAGAGGGCCGAGCAGGCCGGCGACGAAGCGGGGGTGGAAATTCGTGATGTCACCGTCGAGGAAGGCGATCAGGTCCGCGTCGGTGGCGTGCAGCGCTTTCCAGAGGTTTTCGCCTTTGCCCGGGCACGCCCCTCCGGCCGGAGGGATGTCGGCGGCCAGGCTGACCCGCGCGCCGGCGTCGCGGGCGATCCGCCGCGTGCCGTCTGACGAACCCGAATCGATCACCCACAGTTCGTCGACCAGGCCGCAGCCGTACATCAGCCCGCCGCGGATGGCGCGGACGATGGTGCCGATCGTCTCCGCCTCGTCGAGCGTGGGGATGCATACGGCGGCGCGCAGACCGAGGGCGCGCTTGCGCGCGGCCAGGGCGGCGGGATCGGAGAACCGCGAGTGGTGGAAGACCTTCAAGACGCGCGGGCGGGCTCAGAGCATGTCGCGGGTGACGACGTATTTCGCCGCGCAGCGCGGGCATTGCAGCGTGATCGCGTCACCGTCCCCGAACAACTCGTCGGCGCGGTCGCGCCACGACCCGAGCACCGGCAGGATGCGCTCCAGCGTGCAGCCGCAGTGGAAGCGGAACCGGCGTGTCTCCAGCAGCTTGGTCTCCTCGGTGGTTTCGAGTTTGAGCACGGCCTCGGTGTCGAGCGCCTCGAGCCACTCGAGATCGCAGTCCGGTTGCGCCGCCACCAGGGCGAAATGCTCGTCGGGCAGGCGGAACGCGCGCGCCGGCCGTTGTTCGGACTGCCGGTAGTATTGCTCCAGCCAGGCGAGCGGGTCCTTGCCCTCGACTTCCAGCGTCGAGGTGCGTGGCTCGGGCTGGCCAGGGGCCTGCGTCTGGGCGTAGAAGTAATTGCGGTCCGGCTCGCGCACGTCCTCGGTGAAGATGCGGCCGGTGACGGCTTCCTGGACCGAGCCGCCGGTGGCGAACAGGTTGATGCGCGGGGCGCGCAGGTTGACCGTCCAGGCGATGGTTTCCGCCCACGGGCGGGCGACGAGGTGGAGTGTCTGCATCGCCAGCGCGTCCTTCAGCATCTCGTCGAGCTCCGGCTGGTGTCGGATGCCGTGCTGCATCAGGTGCAGGTAGTAGTCGGTGTAAATCGGCGTGAACTGGCCGCGCAGCAGCAGGGCGTTGCGGTGGCGGATGTAGATCGATTCGATGCGGGTGAACTCCTCGGTGGGTTCCAGGTTGCCGGCGTCGCTCATGACGGAGGCATGACGCAGGACGCGGCGGGCTGCAAGAACGGGAGGCGGGTTTCGGGCGCAAAAAAGCGCGGAGGGAGGGCCCTCCGCGCCGTCCGGACCGGCAGGCCGGTTCAGGGCTGCGGCTTGACCGCCACGTTGATGGCGTTGGCGGAGCCGAGGTATTTTTTCGCCAGCGCGTTGATCTCCTTGAGGGTGATCGAGCGGTAGTCGGCGTCGCGGCGGCGCGCGAGGTCGAGGCGCTGCGGGTCCTCCTGCGACTGGGCGAGCACGGTGCCGAGCCAATAGCCGTTGTCGCGCGAGGATTTCTCCAGCAGCGCGAGCACCGGCTGGAGCGCGCGTTTCAGCTCGTCCTCGCTGGCTCCCTCGCGGGCAAGCTTGTCGGCGAGCTCGCGCATGACCGTGCCGAGGTGTTCGATCTCTTCCGGCTTGGCGACGCTGGTGCCGACGATGAAGCCGAAGCGGTCGAGGGCGTCCGAGCCGCCGGCATCGGCCGACGGGCTGTAGGAGGCGCCGAGTTTTTCGCGGATCTCCTCGCGCAGGCGGTCGCCGTAGATGTCGGCCAGGATGTTGAGGCGGCGGACTTCCGGCGTGTTGCGGCGGACGCCGTCCGTGCGCCAGAAGGTGCAGGCGACGCCCTGCGGGATCTTGCTCTGGAAGGCGAAGGATTTCGCCGCCGGGGCGTTCGGGAACTTCACCTTGCGGGCGTCGTCGAGCGCCGGCTTGGCGGCGGCGCGCTTGGGCAGGGCACCGAGGGTTTCCTGTAACGTGGTCACGACCGCGTTTTCATCGAAATCGCCGACGATGCTGACCTCTAGGTAGCCTTTTTCCAACTCGGGCGCGAGCCAGTTGCGGGCGTCGTCGAGCGTGTAGCCGGCGAGCTTGTCGATCTGCGGGGCGAGGTAGCGCGGGTCGCCGCCATGCAGCCAGCCGTTCATCTCCGCATGCGGGCCTGCCGGCGTGTGCTTGAGCTGTTGTTCGAGCACCGGCAGCGACTTGCGGAACTGCCACAGCGCCTCCTCGCGATAGCCGGGATCGGTCAGCGTGGCGCAGACGAGCTGCATTTCGAGGGCGAAATCCTCCGGCGTGGTGCGTCCGCCGAGGGTGAAGGCGTCCTCGGCGACGTCGAAGTTCGTGCCGACGTTGCGGCCGGCGAGGATCTGCTGGAGTTCATCGACCGTGTGTTTGCCGAAGCCGCTGCCCTCGACGATGGCGGCGGCGAAACGGTCGAGCCCGGGTTTGCCCGCCGGCTGGGTGAGCTGGCCGGTGCCGATGCGGGCGAGCACGCGGATCGTGTTTTTCTCGAAATCGGTCCGCTTCAGGTTCACCCGGACGTTGTTGGCGAACACGAGCTGGGTGATGCCGAGGTCCTCGGCGCGCTGGGTCGTGGCGACCTTGCCGGGTGCGCCGAACGAGGTGTAGGCGAACTTCGCCACGGCGGTGGCGGCGGGTGCCTCCACCGGTTTGCCGCGGGATTCCTCGAAGCCGGCGGCGAGTTCCTCCTTGGCGTTGTCCGGCGCCTGCTTGGCGGTGAGGATCAGGTGCAGGCCGGTATCGGCCCAGAACTTGCGGAACGCGCTGTGGCAGGCTTCCGGCGTGAGCGCGTCGAGGCCGCGGCGGGCGATCTCGAGGTCGGTTTCCGGGGTGGAAAACACTTCGCGGTCGTTCAGGTTGCGGGCGATGGCGCTGGCCAGCGCGTCCGACTTGCGGGTGTCCTTGGTTTTAACCGCCTGCTCGTAGGTGTTGAGCAGGTTCGCCTTCGCCTCGGCGAGCTCGGCGGCGGTGAAGCCGAACTCCAGCGTGCGGCGGAATTCCTGCTCGAGCACCGGCAGCGCGTCCTGCCAGCGGTCGTTCGCGACCGTCACGCTGACCGAGCCGAGCTCGACGTGGTTGAAGAGCTCCTCGCGCGACGCCTCGCCGCCGCTGATCGGCGAGTTCGGCTTCTTGGCGAGGCGCTCGAAGCGGCGGTCGAGGATGGCGTTGGCCATCTCCAGCGGGAGATGCTCGTTGCGGTTCTCCACCGTATCGGGGCGCGGCTCGTACGACCGCAGCGACATCAGCGTGAGGTCGGTGGAGGAAAGCTCCTTGTCGGTGAACACCGCGGTTTCCAAGCCCTCGGGCGAACGCACCGGGCCGAGGTCGGGGTCAGGGCCCGGGTTGGCGGGGTCCTGCATCGAGCCGAAGGCCTGCTCGATGCGCTGCTTCATCGCCTGCGGGTCGACGTCGCCGACGACCACGAAGGTCATGCGCGAGGGGATGTAGTAGCGCGTGTAGAGGTCGGTGAAGCGCTCGCGCTGGGCCTTGGAAATGACGTCCTCATTGCCGATGGGGAAGCGCGCGGCGATCAGCGAGCCGGGCAGCAGCTGGGCGAACTGCTTTTCCATCAGCCGGGTCTCCACCGTGTCGCGGCTGGTTTTCTCCGCGAGGATGACGCCGCGTTCCTTCTCGATCTCGTCGGCATCGAGCAGGGCTCCGTCGCTGAAGTCGCGCATGACCGAGAAGCCGAGGTCGAAGTTGCTGTCGGAGGTTTCCGGCAGGTCGAGCATGTAGACGGTCTGGTCGAACGACGTGAAGGCGTTGACATGCGCTCCGAAGCCGATGCCGAGGCGCTGCATGATCGGAACGAGCTCGCCGGCCTTGTAGTGCTTGCTGCCGTTGAACATCATGTGCTCGAGGAAATGGGCGAGCCCCTGCTGGTCGTCGGCCTCCATCAGCGAGCCGGCGGCGATGTGCAGGCGCAGCGAGGCGCGCTTCGGCGGCTCGCTGTTCGGATAGATCAGGTAGCGGAAGCCGTTCGGCAGCGTGCCGAAGACCGCCTTCGGGTCGGCGGGGATGTCGGAAACCTCCTGCGGCCACGGCTTCGGCTGCACCGCCGCCTTGGGCGCTTCCACTACCGGTGCCGGCCGCTCTTCGGCGGCGGGCGCCGCGGGTGAGGGGGCGGTGGGCGCGGGGGCGGTGGGCGCCGGCTTCGGCTGGAGCGAAAGGTACGCCGCGAACCCGCCGAGGAAGAGGACGAGCGCGGCAGGAGTGAGCTTCTGCATGCGTGAAAGTGGGTGTTGGGAAGGCCGGATGGCAACGTCGAAAGCGCCGTGGTTCCGGCGGCTTGTTCGCCTCTTTGAAAAAACTTCAAATCGATGTTGCAATCGTCCGGGCGCTATGGTGCTTTCTGCCCGCCGACTACCCAAGGCGCGCGTGGCGGAATTGGTAGACGCGCTAGATTCAGGTTCTAGTGGGGGCAACCCCGTGGAGGTTCGAGTCCTCTCGCGCGCACTTCCTTGGTAGTCAAAGAACAACGGAGCCCGATGGGCTCCGTTTTTTGTTGGGCGGGAAAGGACTTGAAAGTCCGAGCGATCCCGTAGTTTCACCGCCGCTGAGTCCCCTCGGGACGGATCATCAAGCCTGGCACGAAGTGCCGGGGAGGGGGAGTGAAAGGAACGTGTATGCCTTTCCCGTTGCATTGGAAACGGGGGGGGTGACGGGTAGAGCGGTCCGGGGCGCTCCATCGGTCTTTTCCGGCTTGGCCGGCAAATGTCCCGTCCTTACAAACGGCCAGGACGCCCCCCTCCTGACTGGGTGCTGCTGGGGTGTCTTTTGCCCTGATCACCGGTCGGTCGGGTAACACCTTCAAACCCTGACCGGTCGGATCATCCAACTATTAGGCCACTAACCCGTGCGCACTCGAACCAAACGCATCCTTCTCGGAGCATCTATTTCAGTCGCTGTCGTGGCATACCTTGGCTACGGCGTGGTCGAGCCGCAAACTGCTGCCGGTCATGCTGCGTTTTTCCTTGGCTACTCGCTTCCGCCGACAAGACCGGCTTTTCTCCACTTCTATGGCTGCTCGCTCCGGGAGTTCAACGGCGGCTACCTTCCAGGCTCGGTCGATGAGTTCCTTGCGGGTCGGCTGTGGGAGTGTCGCGGCTCTCGCGAGTGGCAAGCGATCCTTGATTTCCAGATTGCGCAGACTTCCGCTCGCTGGGGCGACAGCATCGCACACGTTCAGGATGACCTGAAGCGCGACATCATCGGTGATCTTATCCGACGACTGGACACGCTTTCACCCGGACAGTCGATTGAGACTTTGCTTTTCATCGAGACCCTTCGCCGCAGCGACGCGCTCCACAAAGGCGGCTTCACTGGCCTCTCGACTCTCACACCCGACCGCCTCGCGACCGCCAAAGAGCGCTTTCGCACTTGGTGGGCAGACGGATCATCTTGGCCAGCGAACAAGGCTACAGACCCGTTACATGAGACAGGGATCGCGGTTCACAATGGCCCATAAGTGGCCTAACAATAAAGGGTGCTGCGGAGTCGGAGCGTAGCGGAGACTCCGACTGCACCCATGGTTGAACAAGCCCGGAGCGGGTGGCGGGCTTATGCGTTTTGTGTTTGGGGGCGGCACTCGGCGGATGGCCCCGGGGTGGCGAAAGCGGCCGTCCGAACGGGCGGGATCGCGTTCTCGACCGCTCGCCTTGGCGGTTTGGAAAGGCTCGCCGTCGGTTTGACGGGGTGAAGTCGCTGCGGATGGCGCGGTTTTCCGGGCGGCGGGCACGGTTCGCCCGCGCTTCGTCCAACCATGCGATACAGCTAACAGGCTCCGTGCGTCACGGCCTGTGTTCTAGGCCCGCAGTCCTTCCGGCACAGGCCGCGCCGCGCTCCGCCAGTAGCTGATCTCGTTCATGTGCACCCGTCCGGGCGTCACCTCCCCAGATCCAGCACCAGCCCGTCATACGCGGCGTGGATGTGGTCCGGGACGTCGGCGTCGAGCTTGGCGTGGTCGTTGTCGTGGCCGATGTGGGTGAGCCAGGCTTCCTTGGCTTTGGCGGCGTGGATCGCCTCCAGCGCCTCGTCGTTGGAGAAGTGCGTCGGGTGGAAGTGCGGGCGCAGGGCATCGACGATGAGGATGTCGACGCCGCGGAGGCGTTCGAGGGTTTCCTCGGGGAAGGCTTTCACGTCGGGGAAATAGCCGAGGCTTTTGCACGCGGGATGCTCGAAGAGGAAACCGACGGTTTCGACCGAGGCGTGCTCGACGGGCAGGGCGGTGACGGTCAGGTCGCCGTAGGTGAACGGGCCGTCGATCGGCCGCGGGGCGGGCTTCACGTAGCCGCGCTGGACGTTTTCCTCGGAGAACGCCCAGCCATACATCTCCCTCAGCGTGCCCATGCAGGCGGTGGTCGCGTGCAGCGGCAGGTGGGAGTCGCGGTGCCAGCAGAACGCGCGCAGCTCGTCGAAGCCGGCGACATGGTCGAGGTGGGCGTGGGTGTAGAGCACGGCGTCGATTGCCCGCAGGTCTTCGCGCAGCGCCTGGCGGCGGAGGTCGGGGCCGGAATCGACGAGCAGGGTGACCTCGGGCGTTCTCACGATCACCGACGAGCGGGTGCGGTCGTTGCGCGGGTCGGACGAGCGGCAGACGGCGCAGTCGCAGCCGATGACGGGGACGCCGGTGGACGTGCCGGTGCCGAGGAAGGTGAGGGTGAACGCGGACGACATTGATTCCGGGGGCGAGGCTTGCATAATGCCGCCGCCACCGCAAACGCATGCTCACCCTGCTGAAAATCCGCAATCTGGCCCTGGTCGACGAACTCGTGTGGGAACTCGGCTCCGGCCTGGTCGGGGTGACGGGCGAGACCGGCGCGGGGAAATCCGTGATCGTCGGCGCGCTCAAGCTGGTGCTCGGCGAACGCGCCGACAAGGCGCTCATCCGCACGGGCGAGGACGCCTGCACGGTGGAGGCGGTGTTCGCGCTGCCGGATGCCGCGGCGGTGAACGCGATTCTGGAGGAAAACGGGCTGGAGCCGTGCGAGGGCGGCGACCTGATCGTCCGCCGCATCGTCGGGCAAACGGCGAACCGCCAGTTCGTCAACGATTCGCCCGTGACGCTCGCCTTGCTCAAGCGGCTGGGCGAACACCTCGTCGACCTGCACGGGCCGCACGATCACCAGTCGCTGCTTTCCACCGAGCGCCAGCTGGCGATGCTCGACGCCTACGCGGGCGCGGAGCCGGCGGTGGCGGCGTGGCGCGAGGGCTGGCGCGCGTGGCGGGCAAAGGTGGCGGAACTCGACGAACTGCGCCGGGCCGAGAACGCCAGCGAGCAGGAGCTCGAGCTGCTGCGCTATCAGGTTTCCGAAATCGACGCCGCGAACCTCAGGCCGGGCGAAGAGGGCGACCTGGAGGACCGCTGGCGGCGGGCGGCGAACGCCTCGCGTCTGGTCGAGTCGGCCGGGGCGGCGGTGGCCGCGCTTTCCAACGACGACGGGATTCTGGAACGTCTCGGCGAAGTCCAGCGGCTGGTGCGCGATCTGGAAAAGCTCGATCCCTCGGTGCGCGAGCGGACCGGCGGGCTGGAGACGGCGGTGTTGGAGCTGCAGGATCTCGAACGCGCACTGGCCGAATACAGCGAGGAGCTGGAAATCGACCCGCAGGAAGCCGCGGCGCTGGAGGAACGCGTCAATTTGCTCGAATCGCTGAAACGGAAATACGGACCGACGCTCGCCGACGTGCTGGAGCGCCGGGACACGGCGGCGGCGCGGCTCGACACGATCGAGAACCGCGGCGAGAAGCTCGAAACGCTGGCCGTCGAAGCCGCCGCGCTGCGCGAGAAGCTGGAGGCCTCCGGCCGCACGCTGAGCGCCGCCCGCCGGAAGGCCGCGCCGAAGCTGGCGAAGGAGATCGCCTCCCAGCTCAAGGATCTGGGTTTCAAACAGTCGTCGTTCGAAGTGCCGCTCGCGGCGGCGGGCGAACCGACGCCACAGGGCTTCGAGTCGGTCGAGTTCCAATTCGGCCCGAATCCGGGCGAACCGCTGCTGCCGCTGCGCCAGATCGCGTCCAGCGGCGAGATCAGCCGCGTGATGCTGGCGGTGAAGAGCGCGCTCGCCGAGCAGGACGCGACGCCGCTGATGGTGTTCGACGAAATCGACGCCAATGTCGGCGGCGAGGTCGCCCGGGCGGTCGGTCGCAAGATGGCGGCGCTTGGCACGCGCCACCAGGTCGTCTCGATCACCCATTTCCCGCAGGTCGCGGCGACCGCGGCGCACCATTACGTCGTCGAGAAGGAGGTCGCCAACGGCCGCACGCGCTCGCGGCTCTACCCGGTCAGCGGCGAGGCCCGCGTCCGCGAACTGGTGCGCATGCTCGGCGGCGGCGGCGAACAGGCGCGCGCGATGGCCGAGAGTCTGTTAGCGGAGGGATAGGAGCGGAGAGCTGGCAGCGGAGAGCGAAGAGCGAAGAGCAGGAGCAGAGCGAAGAATTCCAGAACGTCATGAAACGGCCGCGGACATTCAAGGTGGAGCCCGAACCGGTGACGGCGCCCGCCGGCGAACTGGCGGACGAACTCGGCCTGCCGGCGCGGAAGAAAGGCACGCCGCGCCTCTTGATCGGCCGCCGCGAATGGGTCGGCCTGCCCGAGTTCGGCGTTTCGCCGCTCGACGCGAAGACCGACAGCGGCGCGCGTTCGTCGAGCCTGCACGCCGAAGAGATCGTCGTTTCGCCCGACGGGACGCGTGTCAATTTCGTCACGGTCAACCACTACGGCGATCGTATCGCCTGCGAGGCGGCGGTGGTCGGCGCGACAAAGGTGCGCAGCTCGTCGGGAATCGCCCGCAGGCGGGTTTTTATCGAGACCGAGGCGGTCCTGCCGGGCGGCTTCCGCTGGCGTATCCGATTGACCCTGGCGGATCGCGGGCGGATGAAGTGTCCGGTTTTGCTCGGACGGCGCGCGCTCGCGGGATTTTTTCTCATTGACCCGCAGGCCTCCCACTTGTTCGGAGGCGTGCGCGAGTTGACTCGCGATGTTCCGGGAAACCGGTCTGCATGAAACTCATCATCCTTTCCCGAAACCCGAAGCTCTACAGCACCGACGCCCTGGTGCGCGCGGCGGAGAAACGCGGCCACGACGTGCGCGTCGTCGACTACCTCCGCTGCTACATGAACATCACCTCGCGCAAGCCGCGGATCTACGTCGACGGCGAGGAGCTGCAGGCCGACGCGGTGGTCCCGCGCATCGCGGCGAAGCACACGTTCTACGGCAACGCCGTGGTGCGGCAGTTCGAGATGATGGGCGTGTTCACCGTCAACGACTCGGTGGCGATCGCCCGCTCGCGCGACAAGCTGCGCTCGATGCAGCTGCTCGCCCGCAAGGGCGTCGGCCTGCCGGTCACGGCCTTCGCCCACCACACCGACGCCACCTCCGAGCTGATCAAGATGTGCGGCGGCGCGCCGCTGGTGATCAAGCTGTTGGAAGGCACGCAGGGCGCGGGCGTGGTGCTGGCCGAGACCAAGAACACCGCGCAGTCGGTGATCGAGGCGTTCAAGGCGGGTAACATGAACATCCTCGTGCAGGAGTTCATCGAGGAGGCGAAGGGCGCGGACATCCGCTGCATCGTCGTCGGCGGCAAAGTCGTCGCCGCGATGAAACGCCAGGCCGAGGAGGGGGAGTTCCGCTCGAACCTCCACCGCGGCGGCCGCGCCGAGAAGGTGAAGATCTCGCCCGAGGAACGCGCCGTCGCCTGCCGCGCCGCCAAGGCAATGGGCCTCAACGTCGCGGGTGTCGACCTGCTGCGCTCGAACCACGGGCCGGTGGTGATGGAGGTGAACTCGTCGCCCGGGCTGGAAGGCATCGAGGAATGTTCCGGCAAGGACGTCGCCGGCATGATCGTCGAATTCATCGAACGCGCCGCCCAGAACCCGCCGAAAGCCGGCGACGCGGTGAAGTAGCGTTCGCAAAAGGGTAGGGGCCGGCCGCCGTGTTGGTTTCTTCGGACGGACGCGGCGGTCCTTCCCTACCGGGATTTACTTTCTGCGTCGTAAAAACGTCACCACCACGCCGAGCAGGATGACGGCGAGGCCGGTGCCGGAGGCGACGAGCCACGCGGGCAACGGCGCGCGGGCTTTGAAACGGGTGACGAGCGGTTGCTTCAGGCCGTCGGCGAGGGCGAAGTCCCAGACGAGCGTTTTGCCGTCGTCGCTGGTGCGGGTGGCGTTCGATTCGAGCGCGGCCACGGGCAGGTGGAGCGTGTAGACGAGCCGGCGTCCGGCGAATTCGTCTTTCGGGGCGAACAGCCCGCCGAAGAAGACCTTGCCGGGGGAAAGGGTGCGGGTGAGCTCGACGTCGCGGCCGGACATGCGGAGGTCGAACACGCCGGCGAGGTGGCGGAACGAGGAAGGCAGGGCGGCGGTCGCCTCCGGCGTGGAAAGCTCGGTCAGCTGGAGCACGGAATCGAAGGCGAGGCGGACGCGGACGCGCGTGCGGTCGCCGGTGGTGGCGACCTCGCAGACTTCCCGCCGGACCCGCGGCTGGCGGGCGAGCCAGGCTTCGATCATGTTCCGCAACGCGCCGTCGCCGCCCTTGATCGCGGCCGCGGCGGCGGGGAGCTCGTATTCGGCCTCGGCAACGCCGGAGCCGTCGGCGTTCAGCCAGTATTCCTCGCGGCCGTCGATGCAGGAGGAAAGCAGCGCGGAAAGGAAGACGAGGACGATGGCGGAGAAAGTTTTCAGTGTTCAGTTTTCAGGGTTCAGGTCTTCCAATCCGCAATCTGAAATCCGAAATCCGCAATTCTTCAGACCAATTCTCCGGCGATGGGGTCGACCAAGGGAGCGCCGGATTCGGTGAGAATCAAGCGGCCGTCGGCGACGTTGGCGTAGCCGGCTTCGACCAGCGCCTGCACGGTGGCGGCGGGGGCGTCGAGCCCGTCGAGCGCGATGCCGTCGCGCGTGCGCAGGCCAAGGGCGATGCGTTCGATCCTCCAGGCGTCCGGGTCGATCGCCTCGCTGGAGGTCACCGCGTGGCCGATGGCGTTGACCATTTCGACGTAGCGGGCGGTATCGGCGACGTTCTGGGTGCGGATGCGGCCGACGGTGGAAACGGCGGACGGGCCCAGGCCGAGGTAGTCCTCGCCGCACCAGTAGCCGCGGTTGTGCGACGAATGGTGGCCGGGACGGGCGTAGTTCGACGTTTCGTAGTGGTCGAAGCTGGCCTCCGTCAGCAGGCGGTGGGCGAGGTGATAGAACGATGCGTCGCGGTCCTCGTCGCGGTCCATCTCGCCGCGCTGGAGCGAGTCGAAGAACGCGGTGTCCTCCTCGTAGGTGAGGTTGTAAGCGGAAACGTGGTCGGGTTGCAGCGCGATCGCGCGTTCGAGCGTCTCCCGCCAGTCGTCGCGCGATTGCCCGGGAATCGAGAACATCAGGTCGATGTTCACCGACGGCATGCCGGCCTCGCGCAGGATGGCGACGGCCTCGGCGGCTTGCTCGGGATCGTGCTCGCGGCCGAGGGTTTTCAGGACGTGGGCGGAGAACGACTGGATGCCGAGCGACACGCGGGTCACGCCGAGGTCGCGGAAGAGCTTCGCTTTCGCCAGGTCGAAGGTCGCCGGGTTCGCCTCCAGCGTGATCTCCTCCAGCCGGGCGAAATCGAGCCGGGCCCGCAACGCTTCAAACAGGCGTTCCAAATGGGTCGGCGAGAGCATCGACGGCGTGCCGCCGCCGAGGTAGAGCGTGCGCGGCGGCTCGGCGAGCGCGGGCAGCCGGTGGGCGGCCTCTTTCGCGAGGGCGTCGGTGAACGCGCCGATCGGCGTCGAGCCGGGCGTATGCTTGTAGAACGAGCAATACGGGCAGACGCGGTGGCAGAACGGGATGTGGAGGTAGGCGAGCAAGCGGCTGAGGCAGCGGAAGATGGCGTAAAACGGATTGCAAGGCGCGAAAAATTAGGCGCGGCGGCGAAGTGGGGTTTTCAGAGGTGCCGGAAACGGTCAAACCTGCTTCGCGACATGAACGATGCGTTGGAAACCGGTGTGCTGAAGGGCGTTTCGCGTTCGTTTTACCTGACGTTGCGGCTGTTACCCGCGCCGATGCGGCGGGCGGCGAGCCTCGGGTATCTGCTGGCGCGGTCGAGCGACACGATCGCCGACACGGCGACGGTGCCGGTGGCGGAGCGGCTGGCCTTGCTCGATGCCTACGGCGGGGCGGTCGAGGGGAACGGCGGGCTGCCGGAGTGGTCGCGGGCCTTGCTGGAGCAGGCCGAGCCGAAGGAGCGGATCCTGCTCGAACGCGGCGCGGAGGTGCTGGCGGGGTTGGCCGCATTGCCCGCGGGCGAACGGTCGCTGGTGCGCGAGGTCGTGCGGATCATCGTGTCCGGGCAGAAGCTCGATTTGGAACGCTTTGCCGGGGCCACGGCGGAGAGTCCGGTGGCGCTGGCCGACGCGGCGGCGCTCGAGGACTACACGTGGCGGGTCGCCGGCTGCGTCGGCGCGTTTTGGACGAAGCTCGGGTTGTTGACCTTGGGCGAACGGTTTTCCCGCGCGCCGGAAACGTGGCTGCTCGAACGCGGCATCGCCTACGGCAAGGGGCTCCAGCTGGTGAACATCCTGCGCGATCTGCCGCGCGATCTGGCGGCCGGCCGTTGCTATCTGCCGGTGGCGGACCCGCTGGACCGCCCGGCGTTGCTGGCGTCGCACGCGCGCTGGCGGGCGACGGCGCTCGACTGGGCTGGGCAGGGCGAGGCGTATGCGGAGACGCTGCTGCTGAGGCGGTTGCGGGCGGCGAGCGTGTTGCCCGCCTGGCTCGCCAGGGAAACGCTGGAAGCGCTGGAAGGGGCGACCTGGGAGTCGCTGGAGCGGCGGGTCAAGGTGCCGCGCTCGCGAGTTTACCGTTTGCTGCTGAAGGCATGGTGGTGAGGTTCACCAGCGGCCGAGCACGGCGGAGAGCACGAGGACCGTCGTTTCGCCGTCTTTGAGTTTTTTCCGTCCGACGGGCGTGGCGGGAAACGCGGCGACGAGGCCGGGGGGGGAGGGCGCGTCCGACAGCCGGAGCGTGCCGCTGCACCGGCGGCCGCCGTTCGGGTCGAGATAGGTCACGGTGAACGACCGGTCGCCGCGCGGGAGGTTGTCCTGGATGCGGGTGACGGTCACGTAGTGCGCCGCGGTGGCGAGCCACGCGGACTGGCCACCGGCGGTCTTGCGCCAGACGAAGCGCCGCAGGCTGATGACCGGCGGAAATCCGCGCTCGAGCGAGGCGACGAGGCGACGGTGGGTGGATTTCAGGAATTTTTGAAGATCCTGGCCATTGTCAGGGACGAGTGTGGCACACTTCAGCGCGGGCAACCCGCGCGGGGCGAGCAGGTCGTCCGCCAGATCGTTGAGGTCGGTCAGATTGATGCCCGCGGGCGACCAGCGCGGGCGGCCAGCGAGGCGGGTCGAGGGCCTGCCGCCATAGGCGCGGATGACGAAGGCGAGACGCTGGCGGTCGGTGTCGCCCTCGACGCCCTTGAGCCCGTTTTGCCAGAAGGCGTCGCCGAAACGGAGGGCGTTGAGCAGGGCCGCCGGACCGCAGGCGTTGCCGGGGACCATCCGTTGGTTGAAGGCGGGGAGCTTCCGGGCGACGGGCTCCTCGGCCGCCGCGCGCCGTGGGGCGCAGAGCGAGGCGAGGATCAGAAGGCTAAGGACGCTGCGAAGGAGTGTAGACATCCGCTCGGCGGTTATTTGCCGGGTTCGCGTCCTGCTGGCCACCGGAAAGGGTGATGCTGGACTGGAAAGTCATCGGATCGGTGCCGCTCGCCGGGACCGGCACGGTGTAGGTGCGGGTCTGGCCCGGGTTCAGCGAGCTGACGCTGATGGGCGTCGTGCCGGACGGCGTGTTGACCTGGAGCTCGGCGTTGTAAATGGCGGCCGTGCCTTGGTTCTGGACGGTGACTTCCAGGGTCTGACCGCCGTTGCCGGCTTCGACCCAGTGCGAGGCCACGGCGGCGTCGACGATGCCGGGCGTGTTCCGGTTTACGATCCGCTTCAGGTCGAGCGCGCCGCCGCCGTATTGCGGGTCGTTGCCGGGCGCTCCCGATTCGTCGAGCAGCGAGAGCATCGCGCCAAGCGCGTCGTTGGCGGAAAGGGTGCCGGTGAGATCGTTCGACATCGAGGCCGCGAGCGCGCCGGCGGCGATCGGGGTGCTGGCGGAAGTGCCGCTGAAGGAAAGCGTTTCGCCGTTCGTGCCGGTGGCGTAGACGCCGTAGCCGGGTGCCACCAGCGAGAGGTTGGACGCGCTGTTCGAGAACAACAGGTGGTCGCCCCGGGCGTCCACCGCGCCGACGGCGACGACGCCGTCGTAGGCGGCGGGGTAGGCGCTTTGCGCGAGCCCTTCGTTGCCGGACGCGGCGACGACGACCGCCCCGCGGCTGTGCGCGTATTCGACCGCGTTTTTGACAAGGGCGCTGTCGCCGTAGCTGCCCATCGAGATGTTGATCACCTGGGCACCATAGTCGACGGCCTGGACGATGCCCTGCGCGAGCAGCCAGCTATTCGAGGATCCGAGGTCGTCGGCGACTCGGATCGAGAGCACGTTGGCGGCCGGGGCGATCTGGAGGATGAGCGAGGCGACGGCCGTGCCGTGACCGTTGAGCGTGGAAATGTCCGAAGGCAGGTCGACGAGATTGACCTGGCGGGCGTTGACGAATCCGGCCAAGCCCGAGATGCCGGTGTCGAGCACGGCGACCATCACGCCGGAGCCCCAGGTGTCACGCGGGTAGTTGGCCACGCCGAGCCAGGAAAGCAGGCCGCCGCCGAGGCCGACGGCACCGGCTTGGACGGAGCCCTGCGGCAGGTCCGGGACGAGCACGGGAAACAGCAGGCCGGACTTTTCACTGCCGTCGAGCAGCCCGTCGAGTGTCGCGGCGTTGAAAAACCCGATGCGGAGGGCGTGCAGGCCGTCGAGCCGGCCGAGCACGGTGATGCCCTTGCCCTTGAGTTTGGCGAGGAAGCGCTCCAGCGCCGCCTGGTCGGGGAAAACGATGAAGCGCTGGCCGGGGATGGCCCCGGCCGCGGCGGCCTCGTCGTCCGCTTTCAGCCCTGCGGCCGGGCGTTCGCCGCTATGGAAGACCGGCGCGGGGAAATCCGCCGTCGCCGGGGCCGCGGCCTTTGCCGGTTTGGCCGGCCGTTTGCCGTCGTCATCGACGCGGGCGCTGCGGACCAGCACGTAGCCGCCCGCGGTGCAGGCGGCGAAAATCAAGGAGAGCGTGAGCCAGCGCGGGATGTGCATGGGGGCGTGCTTCCGAAACCCCGGAACTTAGTCCGGGTCTCCCGAAAATCCAAGGAGCGGGCAAATTGCATGGAATCCGCCGCGCCCCCGGTGCTCCGTGGAGGTTTCAGCCCGCGGCCACGCAATCCGGCTTGGTCCGCGCGGTGGCGGCCGCCTTGCCGGCCGGGTCCGCCAGGTCGAGGCGCGGCACCAGCGCGAACTTCTGCTGGATCGCGCAGACGAGGTAGAACTGCCAGACGCGGAAGCGCAGACGCCAGCCGAGGTTGGTGTTGCCGGCGACGAGGTTGTTCACCGCGCGCTCCATCGCCTTGTGCGGCTCCGGGCACATGAAGACCTCGAAGGCGCGCGGGTTGTAGAACATCTTGATCATGCGCAGGAACACGTCGCACATCTGGCCGACCTTCTTGGTGTATTTGGCCTGCGCCTTTTCGGAGAGCGCGACGCCGGCCTTGTCGGCGGCGAGCACCTTGGTGGCGGCGAGGTAGCCGGATTTGACCGCCATCATGACGCCCGAGGAGAAAATCGGATCGATGAATCCGGCGGCGTCGCCGACCAGCAGCCAGAGCGGGCCGGCGTTCTGCA
>Ga0207679_10000738_pt1 | contig 21733 bp, 19 predicted proteins | sample KBSC73metaG_FD_184320 | JGI IMG/M metagenome (GOLD analysis project Ga0207679, IMG submission 184320) | Corn rhizosphere microbial communities from Kellogg Biological Station, Michigan, USA - KBS C7-3 metaG (SPAdes) (version 2) | ecosystem: Host-associated > Plants > Roots > Rhizosphere > Soil ... | reverse complement strand
CTACTCAATCTTTAATTGAAGGTGATCGAGACAACGCTTAAGAATTGACTGTTGTATAAGGATATTATTTTGTACAAAGCCCGGACCTTGTGCACGTTCCTTTTGCGGAGGTTACGATATTTCTTATCGCAGGAATAAAATTGCGTTGCCGTTGGTTTCTGTTGCCATGGCCCACACAAGTCAAGGCTCGGCACCGAACACTTTTTTTTCCTGCAATGATGATTCTATAAGAAGAGTATATAAAATTTCATTTCTTTCTTGCAAGATTTACAGATTTCAGAATGAAGGCATTGCTTAAACAATACTATCTGCTTAATAAGCGTACCTTACACAGTTACCCTGCCCTTGCATTTGAAGAAAGATCGACCACAGGGTATCAGAATACCTTCAACTGTGTAAAGACCAATCATCCTTTGGAAGATGAGCTTCTTTGAATTGCGAAACAAAAAACAAAACATATGATATCATCTAATGAATTAAGATTGGGAAACCGGATACTGGTGGATAAAAACCTTCAAGAGGTTTCGATGATCGCTGGTAATGCTGTTTTTACTGTTGATGCAGAAGAGGGCCATGAGCAGTCAGCATCTGAACATAGTTCCGACCAGATTGAGGCGGTGCCGCTGACCGATGAAGTACTCAAACAATGCGGTTTTGTTTATCATGATTATTTTAAATTCTGGCAATTGATAACGACAGGTGTCACGTCAGAAATGGATATCGATAGTGATTACGACGTTATCGATTTTATGCGTAAGCCTGTTGTAAAAAATCTGGTTTCTCTTCATCAACTGCAAAATGCTTACTTTATGCTAAAAGGAAGGGAACTGAAATTGTATAAAACGACAATTGCTAACGGATAATACAGAGGTGTTGCCGTCCACCCTTAACTTATCCAGGAATTGTTCTTACGTATAAAATCCTGATCTCTTTTATAGGTATTAATGGTATGCAGAACTTTAAGCTTCTCCCTGACCTTGGTTTTAAAGCTACGATGAAACCAGTTTTTTTTCATTGCACTCAAAGCATTTTCATAACTAGTGACTGCTTCATCATAAAGGCCGCTGTTTTCGGCTCTTATGCCCTTAACAAACAATTGTGTTGATAGTGAAGTTCTTCTCAAAAGCAAGTACCGAACCAATAGAAACAAAACTCCGAGAAACATAAGCAGATAAAGAAAGTAATAGCCCGGCATAAAAATAATTTTTCGTCTTCAGTAGAGCTGATTTAATAATGCTGGTTGCGGTTGCATAATTTACGTTGGGTGTATGTCGTCTACTTAGTCGGACACAAGCACAATCACCCGCAACCTTTTATGAACGTTCCTTCGTTAAAAAACAGCATGAAAAATACTTCATGCTGTTTTTTAAATTACCCGGTCCGGTAATTGCTGTTGGCTAATTTGTCAATAAAGCCAGCGAAGCGATTTGTTTATCAATATCATTGCTCAAATTCAGACGTGCTTTGAGATTTTCATCAATCAACTTTTCATTTTTTATTTTTCTTTCAACAAGGCGGATCTCTTTTTTGGCACTTTTATTTTCACCAATCTGGACCTGTATCTTTTTTCTTTCTTCGTCAAGTTTGTTTCCTTCAGTAATCAACGACGTGTGCTTATCTTGTGCATCCGATAGGTTTTTCTGTTGTAATTTCAGTTGAAGGTCACTTGCACGTGGCTTGATAGCAATAGCCAGGTTGTCCAGGTAATCTTTGGCATCCTGCATGTCAAATTGAATTGCTTTTCCTATGCTATTCTCATCGTTCGAAATGGAATTCAGTTTAAGGTAGACAACCGATTCATTTAGAGTCATAGTATCCTGGTTTTTTAACCCAATTACAAGATGCATATCAGCACCGCTTTTGTTGTTCTTTACAATAAAAGTATTCAAGGAAAGCAAATACCCTTTTGCATTCTCCTGTTGCTTTTCGCCGGTCTCAAGTAAATAATCAGCTAACGCCTTTTGAACTACTTCTGGCGCATAGGGTAAATAAATTAAGGCGGCGGGTTGCGAAGTGGTCATTTTTTGAAATTCTGCCGTTCCATCTTTTGCCTGCCCAATAACAAAAACGCCTAGAAATAAAAAGCCTGTCGCTATGAATAACCTTTTCATAAATAATGTTTATTAGTGATTTTTTACAAAGGCAAAAACTGAAACCCTCAATTGATCCGAATCTTTACGAATGTTTTTACTAATTGCGCGAAGTTAGCCGGGATGTCTTTCTTGCTTGTTACACAATTAGCAAATTGTGTTGCATCATTTACTGGTTTGGTATTATTTAACGTATGTTTCCATTCGTTTCCGCTTAATAGAACTATATTACATTAGTTCACGAAAGAACGTTGTGATCTTCAAACATTCTTCGATTTGTTTCCTCCTTGCACTGTTTTCTCTGGATGATTTTTTACACCTTAAAATAAAAATATTTGTTATGAAAAAAACAATTCCATTCTTTGCCATTCTGTTGATTTCTGTATTTGGATACGGGCAGGCTTATGAAAGCGCTGTGCAATATCAGAACAAATTGCAGCCCGCCGCAGTCATTGAATTACCTTATCCACCTTCTGTTGTCGACGCAGCTATGAGTGACTACCTGTCAAAAAAGGGAAAGTCAAGGAGCAATGATATTAAAGGGTTCATCACTTTTAGAAATACGCAGCCTGTGCAAAACGACAGCGTTAATGCTGACCTGTATTTTAAGACGGAACACAAAAGCAAGAAAGAAAGAGAAGTCACTGTCGTTTCTCTTTTACTTATGCCTATTGAAGCACAAACCAATACGGGCAATCTTCACTACCTCACTATGGATGATGCCAAAGACTATTTAAACGGCCTGGCAACAGCCATTGATGCTTATAATCTTGAATTAACTATAAAAGACCAGAACGATGCCGTAATAAAAGCCGAAGCAAAGTATAAAAGCCTGGCAAATGAAGGTGAAGACCTTGAGAACAAAAGAATAAGTATTGAGAAGAAAATCGCTGACAATAAGAATGACCAGCAGCAGCAATTGAAGGAATTAGAAAACCAAAAGCAAAGATTGACGCAATGGGTAGGCCAGAGAAAATCATAGTATAATTTCCCAAAAAATAACTACCCTGTAGATATAAGACGCTGGTTATTACAATCGGGACACACATCAAACAAAATTGAATAATCTAAAAAGCAAAGTATGATAGATCCAAAAGAAGTAAGGGCCGGCAACTGGGTATTGAAAATTACCGGGACAGATACAAATGCTCAATCATTTTTTGAATACAGGGCAATTGCTCCTGATGAATACTACTATACGTTTGCAAATGTTTGCTTTCCTATCAAAATAACAACATCAATTTTAGGGCAAAGTGGCTTTAAACATGAGTTTGGCGATTGGTATATAAACAGGCCCGCCGACGGTATAGATGATGGGTTGCCTTTCCTGAGATATCATCATGCCGACTCTTGCTGGTACCTGGAAAAAAATAAGTTATGGTCGCAGCCGCTGTATGTACACCAATTGCAAAATCTTTTTTATGCTTTATCCAATGAGGAATTAGACATTCAGTTAGGACATTTTAAAAACATCGTCCTGGCAGGTCCCATTGATTTTTTTATCAAGACTGATGAAAAAGATTACCGGGCTAAAGAACTTACCTAGAGGTACACAGGAGAACCAGTAAATTATGTAAACATCTTCTGCAATGATGTAATGGTGCAGAGCTGTAAAGTACTGATCTTTGAATCCGGTTTTTCACAGGAAATAGGAATTAGTCTTTGCTCTACTGACAACGTTAAAGCCTGCAGGATTAACAACCCGCAGGCTCTATCATTTAGATAGAGCCTGCGAAGCAACATTGAGACAACTGCAATAGTGCGAACAAAAAGTTATTCCTGTTTATTTTTAGTATTATGTATGATTGTTTCAGAAAGCGAAGCCTTTGCTTTCCTACGCGCCCACAATAGCCCTTTGTGTTTGGTGGGGATCTCGTCTCCCAATAATTTCCCCAGGGGCTTCATGCCATCTACCCGATCACAAATAATTTTAAGTATGGCTACAAAGGGAATTGATAGAAACATGCCTGCTACGCCCCATAAAGCGCCTCCCAGTAAAACAATTAGTATAGAGACAAGGGCATTGATCTGCACCTTTGAAGACACAATTTTTGGTATCAGGAAATTATTGTCAATGAATTGAATAATGATGTAGGCAATAATAATACCGAGCTGTGTTGAATACCCGTTCTTAGTAACCGTTGCCATTAGAATAGGCAATGCAATGGCGATGATACCACCAATATAGGGCAGCATATTTAGAAGAGCCCCGATCAGGCCCAAAAGAATGGCATATTTTACACCCAGGATGAGCAGGGCAGTTGAGTTCATTGCTGCCACGATAAGGGCTTCAATGAGTAACCCGATCATGTAACTCTGTATAGCCGATTTGGTTTGTTTGAGAACATCAGCAACCTGTATAGAATTTTTTTCTGCAAAAGATTCGTATAAGAAATTTAGGAGAAGGGTCTTGTAAAATAAGAGAAGAAATACATATACCGGTAAGATAAAAACAATCAGTAAAGTGGTAACAGCGGTACCCAGTGTTTGGCCAAGTAATGCCTTACTGCTGTTAAGTGCTTCGCTGATCAATTCAACCTGCCTGTCGATAGAAATACCAAAGTTGGTATGCACCCAGGCCTGCAACTGTTTCAATAATTCGTAGAATTTGTCCTTAAGGGCCGGGAAGTTTTCACTGAAGCCTATAACCTGAGAAGATATAAAATACATGATCCCTCCAAAGACTAATAAAGCGATCAGCATAGAAAAAATAATGGAAAATATTTTTCCAACGCCTTTTCGTTGAAATTGATTCACCAAAGGATTGAGCAAAATAGCAATGATCAGTGCAAATGAAAATGGCACAAGAATACTTCTTAGCATGGCCAGGGAGTAGGCGAATAATACAAGGCCAAAAAGTATTGCTGTAGCTTTGAAATAGAATGGGTATTGTTTGATTTGCATAAGCAAAAGATAATCTATTCAATGGACTCCACCGAACCAGGCAGATGCTTTGTGGTAGAATTATTGCGTAACTTTCATAGCTGGTATCGTTTTCAAAGAGGAGCAATGATTTGGCTACTAGGACTTTCAAAACATGAAACTTCTTATCAAAAATATGGTTAGCCTTCGCTGCAAGCTAATCGTGAGGGCTGAGCTGGAAAAAATGAATTTGCAATTTACGACCGTAGAATTGGGAGAAGTAGAAATCATAGGGGAGCTTTCTTCAAAGCAAGAACAAGAGCTTAAAACTGCGTTGTTGAAATCAGGGCTTGAGTTGCTTGAGGATAAAAAAAGCATGCTCATAGAAAAAATAAAGAATATTGTTGTTGAAATGATCCATTACAGTGACGAGCCGCCCTTGCTAAACTTTTCCACTTACCTGAGTGAAAAATTAAATTATGATTATAATTATCTCTCTAATCTTTTTTCCGAAGTAAAGGGCACCACCCTTGAACACTTCATTATTTCCCATAAAATTGAAAGGGCCAAGGAGCTGCTGATTTATAATGAACTCACACTTACTGAAATTGCAGAGAAACTGCATTACAGCAATGTTGCGCATCTATCCAACCAGTTTAAAAAAGTCACCGGTTTAACTCCTACTTTTTTTAAGCAAATGAAGCATAAAAGACTGATCGCCCTTGAGAATTTGTAATAAGTTTCTTAGTTGCCCTTTTCGCCATGGAACATTGAATTCTGCAACACTTTCCCATAATGATGTAATGTTTCTTCCCTGCAATAGGATGATCTTTACACAAACGGACTCCTTCAAAAAATGGTCATCAACAATCAATTTGACAATATAGAACTGGAAAAATCAAAACCACACATCATAGTGGAGATACTGGAGTATGTACCTAATTCCATTTTGATCAAGACCATTATTAAAAAGACAACAGGCAACATCGTGGTTACTGCAGTTGCTGCCGGTGAGGAGTTAGCAGAAAAAACATCTCCATTCGATACGTTCATTCAAATAATCGATGGCGCGGCGCAGGTTGAAATCAGGGACAAAAGGTATAAGCTCAGATTGGGCGAAGGAATCATCATTCCTGCCAATTCTCCTCATTGCTTTGGCGCTACTGAACAATTTAAAATGATCTCCACCATTATTAAAAGTGGATATGAACACGGATTATGAAAGATGTGGAATCTCATTTCTCTCTCAGTTTCGAAATAACTGCGCCAAGCAGCAGTTAAAAGTGCACCTCTCTATAGGGATATCTTATTTTATATAATGCCCGAACCTTATTCAGGACCTTCTTACGGAGATCATCAATATTTCTTTTCTCGATCGCGGAAATGAAAACAGCATTACCATGTGTTTCTCTTAGCCAGCGCTCTTCGAGGTCATTCAGGATTTCTTTCTTTGTGCGTTCCTCCAGCCATTTGTCAAAGGTCCTTTCTTCATAAAGGTCCATTTTATTAAAAATGGTGATGCTGGGCTTGTCAAATGCATTTAGTTCCTGCAATGTTTTGTTCACAACACCGATCTGTTCTTCATATGCCGGATGAGAAATATCTACGACGTGCAAAAGAATATCTGCCTCTCTTACTTCATCGAGCGTACTTTTAAAGCTTTCGACAAGATGGTGTGGCAATTTCCGGATAAACCCGACCGTGTCGCTCAAAAGAAAAGGAGTGTTTTCAAATACTACCTTACTTGTCGTTGTATCAAGAGTAGCAAACAACTTATTTTCTGCAAATACGTGTCTTTTGCTGAGCAAATTCATCAGGGTTGATTTGCCAACGTTGGTATAACCTACCAGTGCGACACGAATAAATTCTCCTCTGTCTTTCCGTTGCGTTGAAGATTGCTTGTCAATTTCCGCGAGTCGCTTTCTCAGTAACGAAATTTTATCACGAACAATACGACGGTCGGTTTCAATTTCTGTTTCACCAGGGCCTCTTGTACCAATACCACCACCCAATCGCTCAAGGTGTTTCCACATCCCGCGTAATCTTGGAAGCAGATATTGATATTGGGCCAGTTCAACCTGGGCTTTTGCTTGTGCAGTTTTTGCTCGCCGGGCAAAGATGTCAAGAATGAGATCGGAGCGATCGATGGTTTTTACATCGAGGAGTTTTTCAATATTCGTGATCTGTGAGCCGTTCAGTTCATCATCAAAGATGGCAATGCGAATATTTTTTCCTTCGATGTATTTTTTTATTTCTTCGACTTTTCCTTTCCCAATAAAAGTCCTTGTGTCAGGATGAGGAAGTTTTTGCGTGAATCGCTTTACGGTTACAGCTCCGGCAGTTTCGGCGAGGAAAGCAAGCTCATCGAGGTATTCCTGTAATTGCTCTTCTGTTTGATCCTTATGAACAAGGCCTACCAGTATCGCTCTCTCTTCTTTATGAACAACTTTTTTCTTATCTAACACAGTTTGTCAGGAAATATTTACGCGAAAGTAAAACACAATTCATTGATTTAATCGGCGGCAAAGCATTTAATCTGTTCAACTAATCGTGGACATCAAAGACCGCTCAATGTCAAGCCTATTGTCCACGCATGAACATCAGGACCAAGTCCTTCCTTGAATAAAGGGTTTATCTGGTAAGTGCCAAATACACTAAATACTCCGTATCCAATTCGTGCTGTTCCGGCAAACCGATTTGAGTTAAAAAAGCGTTTGCTGGTCTCTTTTAGAGTATATGCATTAAGCGTAGCACCTGTCGCAGTTTGCTGTGTTTTTTGTTTTAGATGCGCATTGACCAAAATACCGCCTTTAATGCCCAAGGCCACCTTGAAACTTTTATTAGGGTTTTCAGGGTTTGAGCTAAAGCGTAGTTCCAGCGGAGCTTCAAGGTAGGTAGTAGCTAATTTGTTTTTCTTGAAATGTGTGGTGTCTGATTGATCGTGGAATTGTAACGTGGGAGTAATATCTTTTATGCCGACGTATGTCTTGTCAAAGAAGATACCGTCTGTTCCAACGCCAGCTCCGATCGCAACGCTGATCTTAGGATTCGATTTGAAGGGAAAGTCAAACAGGAAATAGGCATTGAAACTTCTAGGAAATCCTTTGGTATTAATTGAATCAGGAATGCCTCCCCAGCCAGTATAGCCAAATTGCAAGAGCAAATGGTCATTGGCACGATTCACAAGACTTGGTTTCTTTTTTGATTCCGGTTTTGGCTGATCCTGCGCGAAAAGAACAATTCCAGTCAAAATGAAAGGTACAAGCAGTACGATTTTCTTCATGAAATAGAAATTGAGTCGGCAAATATATTTTTCTTTCGGTTAATGAAAGGTTAAGGGAGTTCTTTTATTGGTATTCATTATTTTTGCGCCTCATGAGCAAAAAGCTCAAGGCCTTTTAGCCCATTTCAATGGTTCGGAAGGGTTAGAGCAGCTGACCCATAATCAAGGGCCAAAAGAAATGATAACCGAATAAAAATAATTGCTTCATTTGAAGCAGGACCCTTAGCTCAGACGGTTAGAGCACCTGACTCATAATCAGGGGGTCGTTGGTTCGATCCCAACAGGGTCCACACTTATAAAAAAAGCCACCAAGAAAGAAACGACTCGGAGGTTTTATCATTTTAATCAAATAAATCCGGTAATCCCGGTTCTATTTGATCTCTTCAAAATCTATGTAATCACCAATTGGCTCTTTTGAAGATTTATCGGAGGATTTGGTTTGTGAGGACGGCGCATTTGGCTGTGCATTTGAAAACTCATTCATTCGATCGTGCATGGCACGAACATTTTTTTTCACCTGTTGCGTAGTCTTAAATATCGGTATCAAAAAATTAAAAATAAATTTATAACCCAGGTAAATGAGGAAAAAGTATAATAGAGATCTGAACATCCCTGCAAGTTACAAACTATGTTGCTTGCTGTTTATCGGGCCAATTTCTTTACCGAAATCTTAACCAGCCAGGTAGCTTTTCAGATTTGGATTGTACAATTGATTTCCCTTACCTTTGCGTTGGCAAAAGACGATAGAAGGGAACGACACCGTTCCCTTCTTCATTTTCCTGAATGAATAGTGATTCGCAAATACAGGCCATTGAGCAGAAGGTAATGGCATTGATCGACCCGGATCCGGAAAACTTCCTGGTTGAAGTGAGGATCAGGCCAGGAAATAATATAAAAGTTTTTGTAGACGCTGATCGCGGGATCAGCATTGACAAACTGGCTCAGTACAATCGTGCTTTATACAGGCAAATAGAAGAAAGTCGTCTTTTTCCAAACAATGATTTCTCTTTGGAAATTTCTTCTCCAGGTTTGGATGAGCCAATCAAACTTCATCGCCAATATCTGAAAAACATCGGCCGGTATGTGGAAGTCATCTTAAAGGATGGAATGAAAAGAGAGGGAAAATTGGTCAATGTGACAGATGGCGAAATTCTGATAGAAGAGGAAAAAGGAAATAAGAAAAAGAAGGAGATCATACGGCATTCTCTTTCTTATGACGATATTAAAACAACAAAAATTCAAATAAAATTTTAAACAGTTTCGGAAATAGGCTGAAGCTAAAATTAAAATTATGGCAAGTATCAATTTGATCGAAGCGTTCCAGGAATTCAAAGATGCTGAAAACATTGACCGCCCCACAATGATGAAGGTGGTCGAGGATGTATTCAAAACATTACTTCGCAAAAAATTCGGAAGCGATGAGAATTTTGATGTGATTGTAAACGCTGAGAAGGGTGACCTCGAGATCATTCGCCGACGGATGATCGTAGAAGATGGACAAGTAGAAGATCCGTTGGCGCAGGTAGCATATAGTGATGCGGTAAAGATCGAACCGGATTTTGAAGTTGGTGAAGAAGTGTATGAGGAGATCGACCTCTATGATTTTGGACGCCGTGCTATTTTGGCCGCCAAACAAACTTTGGCAAGCCGCATCAGTGATCTTAAGAAAAATGTATTAGCAAAAAAATATTCCGAGAGGATCGGCGAGATCATTAATGCCGAGGTTTACCAGGTATGGAAAAAAGAAATTTTGTTGCTTGATGAAGAGGGGAATGAATTGATCCTTCCAAAGAGCGAACAGATCCCGCAGGATTATTTTAAGAAAGGCGAGTCGATAAGAGCAGTTGTCAAGAAGGTGGATATGAAAAACAATACACCGGTGATCATTCTTTCACGTACTTCACCGGATTTTCTTGCCAAATTGCTGGAGATCGAAGTTCCCGAAATATTTGACGGTCTCATTGTAATTAAGAAAATTGTTCGTGATCCGGGAGAGCGGGCGAAGGTTGCGGTTGAGTCGTATGATGACAGGATCGATCCTGTTGGAGCCTGTGTAGGTATGAAGGGGAGCCGTATCCATGGAATTGTGCGTGAATTGAAAAATGAAAACATAGATGTGATCAACTGGACAAACAATGTCCAGTTATTGATCCAGCGTTCATTGACACCCGCGAAGATCACATCCATGGAGCTGGATAATGAAAATAAACATGCGGATGTGTATTTGAAACCCGACCAGGTTTCCTTGGCGATTGGTCGGCGCGGTGTGAACATAAAATTGGCCTGTGAATTGACAGGATATGACCTTGATGTTTACCGCGATAATGAAGGAGAGGTGGAAGAATTTGATATCGACCTTGATGAATTCAGCGATGAAATTGAAAGCTGGGTAATTGACGAACTAAAGCGAATCGGTTGCGATACAGCCCGCAGTGTACTTGATCTTACCACGGAGGAGTTGGAGCGAAGAACCGACTTAGAGAAAGAAACAATTAATGAAATAAGAAAGGTTTTGGAAGAAGAATTTCAGAAAGGGTAATGACGTGAAAGGCGTGAAACGTCAAACGTGAAAATCTTACGCTTGCCCGTTACGCGGTCTTGACTCATATAAAATTTTTGCGACCTTAAAGGTTGTTTACTAAAAATAACGAATGGCAGAATTAAAATTACCGAGATTATTAGGAGCGGCTAAAGAGTTCAATATCGGACAGGATACTCTTATTGACTTTTTGGAGAACAAAGGTTTCGCCGATCTGAAAGCCACTTCCAAATTGACGGAAGAGATGTACCGTGCACTTCAGCAGGAATTTCAAAGTGATAAGGCGGCGAAATTGAAGAGCGACCTCGTTGATCTTCCGAAAGGAGGGGTAGCCGAAGCGAAGAAGAAAAAAGATGAGGAGGAAGTTCTCTTTAAGAAAGATGATAAAAAGATCGTAAAGAAACCCGTTGCGGAAGAACCCAAAGAAGAGGTAGTAGTTCCCGAGCCGGTAAAAGCTGAATTGGTTCCGGCAACGGATGAAAAAGAAATCACGAAGGTCGACGCACCGGAAATTGAAGGACCGAAGGTGCTTGATAAAATTGACCTTTCTGCCATCGACTCGTCAACACGTCCGAAGAAGGGAGCAAAGAAGAAAGCAGAAAAAGAGGAACCGGCGGCAGAAGCAAAACCTGCAGCCAAAAAGGCTGCCCGACCGGCAGGCGGGAAATCAAAGAAAGATGAAATAGTCACAGAAGAAGGGGTTGAAGAAACAAAAGAAGCTGAAGGTGTCACTGCATCTGCAGAAGAAGAGGCGCCTCCTGTAATCGAAAATATAAAGGCGGAAAAAATAGAAGGGCCCAAAATTCTTGGAAAGATCGACCTACCGGTTGATAGTGATACCAGGCCGAAGAAAGAGGAAAAACGTAAACGCAAGCGTATACCTATTGAAAAGAAGGAAGTAAAGAAAGAAGATCTGTTCAAGGATCGAAGGGATGGGAACAACAGGCAACCCGGCCAGTTTAATCGTAGCGGTAATAATAGACCTGGGGACAGGAGAGGCTTGGGAGGAGCTGGTGGCCGCAGAGATTTGAGAAGAAGAGAGGATAAAGAAATTGATCAAAAAGAGATCCAGGAGAAGATCAGGGAAACGCAAGCCAAATTATCTGGTGCTGGTGGCCGTGGTAAAGGCTTAAAGGCAAGACTCCGCCGTGAAAAAAGACAAGAGATGGCGGAAGCGATGGGTGATACGACAGAAGATAACAAATTACAGGTAACCGAATTCATCAGCGTAAGTGAGTTAGCAAACCTGATGGATGTAAATTTTGCTGATGTTATCAGTAAATGTATGAGCCTGGGAATTATGGTGTCGATCAATCAGCGCCTGGATGCGGAAGTAATTGAATTGGTAGCAAGCGAGTTTGGATATGATGTTGAGTTCATTGACATGGAAAAGCAGATGGAGATGGAAGAAGTGGAGGATGAGGAAGATGGTGAAGATGAATTGGAGCCACGTTCTCCTATTGTTACCATCATGGGTCACGTTGACCACGGTAAAACTTCATTGCTTGATTACATACGTAATGCAAATGTGGTGGCGGGAGAAGCTGGAGGTATCACGCAACATATAGGAGCTTACCAGGTAGAATTGCCGAATGGAAAAGAGATCACATTTCTTGATACACCCGGTCACGAAGCGTTTACTGCCATGCGCGCCAGAGGTGCTAAGATCACCGATATTGCCGTAATCGTGATTGCCGCTGATGATGCAGTGATGCCACAAACCAGGGAAGCCATCAGTCATGCACAGGCAGCAGGTGTACCTATGATCTTTGCAATAAATAAAATTGACAAGGACGGCGCTAACCCTCAAAAAATTTACGAGCAGCTTTCACAGATGAATTTACTAGTTGAGGAGTGGGGTGGTAAATATCAAAGCCAGGAGATCTCAGCAAAGAAAGGTTTGAACGTTGATCAGTTGCTTGAAAAGATATTATTGGAAGCTGAGTTGCTTGAATTGAAAGCAAATCCTGACCGCGAAGCGAATGGAAGTATCATTGAGGCTTCCCTGGATAAGGGCCGCGGATATGTTGCTACATTGCTTGTTCAAAACGGAACGCTTAATGCCGGGGACATCGTGGTGTCTGGCCAGCATTTTGGAAGAGTAAAGGCAATGTTTAATGAGCGAAATAAGAAATTGGAGGAGGCCGGTCCTTCAAGTCCTGCCTTGATCTTGGGTTTGAATGGCGCACCACAAGCGGGAGAAAAGTTCAAAGTATACGAAGATGAGGGCGAAGCCAAGGAAATAGCATACAAGAGAGCCCAGATACTTCGTGAACAAGGTATCCGAACAAAGAAACACATTACACTCGATGAGATCGGTCGTCGTCTTGCACTAGGCAATTTCAAAGAATTAAACGTCATCATCAAGGGAGATGTGGATGGTTCAGTGGAAGCATTGAGTGATTCGCTGCAAAAATTATCTACTGAAGAAATTGTGGTGAAGGTGATCCACAAAGCAGTGGGTCAAATTACCGAAAGCGACGTCACCCTCGCCAACGCTTCGGATGCAATCATTATTGGGTTTAATGTGCGTCCTTCCTTGCAGGCCTCAAGATTGGCTGAGCAAGAAGCTATTCAAATAAGAAATTACTCGATCATTTACAATGCGATTGACGAGATCAAGAGTGCGATGGAAGGAATGCTTGAGCCGAAGATGCAGGAAAAGATCGTCGCCAATGTGGAAGTAAGAGAAGTGTATAAGTTCGACAAAGCAACAGTAGCCGGTTGTTATGTCATGGATGGAAAAATCAAGCGTGATTCAAAGATCAGGTTGATTCGTGATGGGATCGTTACATACCCCACAGGTGAAGGAACGGGTGCTGAATTGGGGTCTTTGAAAAGATTTAAAGATGATGTGAAAGAGGTACAATCGGGCATGGAATGTGGTCTTACCATCAAGAACTTCAATGATATTAAGGTGGGAGACGTGGTGGAAGCATACGAAATCGAGGAAATAAAAAGAACGTTGTAAAGGCAAAAGAGACAAGGCACAAGGATCAAGTGAATTCTTTCTCGCAAGCTGTTTCTTGTACCGTGTACCTTGAAATCTTTGTTAATTCATTCAAAAACTATCCTTCCCCCACGGATGGTTTTTATTTTTGAGCGTGATACATTCTTTTATGAAAAGATATCTTTTCCTTTCTGTCAGCATTTTATCAGTTATTGCACTATCCGCTCAAACTGAAGCAAAAAAGATCATAGCAGATAAAATTGCCGCCGTTGTGGGAGACAGGATCATCATGTATTCTGACATTAAGAATACAATTGCTGATTATGCGCGGCAGGGAGCACAAATACCGGAGGATGCTGAGTGCCAGATTCTCGACCAGGCTGTCCTTTCAAAGGTGTTGATGCAACAGGCAGAAAAAGATTCATTACCTGTAACCGACGACGAAGTAGAAGCTGACCTTGAATTAAGAGTCCGCGAATTTATAAGAATGTATGGTACTAAAGAAGCTGTGGAACAACTGGCGGGTAAAAGTATTTACCAGATCAAGGAAGATGCAAGAGAATCTGTGCGGGAAAAGAAACTTGCCGAAGCAGAGCAAAGAAAAATAGTAGATAATATAAAGATTACCCCTGCTGAAGCGAAAGTTTTTTTTGATCGCATCCCAAAAGATAGTTTACCATTCCTTGAGTCGGAGCTCGAAGTTGGACAGATCGTGGTTTATCCAAAAGCATCGAGGGATCTTGAGCAATACGTGATTGATGAATTGAACCATTATAAACAAATGCTTGCAGCAAAGGCTTCCACTTTCGAACAATTGGCTAAGCTCTATTCCCAGGATCCTGGGAGTAAAGATCGCGGAGGGGAATACGAAATAAACCGCCAAGATAAAAGTTGGGATCCTTCTTTTATGGCTGCTGCGTTTCGATTAAAGGATGGTGAGGTTTCACCAGTTGTAAAAACAAAATTTGGGTATCATATTATCCAGATGGAACAAAGAAATGGCGACGAAGCGGTCATTCGCCACATACTTCGAATTCCTCCTATAACTGAAGAAGAAACCAATGCAGCTGTTTCAAAACTTGATTCGGTTCGTGCTAAGATCATTGCTGGTACTTTAAATTTTAACCAGGCCGCTTTGAGATATAGCGAGGATGAACAGGCAAAATTTGCCGGTCCGTTTTTTATGGGAAGGGATGGATCCACATACGTGACTATTGATGAACTTGATAAAGATGTTGTTGCTATGCTTGGGAAACTGAAGGTAGGAGAGATATCCGCCCCTGCTCCTTTTACTGATGAGCAGCGCAGCAAGAAGGGTGTGAGAATTGTTTATCTCAAATCAAGATCTGAGCCTCATCGAATGAATCTGAAAGATGATTATAACCAGATCGCCCAGCACGCGCTGGAGGAAAAAAAGGCCAAAGCCATGGATAAATGGGTGGTTGCACATTTGCCGAATTATTACATTATGATCGCCGATGATTTTACTGCGAGTTGTCCGAATGTGCAGAAGTACAGGACTGATAAGAAAGCATTTTAGTTCAATGGAAATCTCCTTGTTATTTTGTTAAATCGCAACTGGCTTACATTTGGATCTATGAACTGTGTGGGCTTAATATCAACTCTGTGCTGGAGGGTAGGCCAGTTATATCGGGATGAGGCTGCGCGGTAGATATTACGATTTCTTTTTCTTATTGTCTGGTTGCAACATTACATTGGCCCTTAGGGCCCTCCCTCGCGCTCCCTCCCCCACCTTCCAGCCTACCGTTTTTGTACACCCTCAATACATTGCCCAAGCGATCTTTCCGCTGTCCTGCCATTGATCCACGACTATCCCAATACCTCACAGGCTGTTGGCTAAATAAATCCGGATGCTAGACAAATATCCATCAACAAAATAGCTAAACCATGAGAAAGACACTGCGAGAAAAAGGGAAAATTCGGCTGATCACGTAAGAAAAAGACTATTTGAATCTGACCAGGGAGGGAGGTTGTGCGAAAATCTGGATGCACCTTTAACCTTGTTCTAATTTTTTGAACCGCTCCAATCTCATAACTTTGCGGCCTGCCTACCGGTAGGCAGGCTTCTTTACAAGAAAAACCTTCATGAGCGACCCGATCAAACACGAATGTGGTCTTGCATTTATCCGTTTACGTAAACCCTTTTCTCACTACCAGAAGAAATATGGCACCGTGATGTGGGGCTTGAACAAGCTATACCTCCTCATGGAAAAGCAACACAACCGCGGCCAGGATGGGGCAGGGGTGACAGCTGTAAAGCTCGATGTCGAGCCAGGTTATCCCTTTTTGCATCGTATTCGAAGCGCCGCACCGCAAGCCATTTCTGATGTGTTCCGCCAAATCGGAGAAGAAGTAAATGACCTTGAGAAGTTTAACCCGGATATAAAAAAGCATCCGGGTCTGATGAAAGGTCATGTCAAATTTATGGGTGAACTATTGTTGGGACATTTGAGATATGGAACCCAGGGAAGAAATAATATTGAATTTTGTCATCCTTTCATAAAACGTCATACCATTCCTGCGCGCAACCTTGCACTTGCCGGTAATTTTAATCTTGTAAACACTGATGAGCTATTTGGCCTCGTAAATATTAATCCTGGTGAATTTCAAAAGCAAAGTGACCTCGCAGCCATGATGGAGGTCATTTATCATTTTTTGGTAAACGAAGATGAAGCTCATCCTGAACAAACGGATATAAAGAAAATTTTGAAAAAGGCTCTGCCGTTGTTCGATGGTGGTTTCCACGTAGGAGGAGTTACGGGCAATGGCATTGGGTTTGTTTTCAGGGATGCTCATGGAATTCGGCCATCTTATTATTATTACAACGATGAAGTAATTGTTGCCGCTTCGGAAAGAGCTGCGATCCGTACGACATTCAATGTAGGTGAAAACGAAGTAAAGGAACTGATGCCGGGACAGGCCCTAATCGTCAATCATCATGGCGAGATAGAAATTGCGCAAATACTTCAACCAAAGGAAAGAAAGGCGTGCAGTTTTGAACGTATTTATTTTTCCAGAGGAAGCGACGAAAAGATCTATAACGAACGCAAGGCGTTAGGATACCATTTAAGCAGACAAGTTTTAGAGGCTATTGACTATGATCTGAAGAATACAATTTTTTCTTTTATTCCGAATACAGCAGAAGTGGCGTTTTACGGTTTGATCAAAGGTTGTGAGGATTGGCTTAACAAGATCAAAGTAGAACGCATTTCATCTTGGGATATGATCGATCCCGATAAACTTCATGACATGATCAATCGTAAAGTGAGAATGGAAAAAATCGCAATCAAGGATGTAAAGATGCGAACGTTTATCACCGAGGACGCAGGTCGTAGTGAAATGGTGCAGCACGTTTACGACATCACCTACGGAACGGTTCAAAAAGGAATAGATACATTGGTAGTGATCGACGACTCTATTGTACGCGGAACGACTCTTAAAGAAAGTATTGTTCGAATGCTTGCGAGGCTTGAGCCAAAAAAGATCATCATTGTTTCATCATCTCCGCAAATACGTTATCCTGATTGCTACGGAATTGATATGAGCAAAATGGGCGAATTCATCGCTTTTAATGCAGCTGTGGAATTAATGAAAGAAAAAGGGAAAATAAATTGCTTGAATGAATTGCTCGAAAGGTGTAAAGAATTGCAACGAAACAACCAGCTTCATACGGAAAACATAGTTAAGCAGGTTTATAAATCATTTACGACTGAGCAGATCTCGACAAAGATCGCTGAGCTTATCACGCCAAAGGATGTTCAAATTCCTGTGGAAGTCATTTTTCAAAGTATAGAAACTCTTCATCAATCCTGTCCTAACAATTTAGGGGATTGGTATTTCACCGGTAACTATCCTACTCCCGGGGGCAATCGTGTTGTTAACCGGGCTTTCATGAATTACATGGAAGGAAAGAACGTAAGAGGCTATTGATTATACATAGTCTCTTGTTGTTCTCAGAAATTGTCTTTTGCTGATAATAAGTAAAATAGCAGAAAGTTTTTGGGAGTCGTTCTTTTTAGGAAGAGGTTATTAAGGAAAATGACTTTTTATATGGTATGGATATTATTCGGCCCACTGTGTGGGCCCCTCCCCCTCCTTCCAACCAGCCTTTAGCGTGCGCTTCTACCCAATGAAAGTTCATCCCCGATTTGTCAGGGTTACTTTATTCCCATCGGCGGTGCCAGTTGTGTGGCATATTGGCTCTCACAGGATACAGGCTCTGTCAGGATATCCGGCCGTCAATGCATAAACAAGGATTGTAAATGTCGTTATTCAAAAGGTGCAGGTCAGGAGAAAAACAACTTAATAAAGAAAGAAAAAAAGGAGAAATTTTAAGGCAAACCTTGATTGTTTTACATGGTGTGCGATTAAACTCTATGGAATGCCCGGTTCAGGGATGTTCCGATTTAGAACAAATTCTCTAGATCAACACGTTAATTATTTACTGTATTGTGGCTCATCCTTTGCATCCTTATACATAAAGCCGATGCCCGAAGGACCCTCTATTGTCATATTGAAAGAATCAGTCCAGGACTTCAAAGGAAAAAAGTTAATGGAGATCAGCGGAAATACAAAGGTCGATTTCACCAGCCTCATAAAACAAAAGATCACTGATTTTAAAAGTTTCGGAAAGAATTTTTTTGTCTGTTTTAAGAACGCCTCAATAAAAATTCATTTCATGTTATTTGGTTCATACCGTGTAAATGAAAGAAAACAAACACCGGCAAGATTAAGTTTACATTTTAGAGATGGCGAGCTGAATTTTTATGCCTGCTCGGTAAAGCTCATCGAAGAAGATCTTAACAAGATCTATGATTGGAGTGCTGATGTGATGAATGACAGCTGGAACGCAGCAAAGGCCCGGAAAAAACTAAAAGCAATCCCCAACGCGTTGGTTTGCGATGTATTACTTGATCAAACGATCTTCGCGGGTGTTGGCAATATCATCAAGAACGAGGTTCTTTTCAGGATCAAAGTGCATCCAAAAACAAAAGTGAGAGATCTTCCTCCAAAAAAATTGACCGCATTGATCAAAGAGGCTCGTCAATATAGTTTTGATTTCCTAGAATGGAAGAAGCAATATGTGCTCAAAAAGCATTGGCTGGTACATACAAAGAAAATTTGTCCAAGGGATGGGTCGGTCATTATTAAGGAATACCTGGGAAAGACTAACAGAAGAACGTTTTACTGTAATACTTGCCAGCAATTATATTAATTATTCATACCTCAAGGCTTCAATTGGGTCGAGCCTTGATGCTTTTTGTGCTGGATAATATCCGAAAAAGATCCCTGTAATTGCGCAAACGACGAATGATAAAACGATCGAAGATTCCGAAACCAATGTCGGCCATGACAAAAACACCGTGATAAGTTTTGATGCGAGCAAGCCCAGTAATACTCCCAAGATCCCTCCCGTGATACTGATTACGATCGCTTCGATCAGGAATTGCAGGAGTATATCAACTCCTCTCGCGCCGATCGACATACGTAGTCCAATTTCCTTTGTTCTCTCCGTGACAGAAACATACATGATATTCATGATACCTATACCGCCTACCAATAATGAAATGCCGGCAATAGCAGCCAGCAACACCGTCAACAATTCGCTCGTTGAACTGAATGTGTTTATTAATTCGGCTTGTGTACGGACAGTAAAATCATCTTGCTCGGCGTTGGTAAGTTTGTGTGAGCTGCGAAGTATTTGACTTAGCTCCTGCGTTGCAGGTTCTGATGTCTCAGAAGTTGTGGAAGACGCGTAGATCGTTTGAATGTAGGGAATCGCAAGAATTCTCTTTTGCACGGTTGTATAAGGAGCCAATATGATATCATCCTGGTCCTGGCCAAATGCATTTTCTCCCTTTTCAGCAAGCACACCGATGATCTTAAAAGGGATCTTATTAAAACGTATTGTTTTTCCCAGCGGGTCATCGCCGTTATCAAAAATATTTTCAACGACAGTCTGGCCAATCAGGCAAACTTTCGCTGCGCCCGTTACATCTTCATTACCAAAAGTGACTCCTTCTTTTAAAGGCCAGTTACGAATATCCAGGAAGTCAGGACTAACACCCTGCATCATCGTGGGCCAGTTAAGAGCTCCATTGATTGCCTGCCCGCGACCTTGTACTGCAGGTGATACTGCATTTATGTATTGTGCCTGCGATTGTATGGCCTTGATATCGTCAAGTGTAAGGCTTTGTAGTGTACTGGCATCTAATCTTGCTCCCCCGCCGGCTACCTGGTTGTTGTTTGGACGAACAGTGATCATGTTTGAACCCATACTTGATAACTGATCCTGGATACTTTTTTTTGAACCTTGTCCAATTGCCACCATTGCAATAACGGCGCCCACACCAATAATGATCCCGAGCATTGTAAGGAATGCGCGAAGTTTATTTCGTTGTAATGCTCGGAGTGCAATTCGTATGAGATTGATAATTTTCATTTTTTTATTACTCCTTAACTTCGGCGTTAGGGAACCAGGAACCAGCACCCGTTTAATAATCTTCCGTTACCGGCAGCCCAGCTAGCACCTCTTTTGCCGAACGTATATTTTCATTTTTGCTGTCTTTAATGACCCGGCCGTCCTTGAGTGTAACAGTCCTGTTGCTGAATGCGGCGATGTCAGGCTCATGTGTTACAAACACAATCGTTTTTCCTTGTTTATTTAGTTCCTGCAACAATGCCATGATCTCATAAGATGTTCTTGAATCGAGATTTCCTGTTGCCTCATCGGCGAGGATCATTACAGGCTCATTTACTAATGCTCTTGCAATGGCGACACGCTGCTGCTGGCCTCCGGATAGTTGATTAGGTAAATGACCAAGGCGATCAGATAATCGAACAGCTTCCAGTGCTTTCACTGCCATCTTGTGACGCTCGGTCGTTGAAATAGAAGAGTTATATAATAGCGGCAATTCGACATTTTCTATCGCGGAAGTTCTGGCCAATAAGTTGTAAGACTGGAAGACAAAACCAATTTTTCTATTTCTTAATTGAGCTAGCTCATTTCTTGAAAGTCTTTTGACATCGACATTATCCAGCAGATAGGTTCCTTCCGTCGGTTTATCAAGACATCCTAGAATATTAAGCAAAGTCGTCTTGCCTGAGCCGCTGCTTCCCATAATGGTAACAAACTCGCCTTCTTCCACCGAAAACGAAACGCCTTTCAGTGCCCTGACTATTTCAGCACCCATTTTAAATTCTCTTTTAAGATCATGTATTTCCAATATTTTATTTGCCATGTCTATTTTATTTTATCGTGTCGGACGATTTCCTCCACTCTGACCGCCGCCGGTTCCCCGATTATTTCCTCCTCTTCGTTGCGGTATAAATGGACTTCTCTGGTTATTATTTGAATTTGTTTTCACTCCAGCTTGCTGTACTCCATCGACGATTTCATCATTCGGAGTTAATCCGCCAAGAACCTGTACTTGTGTCCCATCTTCAAGTCCTGTTCGAATAAAACGCCTTGTAAGTGTATTGCCGTTCAATATCCACACAGAGGCCCGTTTGATATTGTTAGAATCATTGACCGAAGAAGAATCCTTTCTTATTTTTCCGTTAGCGTAGATCCGACTTCCGTCTGTCCCCGGAGCGCTTGCCGTTTGCTGGCCTTTTTGTTTTCTTCTTTCATCCACAATTTTATATTTCAGCATTAGACTCGAATCGGGTTTAAATTTTGTGGCGCGAGCGGAAATGAGCAAAGCATTATTTTCTTCTTTTGTATAGATCGTTATGTTAGCAGTCATTCCTGGTTTCAATTTCAATTGATCATTTGCTGTGTTGATGATGGTAGCATAAGTAACAACGTTCGCTGAGACGCTTGGTTGCAACCGGATTTCAGAAACCGTTCCTTCAAACATATCATCAGGAAATGCATCTACAGTAAATGTTACGCGCTGCCCTTGTTTTACATTACCAATATCAGCTTCATCAACAGCAGCTCCGACTTGCATTCGGGTAAGATCCTTTGCAATACTAAATAAAGT
>Ga0207679_10000737_pt1 | contig 21740 bp, 19 predicted proteins | sample KBSC73metaG_FD_184320 | JGI IMG/M metagenome (GOLD analysis project Ga0207679, IMG submission 184320) | Corn rhizosphere microbial communities from Kellogg Biological Station, Michigan, USA - KBS C7-3 metaG (SPAdes) (version 2) | ecosystem: Host-associated > Plants > Roots > Rhizosphere > Soil ... | reverse complement strand
GCGCGGCTGGGGTGGCCGGTGCTGAAGGTGCTGGGGCAGGCACCGGCGACGGTGCGGCGCCACCGAACAGATCGGCGAACGGGTCGCCCGATGACGGCCCAGGTGTGGGTGCCGGGGGCTGGGCCGAGCCGAACAGATCGGCGAAGGGATCGGCCGCCGTGGCTGGCGCCGGTGTGGGCGCGGGCGAGGTGGCCGGCGGCACCGTGGGGCGTGGAATGACGCGCGGCTGCGGCGGGCTCGTCTTGGACTCTCCGGCCGAAGACCGGATCACCGTGCTGCCATCGACCGCAGGCGCTGCCGGGCGGATCTGCGATGGGACGTGGTGCGACACACGCAACGTGTAGGCGCCCACCACGAGCTCATCGCCATCGGCGATGGGGGAACCTTCTCCGGGCGCGATGGTGCGCCCGTTGACGAGGATGGCATTGGCGCTGCCGACGTTGCGGATCGAAAAGGAACCGTTGTTGAACCACACCTCGGCGTGCAGCCGGGAGATGTGGCGCTCGGGGTCGGGCAGCGCCAGCGTGTTGGTGTCCGAGCGCCCGATGGTGCCGCCCCGCTCATCGAAGCGGCCGGTAATGGGCTGTGACAGGGGCTCATTTTTGAGGGTGTGAGCTTGGATCACCAGGTTCATGGAAAACTCCGAAGTCGGGGGGCTTCGCCGATGGACAACGTCGGACTCACCCGAGCTTCGTTTATCCCGGTTGTGGGCCTCCTTGGCAATCAACGAAAGTCATACCGCCGCCATTCAGGCGGGGTGAAGACGCAACCATACCGCCACCGCCGAAAAGATCAGCCCCAGGATCAGCCAGGTGCGGCCTTGGGGATGCCATGTGCGCGTGGCCAGACATCGGCCCGCGCCGAGCAACAGAAGAACGGGACCGAGGACGGCGAAGAGGCTGGGGACGTTCAGGTCGGGCATGGTCCGGTCCAAAAGCGGGCGTGCCCGCACTGTGCGGCGCGCGCCGATGCGCTGCCAGTGACTTAGGTCGTCGCGTCAGGGCGTTACGCTCCATTTCTTTCACGACCGAAGATGCCCATGCGTACCATGCTGCTCCCTCTTGTGCTGATGATGGCGATGGGCTGGCCCACGGCCGGTCGCGCCGCACCACAGGGCCTGTTCAAGGCCTGGGTGCCGGCGGGCTGGAAACTGATCCAGCAGGTGCAGGGCGATCTTGACGGCGATGGGCGTGAGGATGCCGTGCTCGTTCTGGAACGCACCAACCCTGCGAACATTCATCGGAACCATGGATTGGGCACATCGCAGCTGAACCTCAATCCGCGGCGGCTGCTGGTGCTGTTCCAGGGGCCGGCGGGATGGCGCAAGGGCCTGCAGACCGACCGCTTCTTGCCGAGTGAGAACGATGCGGAGGCGCCCTGTCTGGCCGATCCCTTGGGCGAAGAAGCCATGGCCATCCGCCAAGGGGTGCTGACCATCGACCTGAGCAACTGGTCCAGCTGCGGCTCGTGGGGCTCCGCACACTACATATTCCGCTTTCGCCTCGAGGAAGACCGCTTTCGCCTGATCGGCCTGGACATCACATCGCGCCTTCGGAACACGGGCGAGGAAGGCGAGTTCAGCATCAACTACCTGACGGGCCGCACGAAGAACACCGAGACGCCGCCTGACGCCGGGGAGGAAGGCGGGCCCAAGCCTCGAACCACCTGGGGCCGCTTGCCGGGGCCGCGGGCGTATTACCTCGATCGCATGAGCAGCCGTTGCACGGCTGGGAACGCCACGACCGAATGGTGCCGGTAGTGCGATCGGGCGCTTCGGGTTCTCGACCCAGTTGTTCGAGATTGGGTCGCCTTGGTCGAGGTGGCTCACAGCGGTCACCCTGAACCAGCCCGGATGACACTTCAGCTATTCAACGAAATATCTGAACGCTCGAACCAGTCCAATACTTCGTTGATTGAGGTGCCGCTTGCAGCAGAGGACAAGCTGAGCGCGCCGGCTTTCACGGACTCAAACCTCAACTGTCGAAGTGACTCACGTGCAGTCAGTGTTGTTTCGCGCTCAGAGCTTTTGGAAAGCCTAAGCAGCATGCGAGCGCTCGATGGGCTATCTATCTCGCCTAGAACATATGCAAGGCGCTCCTGCGAGGCGGCCGGAGCGGCGAGGCATTTCCGTTCGAACTCTTCCCATTCATTCGGTGACAGGCGCTCAACTTGAGCCTGGATCACCATGCACTCATGGTCGTACCAGATATCGGTGGACGAGAGAGCGACAGATTCGAAATCAACCATGGACAACCTAGCGACGACAGACCGCAAGCGTACTTTACGCGTAAGTATCCAGCCGGATGGTATTGACCAGATCAGGGGGCCATGCCCCAGCCGTGCGGAACGGGCGCGGCTTGCGGCACGGATGCCGGCTGGGCCGAGGAAGGCGACGGCCCACGTGGTCGCGATACGAACCCCACCGGCGACTGCTGGTGGATTCAGGTCCGAGCCAGCCTTACAGGGCGGATCGTCTCAGGGGCGAAGGGCTGCGAGCCGGCGGGCCTGGCGCCACGCAGGGGCCGAGGTATTGAACCGCGCCGTCCCGGGCTGCAGCAGGCACAGGTGATCGGCCGCCGCAATGCGCTGTCCATTCAGACCTCGCGCCAGCACGTCGAGGACATGGGCTGGCGACAGCGGTGCTCCCATGAATAGTCGTGTGCCACCGGTCCATGCCGACCCGTGACGAGTCGACCACTCGCTGAGCTTGTCTGGGTCAGGCCAGAGCAGACTATCGTCCTCATCGATTTCGACATCGGGGTCGGCAGGGTCGTCCGAGAGAATGGCCGGCGCGTCAGGTGGCCTGGGACGGTCCAGGCCCTGCGCTGCGAGGTCCAGACCCGTGATTGCGGCGATCGACGCGCCCGCGAGACGCGAAAGCGCGAGGTCCTGCACTTTCTGCATCAGCCAGGGAAGCAGTGCTGGATCGCCGACAAAAGCCGCGCCTTGCACCAGCAGTCTGTCGCGCTGCGGGCCGGCCGACAGGCGCTTGAGCCGAGCCCTGCCGTCATGGACGTCGAGGGCCATCAGCTGCAGGCGCAGCGCTGGCAATCCGACGCCATCGTCGACCAGGCGATCCAGCATGTCGAGTGACCACGTGCGATCACCGAGCAGCAGTCCGGCCCGGGCAGCCTCGAACGCGACCATCGGCTGGTGGTCACTTGCGCGGGCCTGCAGTGCAGACAAAACATCGCGGCGGCCGCTCGCCAGGGCGGCGCGGCACGCCGCAACGGCGACGTTGCCATGCGCGGAATCGACAAACGTTGCGAGCGGCGCACCCGGGTCCACGCCGTGCGCGGCGACGGCGGTCAGCGCGGCGACCTGCTCGGCTGGCAGGTCGCTGCGCAACCAGGCGGCGACGATGCCGCGCAAGAACCGCGGCGAGACCCAGCTGACCGCAGCCAAGGTGCCGGCATCGACGCCAGCCGGCACGCCGGGGCGGTTGAGCAGCAGGCCCACGGCTTCGTGGTCGCCGGCCTCCAATGCGAGCACTGCGGCTGCGAACCGTGCGACCTCGGGAAGCTCGTCGGCGGCAGCTTGCGCCTCGCACAGTGCGCGGCCGCACGCGCCGGCCACTCGCAAGCCGTCGACATGCGCCGCGAGGCGATCGTCAATGCGTTCCAATGCGAGCCATGGGGCTCCTGGTGCGTCCAGCAGGTGGGTACGTTGCACCAGAAGGTGCATCGTCTCCTCTGCATGTTGTGACACCACGGACTCCAGGATGCCGGGCTCCACCAGCAAGGCGTTCATGTCAAGTAGCCTCGTGCGGCGTAGGTGATGCGCAGCGGCCTGTTCTCTAGGTTGCTGTAAAGCACCCGCAGCGAAGTGTCTTCGAAGTGCCACGTCACGGTGCCACTCAGCACCTCGTCGGCCTGGTGTGACGGAGGTGCGCCGACTTTCGCAAGCAGTGTCTCCTGCGTGTCGTCGAAGCTCAGGCCGAACGGCAACGGCCCCGTCCAACCGCGGGCGTCGGTCTCCCGTTCGGCGTAGTACACGACGGCGCCGACGGCCAATGCGTTCGGGTAGCGGCGGTCGGCTGCGGCGAGCGAACGGCCCTCGGCAAACTCGACCTCGATGCCGCAGAGGCGGCGGAAGTCGGCGACGTGTTCGTCGCGCACCTCTCCGAGCTGCTGGTCGTATCCGAACGGTGCGAGGACTTGGCGCAAGCCGGTGTTGGACCAGCGCAGGCCGAACAGCGCGCGGAACGCGTCCGGATCCAGGACCGGCGTCGCACCGATCGGCGGCCAAGGCGCGTGAGGCACCTGGCAGTAGATCGATTCGAGCAACTGGCGTTCGGTGTCGTATGCGATCGTGAGCTTGAAGCCGGGCAGTTGCCAAGCGTCGCGCAGGTACGAGCGACGTGTGGCTTCGTGGGCCGCCAGCTTCGCCCGCACGGCGTCACGGTCGTCAGAGAAGGTCAGGCCGAATGGCAGCGCCCACGGAAACGCGTGCATCCTGTCCGTTTCACCGTAGAAGTAGAGCTGCGACAGCGTCATCCCTTGCCGCCGCCGCTGGTCCTCGTCGAGCGCGCGCAGGACCGCCGTGTCATGGAAACCGAATTCGAGACCGATTTCGTTCAAGGTTACCCAGTCGACGGCGATGTCCTCGTCATCCGGGTCGAGCTCGGGCTGCTGGCCTCGAGCCACCTGCGTCAGGCATGCCTGAACAGCTGGATCTTCGAGTGGCAGGCCCAGCAGCGGCAGCAGTTGATCGCCCGTCATCGCTTGCTCATTTAGCTGCAGGCTTGAGTGGCATTGTCAATTGCACTACCGCGATGGTCGACGCGTCGCCGCCGTACTCCAGCACCATCCTGTGCGTATCGAAGTACCACGAATCGTTGTCCATGTCTTCGTTTGCAAAGGTCGGCTTGCCTGCCTTCTTGCGCGCCTCCTTGCGCGAATCGCTGAGCTGCAGGCCGAACGGCAGTGTGCCGATGTATGGAGTAACGGTGCCCCCCTGGGTGTTGCCGTACAGCTGCACTGCTTTTAGCGTAAGCAAGCTTGACTTGTCTTCAAGCTGTCTGAATACCAGCGAGATGCCCTGAGAGGGCACCTCGCACCGTGCAGTCGTGTCGCCTCGCTTGATCTTCGGGGCTTTCTGAATACCGAGTGTGATCAGCAGTTGGCGGACGTCGGGATGATCGTCGGTCTTGCCCAGGTAGGGAATGAAGTCTTCTGCATTCATGGTCTGATCTCCAGGAAGAGGGCGGCTATGGCTTGTTGCATTGCTTGATGATCTTGCGCAGCCATGCATCGTACTGCTGGTTTGTTATGCGATTGATCTTGGTTGCGGCCTTGCGATAGGCCTTTTCGCAGTTGGGGTCGTACTGGCTGATGCCGGTGTTTTTGTTCAGCATGGCACGCGTGTCACGGCGGGCCGACTTTTGCAGGTTTCCTGCGTCTGCCTGGGCGGCGGCAGTGGACTGACCATAGGTTGGGCTAACGTCGATGTGCGCCTTCTTGGGAATCACGATAGTGAGCGCCGCGTTGTCGATCACGCGCTCTTCGCATCGGCTCAGTTCGGCGTCCCCCTGCGGGTCTTTCAGCATCCTGGCGCGTTCCTTCAGCGCCCCTTTCGACGGGATGTGGTCGCGATCCCGCTTGCCCTTGGCCGAAGTATTGCGAGTTTGCGGACCGTACTGGCCGAGCTCACCGCACTTCATCTTGATCTCATCAAGCGCGACCCGCACGACAAGCGGCAGCACACCCGCGGCATCGACCGTGTTCTCGTTGTTCTGGAACTTCTTGTCAGAGAAGCGGCAGGCGTTCTTGCCGTCGAGCTTCACATCGAACGAGTACAGGATCCATGTCGACGCCCGCTTGAACGTGCCTGACTTGATGCCGCCCGCGACACCCGGTTCGTCTCCCGAACTGATGGCGAACTTGGATCCCTTGATGGCGGCCATGTTGCCGCCGTCGACCTTGACGGTGGTGGTGCCTCCGGACAGGGTGCTTGCCTGTGAGATGTTCGGGTACGGTATCGGGACCGGGCCGCCGGGGGTCGGTGTCTTGCAGACATCCGGCAGCGTCGCGATCGACAGCCAGGAGCCGCCCTTGTGAACAAGCGCATTGACAGCGCCGTTGACCTTGATGGTGGCCATCAGCTGTGCTCCGGACCGCGCTCGCCGATCAGCACGGCAGCACCACGTTCGCCGGCATCCGAACTCGCCCAGACGAGGCTGACCTCACCGTTCGCATAGGCCTTGCGCATTGCGATGGTGGCGAGCACCGCGGCAAGCAGGGCAGATGCGGCACCGACGTCTCCCCAGCAATCTGCCGGTGCGATGAAATCGCCCGGCGCAACGAAACGCTCGCGCGTGCGGGTGATCGTGAAGCCGAATTCATCGGCGCGATACGGGTCGCCATTCATGTCGCAGACGATGTCGGTGACATGGTCACCGGCCGGCACCGTCGACAGCGCGCCGCGGACCGCGTCGCTGAGTCCGAGACCGAGGCAGACCTCGCCCGAGCGAATCAGTCGTGCCTCGCTGCCGACGCCAAGGCCAATCAGGCGCGCGAATGTCGCAAGTCCCAGGCGGTCGGCATCGGACTGACCCAGGATCAGCACGGCACCGGCCGCTTCGCCTGGAATGAATCCCCACGCGTTGTTCGCCGGACCGGCCCCATGCAGCTGTCCGGTTTCTTCGAGCCATTCCAGCGTATCGGGATCGAGCCATGAATCGGTGCCGGCGACAACGTAGCTGCCCCCTGGAGCACGGTTGACGGCCTTCGCAACCGCTGCAAGCCCGAGCAGGCCAGCGGCATGGCCGCGGCGAATCGGCACGACACGCGAAAAGGCGTTGGGAAAGGATGCATGGAGGCCGGCCTCCACGCGAGCGACGAGGTCCGGTTCCAATCCAGGCCGCTCCGGCGGCAACGCGACCAACAGCGTAGGCTTTGCGGCGGCATCGTCTTCAGCGACGGTGGCAAGCGGCTGCATGGCCTCGCGCACGGCATCGATGAGGCACGCCACCATGCGGGCGTGAACGTCGGGTTCGCCAGACAGCCAAGGACACGCCGCAACCCGCATCGGCGCACCGACGCTGTCGACCATGAAGTCGTGCTCGGCAAACCCGGTCAGCCCTGCTCGCACAGCGGCTGCGCTGGCCCATGCCGTGCGGCCGACCGGCGTGCTTGCCCCTAGTCCGCACAATGCAAGCGGGGGCACGGGGATGTGCTCAGACGCCAAAGAGGTCCTCCACTTCTTCGTCGTGGAGGGATCGCTGCTCGTGCCGCAGCGTGATGCGGGTGTGGTCGAGCCGGTGCACCTGCGCGTGGCATTCGACGGCACTGTGCCAGACCAGCGACACACGCCGCACGTCGGGTTCCAGGATGACCGTGTGCAGGTGCGGCGGCGGGTGATCGAGTGGGGCCTCGTCGGCGGAAAAGCGGGTGCGCATGGCAAGCTCGACCCGGGGAAGCTCGAACTGCAAGAGACCGTCCGGCGTCATGTTGACAATCGAGACCGGTTCGCCTCCCTGGAGGAACGCCGGAGCTTGTTGGTCGGCCGGCGCACATTGATAGTGGCGCAAGTCGAAGTCGGTGGGCAGCAAGGGCTGCCGATCCCGTGCCCAGGTGGCGTCGTACGTGCCGGCCAAGCGGGCGCGCTCGTCCCAGTGCGCGGCAATGACGCCAAAGCCGGCTGGCCGCGGGCGATCGTCCCACGCGGTGATGAGGCTGTCGCGGTATTCGATGTTGGGCACGGCGCAGGCCTTGGCCGACTCGCGAGAATCCGCGAAACCGACACCCACGGGGTTGGCGGTGGACCAGTTTGCCGCAGCTTGCGGCGATGTCGCGCTGCTGCCGCCGAACGCGCGCTCATAGCGCAACGGCATCGTCAGGAACGACTGCGGCGGCGACATCCGGGCTGCCGACCCGTCCCACTGACGATCGCCGTGCACGCGCAGCACCTTGCTGACCGGCCCGACGCGAAAGCCCACGTCGAACGAGGGCAAGGGCTCGCCGCCCGGTGCATGTGCGGTGCCGTTGAGGACCACGTCGGTGGTGGTCTTGCCGAGCACGAACTCGTTCTCGTAGCGCACGCTTGATGCACCGGGTTCACCGAACCACACAGGGCTGCGCACCACGGGCGGCTGAGCCTTGGTCACCTGAAGGGTGCCGTCAGGCTGAACGTCGAAAGTGGTTTTCACGACGACGAGCCAGGTTTCTGCGCCGTCCAAGCCGCGCACCCACGCCTGGCCAGCCGCGAACGGCGTGTTATTGATGATTTGCCACATGAATGCGCGCGCTCAGTTGATGTCGATCACGGCGCCCTTGATCTTGTTGGGCCCCGTGGATCGGCTGAGCACGTAACGCCCCTGGATCACCACCTTGCCGGCGGCCGTCAGCGTGATGCTCGCGCTGCCGCAGCGCAGCACCAGCTCATCTTTTGCGGCGATGTCGACACGCCGGCCATCGACGGTGGCCGCCCAAGCAGGTGCCGTACTCGCGGATTCCGGCGCCCGGATGATGCCGGTGACGACCGCACTGTGCGTGTCATGCGGATCGACCGCGACAAGCAACTCGGTACCGGCGGCGGCGTTGGCCGGCAGGTCGACCGTCGTCGCGGCGGTCACGGCGCAGGACGGGAACACGGTGGGCAACGCCACGACCGGTTGCCCGGCGGCGTCGAAGCCGGTCAGCCGGCCTCGCACGAGAATGAGTGTCGCTGTAGGCGATGCCGCCGTCGCGATGGGCCGGTCTTCCAAAGTGCGGAACAGATCCGTTGCGTCGGGCGCCGGGTCGGTGGCCGAAGGGGCGGGCATGTGAGGCATGGTTGCGGTTTCGATCATCAGTTGATGCCCACCTTGCTGCCCTTGATGACGACGTTGCTGCTCGCCTTGACGTTGATCCTGCCCGAGCCCTCGATCTGGATGTTCTTGCCCTTGATGACGATCGTGCCATCGCTCTTCATCTTGATGGAGGCTGCACCGGTCTGCAGCGTGATGGAGTCGCCCGCGTTGATGACGAGGTTCTTGCCGACCGTGAGGCTGTCGTTGTTGCCGACGTCGGCACTTCGGTTGTTGCCGACCGAGGTCGACTGGTTCACACCTACCGCGATGACCTGCATCGTGCCAATGGCCACTTCCTGCGCTGCACCGACGGCGATGGTCTCGTTGATGCCAACGGCGTGCGTTCGCTGCAGCGCCACGGTGGCGGTTTCGCTGGCCCCCACCGAGATGGTGCGATTGGCCGCAACGGTGATCGTCTCGTTGGCCCCCACGAGTTCGGTGCGGTTGGCACCGATCGTGATGGTTTCGTTCGCGCCCACCGTCTCGGTGCGGTTGACACCGATGCCGATCACTTCGTTGTTGCCGACGTTCTCCGTGCGGTTGACGCCGATCGTGATGGTTTCGTTGTTGCCGACCGTCTCGGTGCGGTCGTGCTTGACGAGGGTGGTCTCGTCATGGTCGACGGTCTTCTTGCGGTCGTGGCCCACCCAGTGCGATTCGTCGTTCTCGACTTCGATGCGCTGGTCTTTCTCGGCGTGGATCCACAGCTCCTCGGCGCCCTTCTTGTCCTCGAAGCGGATGGCGTTGGCGTTGTCGTACGCGCCGCCCTTGGAGGAGCGGGTGAGGATGCCGGTCTGGGTGGCGTTGGCGGGCAGGTCCCACGGCGGCATCTGTTCGGCGTTGTAGACGCGGCCGGTGATGAGGGGCTGGTCCGGATCGCCTTCGAGGAAGCTGACAATCACCTCCTGGCCGATGCGAGGGATGTGAATGGAGCCGAAGCGCTTGCCGGCCCAGGGGTGCGATACGCGCACCCAGCATGAGCTCTTGTCGTTGTTCTTGCCGTAGCGGTCCCAGTGGAACTGCACCTTCACGCGGCCGTACTTGTCGGTGAAGATTTCTTCCCCGGGCGGGCCGACGACCACGGCCGATTGCGGGCCCTGCACGAACGGCACCCGGGTGACGCGCGGCGGGCGGTACTGTTGCGCCACGGGCATCGCGGTGAAGGTGGCGTGGTATTCGCCACCGTCGATGCCGGATTCGATGCCGCCGATGGTGGCATGCACGGTGGTGCCGGTGATGAGGTACTCCGCGTTCTGGTCGGGGCGCGGGTGGCGGTCGAGCTTGAAGCGATGGCCAACGCCGAGGCGGTGGCAGTTGGAGGTGGCACCGAGCTGGTGGTGGCGCGTCTGGTGTTCATCCAGGCGGTCGTCGACCAGCTGTTTGCCGTCCGCCTTGACGATGTAGTCACCCTGGTAGTCGAAGCGTTCGAAGGCTTGCTGCGCGTGCGCGCGCTCGATGTTCGCATCCACCATCAGGTCGACCGACGGGCGCTCGAAGTCGTAGCTCTGCAGCACGGTCTTGCCGGTGCGCACTTCGCGTGACATGGTCCATTCGGAGACGTATTCGAGGTCCGGCGGTGCCGATTCGATGTTCTCGAAGTAGGGCAGCAGGGCGTCCCCGGGGATTGGCTCATGGGCGCTGGAGGAATCGACCAGCACGAGGGTGTGCTTGTCCGCCGTGTGCTCGAAGTACCAGTAGATGCCTTCATGTTCGAGCAGCCGGGTGATGAAGGTGAGATCGCTCTCCCGGTATTGCACACAGTAGGTGCGCTTGCGGTACTTCCGGAACAGGCGGAAGTCGAAGTCGGAGAACCCGTTGTCGTCGAACACCTGCTTGACGATGGTGGGGACGTCGAGTTCCTGGTAGATGCGGCAGTCGGCCGTGCGGGTCAGGAACCACGGCCAGGGGTGCACGACGGCGTGGTACCCGAAATGGCGGCCACGGCTGCGGCCGATGCTGAAGCGCGTGACGTAGCCGTTGAAGTGCTGCTGCTCTTCGTTGTCCCGGCTGATCGATATGGTGATGGGTTTGCCGAGCAGGTCTTCTGGTGACAGGTCGCCCGATTCGCTGAGCAGGCCCAATTCCATCACGCCGAGCTGGCTGAGGCCCGCGGTGAAGCTGAGCGTTTCCACACGCAGCTCGGTCGAGAGCGGCGAGGTGACCGTGATCTGTTTGTTCATGGCGGGTTGGGTGTGCTGCAGGGGAACGCCAGAGGCACGTTAGAAGAGCGGCACAGGCCGCTCAAGCGACGAAAGTCATGGACCTCGGCTGGCCATTCAGTCGTCTTCGGAATCCAACGGCATCGAGAGGGACAAGGCCATGATGCTGCCGCGGCCACGTGCGTAGTCGGCGGTCATCGTGTGGGTCTGGTAGTCCCACGCATCGCGGTTCAAATCGTCGCTGCTGGACATGGGCGGGCCGACCTTCTTGCGCGCATCCTTGCGCGAATCATTGAAGGTCAAACCGAAGGGCAGCGCGCCGACACCGGGCTTGTCCTTGCCATGGCATATCACGCGGGCGAACGTCAGTCCGTGCCGGCGGTTGTCGCCGATGGGCTCGAACACCATCTCGATGCCGAGGTGGCGCACGTCGACGCGCACCTCGGTGCTGCCGCGCGGCAGCTTCGCCGGCTTCTTCGCACCCAGCCGGGCGAGGAGCCGAAGGATGTCCGGGTGGTCATCGGTCTTGCCGAGACAGGGGACGAACTCGTCTGCGTTCATGTCGATGTCGGTCGAGGCGAAGGTCAACGGCGGCCGGCAGCCGCCAGCGATTCGCTGACGGGCCTGCCGGTCTCCAGGCTCAGTCGAAAGCGTAGGCGAAATCACCGCCGTCGACCGTCAGCGCCACCCGGTGCAGCGGTGCACCGGAGGCCAGGCGGGTCAGGTACTCATGGCTGATGCGGGGCAACACGGTGTTGGTCAGCAGCGCATCGATGACGCGGCCGCCGCTTTCCACCTCGTTGCAGCGGCTGACCACCAGCTTGACCACCGCGTCGTCGAACGTGAACGGCACGCCGTGGTTGGCCTCGACGCGCTTCTTGATGCGGTTGAGCTGCAGCTTGACGATTTCGCCCAGCATCGCCTCCGACAGCGGGTAGTACGGGATCGTCACGATGCGGCCGAGCAACGCGGCCGGGAATACCTTCAGAAGCGGTTCGCGCAGCGCCTTGGCGATGGCGTCCGGCTCCGGCATCAGTTCCGGATCCTTGCACAGGTTCATGATCAGGTCGCTGCCGGCGTTGGATGTCAGCAGGATGATCGTGTTCTTGAAGTCGATCAGGCGGCCTTCGCCATCTTCCATCCAGCCTTTGTCGAACACCTGGAAGAAGAGCTCATGCACGTCGGGGTGGGCTTTTTCCACCTCGTCGAGCAGCACCACGCTGTAGGGGCGACGGCGCACGGCCTCGGTCAGCACGCCGCCTTCGCCGTAGCCCACGTAGCCCGGGGGCGCACCCTTGAGCGTGGAGACGGTGTGGGCCTCCTGGTATTCGCTCATGTTGATCGTGATGACGTTCTGTTCGCCGCCGTACAAGGCCTCGGCCAGCGCGAGCGCCGTCTCGGTCTTGCCGACGCCGGACGTGCCGGCCAGCATGAACACGCCGATGGGCTTGTTCGGGTTGTCGAGCTTGGCGCGCGAGGTCTGGATGCGGCGGGCGATCATCTCGAGGGCGTGCTTCTGGCCGATGACGCGCTCGTTGAGCGTGTCGGCCAGGCGCAGCACCGATTCCACCTCGTTCTTGACCATGCGGCCCACGGGGATGCCCGTCCAGTCCTGCACCACGGCGCCCACGGCGGTTTCATCCACCGACGGCAGGATCAGCGGCGTGTCGCCTTGCAGGTGTCGCAGCTGGGTCTGCAGCTCGGCCAGTTCGGCGAGCAGGCGTTCGCGCTCTTGCGGCTCGAGGGTGCTGTCGGCGGCCTGCTCCTTGCCGTCCACCTTGTCGCCGGCCCGGCGCAGCTTGCCGCGCAGCGCGAGCACCTGGTCCACGAGGCCTTTTTCCTGCTGGAACCTGGCCTGAAGCACCTCCAGCGAGGCGTGGGCTTCGGCAAGCTGCAGTGCCACCCGGTCGTGGCGGGCCTTCACGTCGATGCCGACGTCGGCCTCGCGGTCGATGATCTGCTGCTCCGTGGTCAGCGCCTCGATGCGGCGCTGCACGTCTTCCACTTCGGGGGGCGTGGCATGCTGGCTCACGGCCACGCGGGCGCATGCGGTGTCGAGCAGGCTCACTGCCTTGTCGGGCAGCTGGCGGGCCGGGATGTAGCGGTGCGAAAGCTTCACGGCCGCCTCGATGGCTTCATCGAGCAGTTGCACGCGGTGGTGCTTCTCGAGGATGGTGGCCACGCCGCGCAGCATCAGCACGGCCTTCTCCTCGCTCGGCTCGGGCACCTGAACGACCTGGAAGCGGCGGGTCAGCGCCGGGTCTTTCTCGAAGTATTTCTTGTATTCGGCCCAGGTGGTGGCCGCGATCGTGCGCAGCTTGCCGCGGGCCAGCGCCGGCTTGAGCAGGTTGGCCGCGTCGCCGGTGCCGGCCGCGCCACCGGCGCCGATCAGCGTGTGGGCCTCATCGATGAACAGGATGATGGGCTTGGCCGAGGACTGCACTTCGTCGATCACCTGGCGCAGCCGGTTCTCGAATTCGCCCTTCATGCTGGCGCCAGCCTGAAGCAGGCCGATGTCGAGCATCATCAGCGACACGTCGCGCAGCTGCGGCGGCACGTCGCCGCGCGCGAGGCGCAGCGCGAAGCCTTCGACGACCGCCGTCTTGCCCACGCCGGCCTCACCGGTCAGGATGGGGTTGTTCTGGCGGCGGCGCATCAGGATGTCGACGATCTGGCGGATTTCCTCGTCGCGTCCGGCGATGGGGTCGATCTCGCCTTGGCGGGCCTTCTCGGTGAGGTCCACCGCATAGCGCTTGAGCGCCTCCTGCTTGCCCATCGCGGCCGGGGCGATGGCGTCGCTGGCCTCGCCGGGTTGCGCGGCGCCGGAGCCATCGCTGGCGGCCTGGCCGTGTTCGGGTGAACCGGAGAGCAGGGCGGCGAAGTTCTCGGTCAGCTCATCGAGCTTGATGCGTTCGAATTGTTTGCTGATGGCCAGCAGCGCGTTGCGCGATGACTGGGTCTTCAAGAGGCCGATCAACAGGTAGCCGGTGCGCACCTGCGTGTCCTTGAACATGAGGGAGCCATAGACCCAGGCCCGTTCGACGGCATTCTCGATGTGGCTCGACAGGTCGGAGATGGATGTGGCGCCGCGCGGCAGGCGGTCGAGGGAGGTTTGCAGGTCGGCGACGAGCACGGCGGCATCCAGCCCGAAGTGCTTGACGATGCGGTGCAGGTCGGAATCCTGGTTCTGCAGGATCTGGAACAGCCAGTGCTGCAATTCCACATACGGATTGCCACGGAGCTTGCAGAAGACGGTGGCGCCTTCGATGGCCTTGTAGGCGAGCGGATTGAGCTTGCCGAACAACGCGGTGCGACTGATTTCAGCCATGGTGAATTCCCTGGGTGTTGGAAGGCACGCGAAGGCGTGCGGGATGCAGGCGAAGGTCGCCGCGGTCTGGGTGAGGGGTATGGCGGCCCAGCCAGGTGGTCAAGCCCAGCTGGCCCTGGCGTTTCAGGCCGAGGGGCGGCACCTCCGTGCCTTGCAGCACGAGGCGCACATCCCACAGCAGTTCGAAGCCCACGAGCTGGCGCATCCAGTCGCGAAGCTCCTCGAGGGAACGCTGGCCGGGCAGGAACTGCTGGTACTGCGCAAGCGTCAGCGGGCCGATGTGCAGGCGCAGCTTGTATTGACGGTCCCACACCTTGCCGCCGGCCACAGCGTTGACGCCGAGCGCTGCGGTACGGCGTGCGCCGGGGCTGCCGAGGCGGGTGCGGTCGCCCGGGCGCAGCGCCATCCAGTGGCCCACGTAGGATTCCACGCGGATGGGCACCTGGAAGTATTGCCGCAGCACCTTCGAGATGGATTCGGGGTTGCGCGTCGCACGGGCGAGGTGGCCGGCCGCGAAGCGTTTGGCCTGGTCGGGCACGCTGTCGGCGCCACGCAGCGGGGCAGGGGCCTGCCCGAACAATGCGGACACCCATTTGGCGAACTGGTCGTCACCCGGCCGGTCAGCCTGCACCGCCGGCTGCGCCTGCGCCCAGGCACGGTAAAAGAGCAGCAAGGCCCGGTGATGGAACACGTCGGCAAACCGGGCGAACGTGGCGTCGGCGTGGTTGCGCAGGCGGTCGCGCGCGTATTCGGTCAGGTGCAGCGGCAACGGCCCCATGGGGCCGAACAGGCCGAAAAAGCGCACGCCGAGGCGTGGCCGGTCGGCGCTGGCATTGAACGACATGATGGGCGCGGGCGCGAAGTCCATCTCCGGGTCCTGCCCGAGCCGCAGCGGTTCGGCGCCTGGCCGAAGTGCCTTGCCCAGCCGGGGCTGCTGCGGCGACATGGCTTCCACCTCGCGCAACACCGCGAAGAAGTCGTGCGCCCATGGTTCGGCCGCGAGCGCCTCGAACAGCCGGGCCTGGCGTTCGTGGCGGCTGCGGGCGAGGTCCGAGGCGTCCATGGGAATCAAAGCACGGCCCGGGTGCCCACGCGAGGGGTGGTGCGCAGGATTTCGCCGCGCGAGGCCGAGCGCAGCACGGTCTCGACGAAGCTGTTGGTCGAGGCGTGGCGTGCGAAGAAACGGTCGAGCACCACGCCGAGCAGGAACGCGCTCGACCCCTGGAACCCGAGTTCGTCGGCCACGACGGTGATCTCCACGCCGCAGCCGAACGTCAGCGGGCCGGGGAAGGGCAGGCGCCTCACCACGGACTGCGCCTGCACCGATTGCACGCCGTCGACCTGCTTGGACCAGGCCATGTCCTGTTCGGGCCCGTGCAGCGAAAGAAGGCTGCGCAATGCGGCGCCCGCGCGCACCGGGTCTTCGCCGGCGATGCTGAGGTAGTTGAGCGTCAGCAGGCTCACCATGGCCCAGCCCACATCGCCGCGGGCAATGCGTTGCACGGGGCGGGTGGGCCCGCGCAGCGTGTCGATGCGGATGGTGGGGCCGGCGGCATCGAGCGTCCAGGTCGTGGCCGAGCCGGGCAGCAATGTGGGCAGATCCCGATTGGTGACCAGCGCCGTCAACGACAATTGGCGGATGTCGTCACGGTAGGGGGCATTGTCGGGATCCACGAGCGACAAAAAGATCTCCTGACCGACATAGGCCGAACGCGGTCCGTCGAGCCGCTGGCGGCTGGACAGCAGGCGCGGCTCGCGGCGCGCCGTGTAATAGGCACCATGGTTGCGCGATTCGTCGTGGAAGGCCGCATACAGCGGCAGGAACTTCTGTTCCGCCACCTGTGCCGTGCCGAAGCCCGTGACGGATTCGAGCGTGTGCACCTCGAAATCCATCGGGCGCGTGCGGTCCGGCACCACATGGTGCTCCCAGGCACCGGTGCCGATCTGGATGCGGTCAAGTCGTTTGGGAAACAGATTGACGGCGGGCGTGCAGTACAGCGCGAGGCTGTCGGCATCGACCAGCGATTCGAGCGATACGTCGGCCTTGCCGAAGAGCACCACGAGCTCGGCCTCCGCGCCGTCGATCAATGCGAAGCGGCGCGCCAGGTCGGTGACGGCGAACTGAAGAAAGCGCTGCGGCATCGCCGCATACTCCTGCAGCAGCCGGTGGCCACTGAAGCCGCGCAGGGTCTCCGGCAGCAGCGCTTCATCGTCGCCGAAGCCGAGCGGCTGCAGCGAGCCCGCATCAGCATGCGCCGACATGCCAGCTTTTCCGCCGTGGCCCACCCAGGTACCGAGTCCGTTGCCGAGCACCAGCTCATGCAATCGGAAGGCCACGTCGTCGGGCGCGGCGATGTAGAGCGGCAGCCTGTCGAGGCCGATCTGGCTGAACTTGATGCCGCCGTGGGTCTTGAGCCGGATGCGCAGGCCGCCGCGGATCTGGCGCGCACCGGGCAGGCGAGTGAGCGGCAGGTCGGGCGCATGCGTGAAGTACTGGACGGACTCGATCTCCACGGGCCACAGCGTGACGTCTTGCGCCGTGCGGAACTCGCAGCGGGTGTTCTGCCCGCGCACGATCTCGCTCGTCAGCACGCTGTTGCGCGGGATGGTGAAACCGCGGGTCAGGTTGGGGTCGAGCAGGTCCGGGCGAAGCCGGGCCATCATCATCGACGGCACCGGCGACAGGAAGCCGGGATAGACCGTCTCCAGCATGTGCTGGATCAGGCGCGGGTGCTCCGCATCGATCTTCAGCTGCACGCGCGCAGCAAGGAATGCGAAGCCCTCCAGCAGCCGCTCGACGTACGGGTCGCTGACCTCCACGCCGTCCATCGACAAGCGGGCGGCGATCTTCGGAAACTCCTTCGCGAATTCGGCACCGACCTCGCGCAGATGGCTGAGTTCGTCGTTGTACAGGCGGAGCAGGCTCGGATCCATCGGGCAGGCGCGTGAAGGCGTCAGGAGGTCTTGCGGCGCACGGGGATGGCGGTTGCGTCACGCACTTCCACCTGGCCGGCTTCGAGATCGAGCTGCGTGCGCAGGAGCAGCTCGAGCGGCACGGGCTGGGCCCACATGAACCCGTGGATCTCGAACTCGATCACGTTGTGGGTGTCCAGCACGCTAGTGGCATCGAGGGCTTTCACCTCGAGCGAGTCGGCCATCACCCGCGGTTCGAACCGGAGGATGGCCTGCTTGAGGGTGCGTTCGAGCAGGCTGATGTCCACCCGCGAGGCCATCTGGCCCGACATCGGTGGCAAGCCGTAGTTCAGCACCGAATGGGCGGCCTGCGCATGGGTCTCCGTCAGGCCACGCAGCGGTTGCACCGCGTTGAGCAGCCACGACAGGTCGCGCAACACAGCGTCGCGGAGCTGCGACTTGTTCATCATGCGGCTGTCTTCGGCCTCGACCCGCGAGTGCGGCGTCAGGTCGGTCAGGCGGTCGAGCAAGGCCGGTTGCAGGCGATCTCGGAGGTTCATGCGGGTCTCAGACCGGCGTGGGGGCCAGGCGAATCTCGCGTGCGTCGAGGAGTCCCGCCTCAGGCCCGCTCGTGGAAATCAGCCGCTGGCCGAGACCGGCGTACTGCTCGTCACCGAGCGGGTTCCAGGTCGTGCCGCGGGCCAGCTTGAGTGCGCCGTCGGCTTGCTCGCGCGTGCCCGGATAACACGTGGGCACGAGTGCCACGCTCTGGCCACCGTTGGCAAACGTGAGTTGCACGGGGGCCCACACCATGTCGCGCAGGTCTTCCGGCGCTTCGATGGTGACGGCCGACAGGGCGTCGAACGGCACCCAGGTATAGCGACCGTTGAGCACCACTTCGAGCACCGGACCGAGGCGCGAGTCGGCGTCGGCGATCCAGTCGAACGATTCGCCGTCGAGCGTGCCCGGCGTGACCGGTGCGGCCTCGAAGGCGGACGCACGCAGGTGCGTGGCCTGCGCCGCGTTGCCCTGGGCATCCTGGGCCAGGGCCTCGATCAGCATCGCGACCCACTGGGTGGGCTGGCCGAACACGACGGGGGTGGTCTTGCCGGCGAACACGGCCGCACGCACGGCCTCGCATCTGATCGCTTCGCGGTAGGTGTTGACCATCGACAGTGTGCCGTGGTCGAGCTGGCCGCACACATCGAGCTGGGCGAGGGCCCGTTCCCACTGGCCGAGCACGCTCAGCAGCTGGAACAGGAAGACGCGGAGCTTGGCGTCCCCCGGCTTTTCGCGCACCTGTTGCTGGAGCGCGGCGAGGGCCTGGGCCGGATCGCCGGCAGCGAGGAATTCCTGGGGTGTGGTCATGGCGCGCTCAGACGGGCAGGATTTCGTCCTGGAAGGTGAAGCCCGAGCCCCGGTTGCCGGTCTCGGACTGGATTTCGTATTCGACGTTGACCTTGTTGAAGCTGAAGGTGACCGTCTCCATCAACTTGCCCGTGGTATCGCAAGCCAGGTCGACCGATGTCACACGGGCGTTGTTCAGCGTGATGGTGAAGAAGTCGCGCTGGCCTCCACCGGCCTTGCTCACCATCAGCTTGGCTTCCTTGATCTCGTCGTTGCTGGCCAGCACCGAGAGCAGGGCCGTGGTGCTGCTGTCCACGTACTTGCCCACCGTCAGGTTGCGGTAGGAGCGGCGTGCGGTGGCCTGTGTGGACCCGAGCGCGGAACTGGCGGTAACACCCCAGTTCCACCACGTGACAGCGATCTGGCCCTGGTGCTCGGCTGCGATGGCTTCGCCCTTGAGCTTGCCGGCGCGCTTGCTCTGGACGGACAGGAACGCATCGACGAAGCCCTCGCCTTGAGCAGCGACAGGGGATGGTGGCGTTGGCATATCGATGGTTCCTTCCTGGTCCGGAGTGAGGTGGCTTTCGCCCTTTTTTCAAGCACCAAGGCCCGGTCGCGGCACGATGTGCCGAGACCGGGCAGGCAAGCCCTTGTGAAGAAGGGCTGTCAGATCAGTAGGCGCGGCGCTCAGCGACGTCCCAGCCGATCAGGACCTTGCCGGTCATGCCGCCCTTTTCATCCTGAGGCTGGTACTCGTGCTCCACGACCTTGTATGAGCACTTCACTTCTTCGATGACGTCGCCCTGGGACACGGCCGTCGGGGCCACGCTGGTGATGAACACCTCCTTCAGCGTGATCGTCAGGTAGGTCTTCTGGCCGTCGCCGGCCTTGCGGGCGGTGATCTTGGCGTCCTTGAAGTGCTTGCCGGTGATGCAGTTCTTGACCAGGATCGGCGAGGCCTTGTCGTAGCGGTGCGTGAACACGAACTCGCCGGCAACGGCCTTGCCGTGGCCCGAGCCACCGCCCATCGAGGCGCCCGAGGGCTGGGTCACGTCCCAGCGCCACGACAGGATCTCGATTTCGCCCTTGTGGTCCTTGTGGGCGGATTCGCCTTGGACGCCGTCAAACTTGATGTGAAAGTCGCTGCTCATTTGTCAATTGCTCCTGATTTACGGGAAAGGTACTGCTAGCGCCGGAACTGGCGCGGGGTTGGAACTGGGTTGAAAGGGGCCCCCGGAGGGGCCATGGCCGGGGTCAGGCTGCCTTGTTGGACGGCAGCTTGGACACGAGGCGCAGGGAGACCGTCAGGCCTTCGAGCTGGTAATGCGGGCGCAGGAAGAACTTCGACGAGTAGTACCCCGGGTTCCCTGGGATCTCTTCGACCTGCACCTCGGCCGCGGCGAGCGGCTTTTGTGACTTGGTGGCATCAGAGGAGTTCGCCGGGTCGCCGTCGACGTAGTTCATGATCCAGTCGTTGAGCCACTTCGACATGTCGTCCTTTTCCTTGAACGAACCCACCTTGTCGCGCACGATGCACTTCAGGTAGTGGGCGAAGCGGCAGGTGGCGAACAGGTACGGCAGGCGGGCGGCGAGGTTGGCGTTGGCCGTGGCGTCCGGGTCGTCGTATTCGGCGGGCTTTTGCAGCGATTGCGCGCCGATGAACGCCGCGAAATCGGAATTCTTGCGGTGCACGAGCGGCATGAAGCCGTTCTTTGCGAGTTCGGCCTCGCGGCGGTCGCTGATGGCAATCTCGGTCGGGCACTTCATGTCCACGCCACCGTCGTCCGTCGGGAACGTGTGGGTGGGCAGGCCTTCCACCGAACCGCCGGATTCGATGCCGCGGATGCGCGAGCACCAGCCATACATCTTGAACGAGCGGTTGATGTTCACCGCCATGGCGTAGGCCGAGTTGGCCCAGGTGTACTTGGTGTGATCGGCGTTGCCGGTGTCTTCCTCGAAATTGAATTCTTCGACCGGGTCCGTCTTCGCGCCATACGGGGTGCGGGCGAGGAAACGCGGCATCGCCAGGCCGATGTACTTGGCATCGTCGGACTCACGCAGCGAGCGCCATGCGGCGTACTCGGGCGTGGTGAAGATCTTGGTCAGGTCGCGCGGGTTGGCAAGCTCCTGCCACGAACCCATCTGGGTGAGCGACGGATCGGCGGCCGCAATGAAGGGCGTGTGCGCGGCGGCTGCCACCTTGGCCATCTCACCGAGCAGCTCCACGTCTTGCGGACCATGGTTGAAGTAGTAGTCACCCACGAGGCAGCCGAACGGCTCGCCGCCGAACTGGCCGAACTCCTCTTCGTACACGCGCTTGAAGATGGGGCTTTGATCCCAGGCAGCGCCCTTGTAGCGCTTGAGCGTCTTGCCCAGCTCCTGCTTGGAGATGTTCATCACGCGGATCTTGAGCTGCTCGTCCGTCTCGGTGTTCCTGACGAGGTGGTTCAGCCCGCGCCACGCGCTTTCCAGTTGCTGGAAATCGGGGTGGTGCATGATCTGGTTGATCTGGTCGCTGAGCTTCTTGTCGAGCTCGGCGATCATCGCCTCGATCGACATCACCACGTCGTTGCCGATCAGCTGGGTCTGTGCCAGCGCCTGTTGCGCCAGGGTCAGCACGGCGGATTCCACCGCCGACTTGGCCTCGTCGCTCTTGGGCTTGAATTCCTTGTTCAGCAGCGACGCGAAATCGCCGCCTTGGAACTCGACACCCTGCAGCGCCGACGATTGGGTTTGTGCATCTGCCATCACGAATCTCCGTCTGGTTCTGGGGGCGGGTTACTCGGCCTTCGGCTCGTCTTCGGCCTTCTTGGCGCTGGCCAGGCTGTTGAGCAGTGCCGGATCGGCGATCACCTTGGCGAGGAGTTCTTCCGCGCCGGTCTTGCCGTCCATGTAGGTGATCAGGTTCGACAACTGCTGGCGCGCGGTCAGCAGCTTGTTCAGCGAATCCACCTTGCGTGCGACGGCCGCAGGGGAGAAGTCGTCCATGCTTTCGAACGTGATGTCGACGCTCATGTTGCCTTCGCCGGTCAGGGTGTTGGGCACCTGGAAGGCCACCCGCGGCTTCATGGACTTCATGCGGCTGTCGAAGTTGTCGACGTCGAAGTCGAGCAGCTTGCGATCCGCGACGGGGGCGAGCGGCTCGGAGGGCTTGCCCGACAGGTCAGACAGGACGCCCATCACGAACGGGAGCTGCACCTTC
>Ga0207679_10000736_pt1 | contig 21763 bp, 19 predicted proteins | sample KBSC73metaG_FD_184320 | JGI IMG/M metagenome (GOLD analysis project Ga0207679, IMG submission 184320) | Corn rhizosphere microbial communities from Kellogg Biological Station, Michigan, USA - KBS C7-3 metaG (SPAdes) (version 2) | ecosystem: Host-associated > Plants > Roots > Rhizosphere > Soil ... | reverse complement strand
GCTCACGCAGCCACGCGTGTTCTACGCGATGGCCGACGCCGGGCTCCTCTTCCGACCGCTGGCGCGCGTACACCCACGCTTCGCGACGCCGCACGTCGCGATCGTCGCTTACTCGGCGGTCGCGGTCGTTGGGGTCTGGTCGCGCAGCTTCGAGCAGCTCGCTGAAGCGTTCGTGTTAGGCGTCTGGCCGTTCCTGGCGCTCGCCGTTGCGGGCGTGATCATACTGCGCCGCCGGCATCCGGAGCTCGCGCGCCCCTACCGCACGCCATGGTACCCCGTGGTGCCGCTCATCTTCATCGGCGGTACGCTGTGGGTCGTCGGGAGCGCGCTCGTGGCGCGCCCGGTGACGACGCTCGGGGGGATCGTGCTCACGCTGATCGGGCTGCCCGTGTACGCGTTATGGCGGCGCATGGCGAGACGATAGTCGGCGGGCGGCACAGCGTGTTCGGTCTCACGGCAGGTTCATCGCGCGCATCAGTGACAGAACAGCGGGATGTTTCGAGATGGCGCGGTACTTCGGACCGAACCTAACGAAGGTCAGTCTGGGGTCGCGGACGGCGTAGGCGCGTTCCAACTGCGCGACTGCGGCCTCGTGATCCCCGAGGTCGAGGAACACCAAGGCCTGGTCGAACGCGGGCACGTATTCGCCCTCGCGAGCGCGGACGCGGAGGCGCTCGTGCTCGATCTCGCCCAGTCGCCGCTGCGCGTCGCGGTATCCCGACTCACCTCGGGCGGCGGCGACGACCTGGGCCTTTTCGGTATCTCCCGCGATCTCGAATCCCACGCCCAGTTCATGGAGGGCGGCGTCGTAGCGGCTGCGCCGCGCGAGCGCAGCGGCCAGCTCCTCGCGCGCACGCCAATACGAGGGGTCCAGACGCAATGCCCGGCCCAGCTCGACGATCGCGTCGTCGTCCCTGCGTGCGAGCGTCAGCGTGTAGCCGATCGCCCAGTAGTAGTGACGGTAGAGTTGGTCCAGCTCGTGGGCGCGGCGAATCTCCGTCAGGGCCTCCGGCACCATGCCTAACGTTCGAAGATGGAGCGCGTACCAGTTCCGGATAGACCCGTCGTCGGGATCGAGCGCGATCGCTCTCCGAAACTCTTCCTCCCCGTCCACCCACCGGTAATGGTAGAACGAGAGCGTCGCCCCGAGCATGGCATGGCCAAACGCAGATGCGGAGTCGAGCGCCACCGCTTTCTTCGCCGCGGTCTCGGCAGTGGCGAGCGCCTCGTCTGCCGGCATCCGGCCGTACCAGGCGAATCCCTGGTACGTGTTGGCCAATACGGCGTACGCGTCGGCGTACAACGGATCGAGCTCGAGCGCCTCCCTGACCAGTCCTTGCGCCCGGGCGAACGCCTCAGTGGTTCGCTTCGCGAGGTAGTACTCCGCCTTCACCAGCAGGAGATAGGCATCAGGGTTCGACGTCGACGAACGTGCGACGCTTCCGGGTGGCCGGCTTGGAGGCGAACTGCCATTGGACGCCGTGGAGTGAGAACGCCGTTCGCTTGGCCTGTGGGTTCGCATCTCGAAGACGAGCCGGGCCGTCTCCGCGGACGGTTCGGCGCCGTAATCCGCGACGAGCCGCTCGCGTAGCCCGGAGTACGCCTCGAGCGCGCCCGCGCGATCGCCGGCGGCCGCGAGCAGCTGAATCAACAGCCGGTGGTTCGATTCGTCGTTAGGCGATAGGGACACCGCCCGTCGCGCCCACGCCACCGCCGAGTCCAGCCGACCGAAGCCCGCGTCGCGTTGGGCCAGGGTACTTGCGGCCCGTGTGGCCTGCTGGCGGCGACGAACGCGCTCGGCATCCAGCCATCGCTCGAGCTCCGGTGCAGCGCCCGCCACGAACACACCCTCGAGCAGGTCGCCGCGGAAGAGCGTGAGCGCCTGCTCCGGAGCCTCGTCGGCGATCGTCTCGTCGAAAGCAACGGCGTCACACCAGACGTGCTCACCGGCGACACCGATCTCCTCCTCGCCACGATGCCTGAACACGCCACCGCCCAGCTCATGGCGTAGCCAGCTCAATGCCTGACGCAGGGAAGCGCGTGCCGCCCGTTGGTCGGCCTCGGGCCAAAACAGTCCGACGATCGTGTCGCGTCGCCGGAAACGGTCACGACCCGCCAACGCAAGGTAGGACAAGAGCGCCAGGCGCTTTGACTGCGCGATCGGCGCTCGCAGCTCGCGACCGTCGGGGGAGCGCACGTCCAACGGCCCGAGGACCAGGAGACGCACACGGCCAGTCAGATGCTCGGTCACACGCGCCTCCGTTCCAGGTTGCGCATAGATCACGGCGAGGTGACATGAGCCGAGCAGCGTCGCTACCACCTACTCTACGCCGGCGGCATCGCCCGGGCTAGAGACATGAACCCTCCGCTACTGGCGGAAGGGAGGCCTTCGCACGCGAAGGCTTCAGCGCTCTTCACCGCAGGAGCTACCTACAGGAGGCTCTCGATGCAGCGCCCAATCCCTCGCCTTTTCGCCATGACCTTCGCTTTGGTGGCGTGCTCGGACCGACCCACCGCCACTGGGCCAATCCCCACGTCGCCGAGCGCGAGCGCCGTCAAGTTCTGGGACGACAACGCCGCCGTCTACTGGAATGGTGTGGCCAACGGCCTCGCCGTGAAGTACGCCAAGAGTCCGTTCGAGACGATCCGCAATTTTGGGATCGTGAGCGTTGCCGGATACAACGCCGCCGTTGCCGCCGAGAAGGCGGGGACTGGCGCAGTACACCCGTCGACGCACGCCGCAATCAGTGCTGCATCAACAGTTGCGCTGACGTACCTGTTTCCGGGTGAGGCGGCTGCGCTGGAAACACGCTTGGATGAGTACCTCGCTGCCGATGGTTGGCCGGGTAACCGCAACACCGATGTCGCGTCAGGCGAAGCCATTGGACGTGACATTGCCGCACAAGTCGTGACGCGGGCCCAGGGGGACAGGTTCTTCGCGCCGTGGACCGGTACGGTGCCGACCGGCCCGGGCATCTGGTTCAGCGCGACTCCCCCGGTCGGGCCGATGTGGGGCCAGATGAAGCCCTACTTTCTGCTCTCGGGCGACCAGTTCCGACCCCCGCCACCACCCGCGTTCGGGTCGCCGGAGTTCCTGGCGGCGCTCGCCGAGGTTCGGCAGATTGCCGACACGCGGACTGCGGAGCAGGAGCGCATCGCGAAGTTCTGGGCCGCCAACGGGCCGGGATTCTACAATGTGCAGGCATCGACGCTGGCCGTTCAGTATCACCGGACCGAGCGCGAGAGTGCCCATCTGCTGGCGCTCATGAACATGACGGCGTTCGACTGCATCATCGTTTCGCACGACGCGAAGTTTTACTACTGGCTGCTGCGGCCCGTGATGGCCGATCCGCTCATCAAGCTCGCAATCCCGATGCCGAACTTCCCGTCGTACACGTCAAACCACGCGGTGATCTCGGCAGGCATGATGAAAATCCTAGGCACGAGCTTCCCGGCCGAGCGCGAGCGGCTTGACTCGCTGGCCGAGGAAGCCGCGATCTCGCGCGTTTACGCAGGCATCCACTATCGCTTCGACTCCGAGGTGGGGCTGGCGCTTGGACGCACCGTAGCTGGATGGGCGCTCGCACACGACGTCAATGGCCACGAGCCATTCGTATTGAAGTGATGCGACGGCGCAATGCCAGCAGCACTGGCGCCTAACGACTCGATCTATCGCGACAAGGCGGTAGGTCAGGATGGTCAGGCGCCAGTGCGGTTCGAGTCACGTCTGGACCGATCGAGGCACGGGCCGCGACGAGGCGGTAGGCGACGCCGCTGCGACAAGGCACCCCGAGCCCAAGCCGTCATGGCTCATCCATCCTCATGCCGCCAGTGGTCGGCGCGAGTCGCCGCCGCGGTGGCAGCACTCGTCGTGGCAACGGACTGTGCAGGGAGAAATGCTGGCGGTGCTGCTCCGCCTGACGACGGCGCGTATCTCGTGTTCCGAAACGATACAGAGGATGAGGTGCGCGTTTTCGTTTACGCGGGGGACAGGCGGTGGCTCGTTGGACACGTCCAGGCATTCCGTCAGGCACGATTTCACGTGCCAACAGACCTCGCGAAGAATTCTGGTCAGGTCGTGGCGGTGGCGGCGGTCCCGATCGGCGGGCGCGGTCCCAACGGAGACCCCACCTCAGCCTCTGTCGTCGTGTCGGATTCAGAAGTCGCGGATGGCATTACCCGTTTCGATTGGACGCTGTCGGGACACACGCTGTCTGCAGCCCCCAAGGGACGTCCGCGGCGTTAACACGTCGCGAGGCGCGTTAGGTGGCCAAGCCGAACACGTCGCGCAGCGCCGCCCTCGCCGCGTAGAAGCCGCACATCCCATGCACGCCACCTCCCGGCGGCGTCGCTGCCGAGCAGAGATAGAGTCCACGCACTGGCGTCGTATGTGGGCGCCAGCGCGCAACCGGGCGCAGGAACAGCTGTCGCAGGGTGTACGCGCCATCGCCAATGTCGCCTCCGACTTGGTTGGGCACGCGCCGGCACGGCGAGCCCATTCGGACCCGATCCTACGACCACCGCGTCTGTCACCGGTTCTCGACTGGGCCTTCTCGGGTCAGGCGAAGCGCATCAACGAGTGAGCTCATAGGCAGTGATGTGGTAGCCGCCATCGGCGATGACCTTCTCGCCGTTCACTCGGTAGATCTGCCGCAGCTTCTGCAGCGTGACCGTTGGATTCTCGAGCCATGGCAGCGCGACATACACGGCGTGCGCCGGCGCCGTCGTCGCGTCGATCTGCCCAACCGCGCGCGTGTCGGGCACGAACGACCCGGTCGCCTGGTAGGTGTAATCCATTGTGCGCTCGTCGAGCCGCAGGCCCCAGAGCGCGTAGTTGACGACCCACGGGTGATCGATGCCGAAGATCAGCGTCGGCCGCTGTCCGCCACTGAAGACCACCTTGTTCAGCCTCGTGTACAGCCGACTCACCGCCTGGTGCTGCGCGTTGAAGATCATCCCGTCTGCCTGACCTTGGAGACCGCGCTGGATGAGCATGACCTTGCGATCGCCGATCGCGAAGGTACCCCAGATGGCGTTGCCCACTGGATCGAGCGAGGCCCAGATCTGCGCGAACCCAACGACGAAAAACGTCGCGAGCACTACTGTCACTGCGCGAACAGAGGCCACGAGCTGCGACAGCGCGTAATAGAACAGGACAAGCATCAACGGGATGAGCGGCGCGTAGTATCGAGCGTGGTTGTCCTTGATGTAGACGCACGCGAAGACAACGCCCAAGGCGAACAGCCAGGCGATGACACGGACGAAAATCGCGGTCCGCTCCTCGATCGGCCTTGGCGCAATCCGCGGCCACATCTGACGTTTGGCGAGCAACGCGATGAAAGCGAGCGTGGGAATCCAGTTCCAGTTGTGAAGCAACGCGCTGACCAAGCCGGTCTCGAATTGGATTGAGCTCAACCCGAACGCGGGCGTGAGCACTGGATTGGCCTGGTCGTTCCATCCGCTCGATCGCTCCACCCAAACGAGTGGAGACGTGAAGCGCAGGTAGGCGACGTATGCCACGAGCGGCAGCGACGGCACGAGCACGCGACGCACGAGCAGCGACGCAGCCGGCTTGCGCCACGGCGGACCGAGCTGCTGTACCACACACAGCGCGGCGACCAAGGCCCAGAGCTCGCCGTACGTGAGCGCGCCGGACTCCTTCGAGAAGCACATCCACAGCCCCGCGAAGGCAACGAGGACCGGCCGATCCAGAGCGAATGCGAGGATGGCTAAGATCAGTCCGACGGTGATGGGCAGATCGGTGTTCGGACCAAGGCCGTGCGCGAACACGAGCGGGTTGAACGCAAAGCACAGCGTGATCAACACGGCATGAGCGCGGGGGAGTGCCGGGAACAGCCGCACGATGAGCAGCCAAAAACACCACACCGCGGCGGCCGCAAGCAGCAGGTCCTGGAAGTTGGCGGCGGCATACCGGAGCGCCGGCGTCGTGGGCAAGCCCGCTCGTGACCACCCAGCCGTGAGGATCTGGCCCACCGCCAGGTACATCGAGTAGGCGTGTGATGGGTGGGCGCCCAAACGATAGGTCGTCGCGAAGTCGTGCGCCGAGAAGTCGAGCGTCGACACCGCGCGCGCGAGCTCGGCATAGTAGATCCCAGTCGACCACCGCGGCACGGCGTCGAGGTACGGGAGCTTGGCCACGACGTGCGCGGCGGTGATCAGCATCGGCGCCAGGAGATAGACACGTTGCGGTAACACCTCGCCGGGCTCGGCGCGCGCGTCCTTGCGGACGAAGCCGTGCCACCACGCGATTATCAGCAGGACGTGCCCAATCGCGAGGCCGATCCACCAGCCGGCTGGAATCGAAAGGCCGCGCACGACGACAGTGCCGACGGCGAGATCGAAGAAGATCGCCGCGAGCAGGAGGCACACCGCGAGATCACGCACGTCCCTGCGGTATTGAGGCACAGCACGCCCGCGGCCGCAAAGACCAGGCCGAACCTTACCCCAGTTGCTTCCATCGCATTGCAGCGCGAAGATCCTCGCACAATGACCACGCTCCCTGTTTCCGATACCTCCACGTTCGAGACCGCGCGTTCTCCGCGCGCGCAGCGCGCAACCCGTTTCGTCCGCTCCCGTATCGGCAGAGCGGCAATCGTCGGGGGGCCGGCCGCGCTCGTTCTCGTATTCATGCTGATACTCCGCGCCGCCAGTGAGCGAGAGCGAACGGCCATAGCGCTGGACGCTCACGCTCAACAGGTCCGCGCGGAAACAGCAACGTTCCTGGCCTACCTGGCGGACGCCGAGGCCGGCCAACGCGGGTTCCTCCTGACTCGGCGTCCGGTATACCTCGCGCCCTTCGTCAGCGGACGAGCCTTTCTCGACTCGTCTCTCGCGCGTATCCGGCAGCTCACGCGCGAGAATCCATCGCAGCAGGCACGCCTCGACACATTGACGGCACTGGCCCGCGCCAGCGTCGCGTTCATGGACTCGACCGTCGAGGTTCGCCGGAATCTCGGGCTCGACTCGGCCATCGCGCGTATCGAAACCGGTCGCGGCCGAGAATTGACGGACGATATCCGGCGAACCGAGCAGGCGATCTCCGATGAAGAAGCGAGAGTACTCGCCACACGGCTCGCTGCCGCCGACCAGGACCGTCGTCGCACGTTATTGTGGCTGTTACTCGGTACGGTGGCGGCGATCGCCGCCGCGCTGTTCGCGAATCTCATTCTCGCCGACGCCTCGGAAGACGAAGCGAAGGTGCGTGCCGCGATTGCCGCACGCATGGAGAAGCTCGAGCGCAATCAGGCGATGTTGCGCGGAGCGCTCACTGCCGGGCAGACCGGCACGTGGGACTGGGACCTCCGAGAGAACCGGATGACCTGGTCGGACGTCCACGAGATGATGTTTGGCTACAAGCCCGGCACGTTTCCGGGCGACCCGGACGCGTTCCTCGACAAGGTCCATCCGGATGACCGGGCGGCGTTGACGTCAGCCATGGACCGCGCGCGCGACGAGCACGCGGAGTACGCGCACGAATTCCGCATCGAGCCGACGCCCGGTGCAATCCGCTGGATCGTTGGCCGCGGGAGCTTTTTCTACGACGACACTGGTCGGCCGTATCGCGTGGCGGGAACCGTTGCCGACATCACGAGCAGGAAGGTCGTCACGCCGGAGGCCGCGCGATAGCGCCGAGCGGCTACGGTCGGTACGCGATACAGTCGATCTCCACCCGCAAGCCCTTGCTCGGGAGCTTCGACACTTCGACGGTGGTACGCGCCGGCCGGTTATCGCCGAACATCTGCGAGTAGACCCGGTTCATGTCCGGAAACTCGGCCATGTCGACGAGAAAGACGCCGCACCGGAGCACGTGCTGCAGATCGGAGCCGGCGGCGCGCAGAATCGCCTGCACGTTGCGCAGGCACTGTGCTGTTTGGGCTGCGGTGTCGGCACCGACGAGCTCCCCCGTCGCCGGATCCGTTGCGCCCTGGCCGGACACGAAGATGAGTCGGTCGAACTGTACGCCCGGCGAATAGGGACCGACGGGCGTGGGGAGACCGGATGCGACGACGGGTTGATGGGTCACGAGAGCTCCATTCTAGCCGAGGACAAAAAGAGAACGGCTTGGGTAAGAAAATCGGGCCGTTTGGATCGCCCGAGTGTTTCATCCACAGGAATGGTAAACGAATGAGGTCCAGGGTCACATGAGGATTGCGCTCGTTAGGCGCCAAGACTCGAACCCGGGCTCCGAAACACGAGGCTGAGCGCCGTCGTAGGTTCGCCAAAGGAGTCGTTCAGCGCATCCCATCCCGGACCCGGCCCGAGGCGACCCAATGACAGACCTCGTTCGCGATCTGAAGTACGGCTGGCGAATGCTGCGCAAGCGGCCCGTGTTCGCCCTCATGGTCGTCGTGACCCTCGCGCTGGCCATCGGCGCGAACACCGTCGTCTTCACCTTCACCAATCTTCTGCTCCTCCGCCCGTTGCCCGTACGTGACCCGGCGACGCTCGGGTGGGTGTTCGGCATTGATCCCCAGCGCGGCAACGATCGCGCGCGAGCCTCCGCCCCGGACTTCATCGACTATCGGCGCTCGCTCCGGTCGTTCTCGGCGCTCGCCGCGCGCAGCGAAGCAACGCTCACGATGAGCGGGCGAGGTGACGCGGAGCGCTTGGCGGCGGCAGCAGTCACCGCGAACCTGTTCCAGGTCTGGGGGCTGCGCCCAAAAGTCGGCCGACTGTTTCGCGTGGGCGAAGACGCTCCGGGTGCCGAGCCCGTGGTGGTGTTGAGCCATCAGTTCTGGCAACGGCAGTTTGCCGGTGATCCGGCGGTCGTCGGCAGCGCGCTCACGCTCGATGGCAAACGCGTCTCCGTGATCGGCGTGCTGGACCCGGCGATCGAGATCGGGAATCTTAGCGAAATCGACGTGTGGGTGCCCCTCGTCCCGGACCCGGCCGAGCAGGGACGAGATCGCCGCGCGCTGCAGATGGTCGGCCGCCTCGCGCCGGGCGTAACTCATGCGCAGGCGGACGCCGAGGTGCGCGCACTCGCCGCGGCATTGGAGCGGGATCACGCGGTAACGAACAAGGGTTGGGGTGCCCGAGTGGCGACGACGCGCGACGCCATGACCGGTCGTAACACCTGGCGGGTGCTGGCGCTCCTCTCGCTGGCGGTTGGGCTCCTGCTGTTGATCGCATGCGCCAACCTCGCCAACGCGATGCTGGCGCGATCCATGGAGCGAAACCGCGAGATCTCGCTCCGTGTCGCGTTAGGTGCCGGGCGACGGGTGCTCGTCCGCCAGCTGTTGGCGGAGTATGCGGTGCTGTCGGCGGTGGGTGGGGTGCTGGGACTTGGCGTCGCCTACGGCGGCGTGCGTGCCATCAAGGCCGTGGTGTACGAGCCGTTCTTCGCGCTGCTCTCCATCGATGGGCGCGTTGTGTTGTTCGCCCTTGGCGTCACGCTGGTGACCTGCGTGCTCTTCGGTCTTGCGCCGGCGCTGCGGGCAGCGCACGCCGATCCCATTGCCGCGCTGGCGCAGGGCTCCGCTCGAATGATCGGCGGCGTCGGCGTCCGCCGAAGCCGCGCCTCACTCGTGGTCGCGCAGGTGACACTCGCCGTCGCGCTGACCGTGGTCGGCGCGTTGGTGGCGCGAAGCATGTTCGAGCAGACTCGCATCGATCTCGGATTCCGCACTGGCGACCTGTGGACGTTTCGCGTGGATCTCCCACAGGCGACGTACGAGGATCCAGAGCGCCTCAGGCAGTTCTACGACCGGGCGACGGATCGTCTGGCGTCGCTGCCTCGCGTTAGGTCCGTAGCGGTAGTCGACCACCTCCCGGTGCTTGGCGGCGTCTCGGTGACGCAACTCGAGGTCGAGGGGCGGCCCGTCGCGCGAAAGGCGGACCAGCCGTGGGCGACGCGCACGTCGACGTCGGCCGGCTATCTCGAGACCGCCGCGATCCCGCTCATCGCCGGGCGAGCGCTCGCGCCAACCGATCGGCAGGACGCTCTGCCCGTCGTGGTGGTGAATCGGGAGCTTGCCAGACGGTACTTCGGATCCGCCGACCAGGCGCTGGGCAAGCGTGTGTCGTTAGGCAGGACCGATGCGCCGCCGACGTGGCGAGTCATCGTTGGCGTGGTTGGTGATACTCGACCTGCAGACATTACGGCCCCGCCCAACCCGGAGGTGTATCTGCCACTCGCCCAGGAGGCGGCGCGGAACGTCAGCTTCATGCTGCGAGCGACCGGGGGAGACGCCACGGCGGCATCCGTTCGGAGCCTGATGCGCGAAATCGATCCCGCGTTGGCCGTGTACGAGCTGCGAACGATGGACCAGGCGCTGGCGATCGAACAGTCGTCGGACGTGATGCTGACGGGACTCTTCGTCGCCTTCGCGGTGATCGCGCTCGTCCTCGCGGCCACCGGGCTCTATGGCGTGATTGCGTACCTCGTGAGTCAACGAACCCGCGAGATCGGAATTCGGATCGCGCTCGGAGCCGTTCCGGGCGTGGTGGGTCGCATGGTGCTCGGCGAGGCAGCCGTGCTGTTCGGGGTCGGGATGCTCCTTGGCCTTGGCGTTGCGCTGCTGCTGGCGCGCGGGATGCGCTCGTTCCTATACGGGATCGGACCGGTAGATCCGCCAACATATATCGCGGCCGCGGGCGTGCTGGCCGGCGTTATGTTCGTGGCGGCTTTCGTTCCCGCGCGCCGCGCCATGCGGGTGAACCCGTTGAGTGCCTTGCGATCCGACTGAGCAAAGGGCGGCGTCGGATCCCGGATTCCGAACCCGCCCACGGGCCGTCACGGTATCCTCGCGGTCGTGTCACGTCGCGTCGTGTCACGCCTCGTCGAGTCGCGGCGTACCGAGTCTCGTCGGACCGAGTCCCGACGCACGCTGTCCCGCCGGACCGAGTCGCGACGCGCACGGACGTCCGGACGATAGTTGCTATCCGGTCGCAGGACTTCCGGCAAAACGGTCGTGTCTCGCCGCGGGGGAGCCGGCGGCGGAGGCGGCACTGGTGGGGTCGCGAAGCTCACGTGAAGCGCCGTCAACACGAATTCGAAATCGGCGGATCCGAGATTCTGCTGATCGCGGAAGCACTGGATTCCACGTAGTGTGCGCTGGCCGATGACGCCGTCGGCCTTTCCGACGTCGCACCCCGCGCGGGTCAGTGCCTGCTGCAGCTCGAGCGCCTGCCCGGACGAGAACCCGTAATTGGCACGCCCCACTCCAAAGCGCACACTCGAGCGACCAAGGTCTGTTTCGCCGCGGGCCTCGAGCTGAACGCGACGCGTCGTGTCCTGCGTCGGCGTCCTCGTCGTGTCGCGACGACGTGTCGTGTCGGTTTGTGCCGCAGCGGCAATGGGTCTCGCGGTGAGCGCCGCAATCCCCAGAAGCACGACCATGATGCGTGACATCTTCCCTCCTGTCGGACAACTCGGATCGCCAACAGTCGAGCCGCCCCGCCAAACCACGCTTGGGCTCGGCTGGGGCAGAACCCTGAGATCGATCCACCTGTTGTAAAGCGCTACGCTGAGGCAGCAAATTAGACGCCCGACCTAACAACCATCCCGGATGTAGGTCGATTGTAGTCGAGGCACAGGCATGATCGACGATTCATCCTTCGCCGAATGGGCTCGCGAGCTGCGAAACCGCCGTCCGGCCTACCGCATTGACACCCGCGACGCGGTCGATCGGCAGTTCACCTCGTTCGCCCTGAGCGAGGGACTGGCGATCGTCACCACCCCGAGTGGCGACGTCCCGTCGGCGGACGCACCGTATCTGTTCGGCGTTCGCCTGACGCAGAGTGGCGAGAAGCTCGTCCGCGAGCGAGCCGACTGAAGCGCCTAACGACCAGTCCGTCGCACTCGTCTCGCTCGAGTCAGACGAGCGACGCTCGTTTCGGGGCTCCGGGATGACTCATCGCAGCGTCAACTCGTAGGCCGAGATCGCGTACCCACTGGCCTCGAATCGTCGCTCGGGCCCGATGATATAACGGTTCGCGAGCTGCTCGAGCGGCGCAGAGTTCCCTGCGTTCGGCAGGGCGACGTAGACCAGCGATCGCGGGGGCTTCCGCGCTTGGGCAATGAGCCAGAGCCGGTCCATGACCATCGGCCTGAACGAGCCCGTCCGCCGCAGCGTCCTTCGCCACGTGGACCGGTCGAGCCGGCCGACGCTGTACCACTCCATGTAGCGGGGAACGGCGATGACCGTCGCGGTATCTCGCACCAGCGTCGCCACGACCGAGTCCGTCAGGTCGTGCAATCGCGTGAACTCGAGCGAGTACGCGAGCTGGTCACGGCCTGCCCCACAGCATTCGCGCGTGACACTCGTCATGATCAGCATCGGATGGGCCCCGAAGCGGAAGGTCCCCCACAGCTGGCGCGACACCGGGTCCACGGTTCGCAGCGCGGACACAACGAGCAACGCGGTGTAGGTGCCTAACGCCACGCGCCGACCGCTCGGGCGAAGGCCCAACCTGACGAGCGCCACGTAAGCCGCTGGGAGCAGCAGTCCGGTTCCCGCCATGAGGTACCGGACGTTGCTGAAGGTGGTATACCGCGTCAGCGCGATGAGCGTCCCGACCGACGCGAGCGTGAGGAACGCGATCACTGCGCGATCGGCACCCGCGACGACTCGTGCTGACCGCCGCAGGGCAATCCGAACGAAGCCCGTGGCCGCGTCCAACGCGATCGACGCGGTGAGAAGCCACGCGAAGTTCAGCACGAACAACATCGCCACAAAACTCACGAACGCATGATTCATCCGCGGCACGAGCAGTCTCTCGAAGAGCGACGGCCCACCGGTTTGCCACAGCGCGTTCTCACCCGGCCGGAAGGTGTGGAACGCCAGCACGTAAGCGGCGTAGGCGACGAGCGGTGCGACCGTGGGCGCAAGCGGTATCAGCGCGCGGAGCCGCGCCGTGAACGTCCCGGGTGTGACCGCGAGCACCCACACGACGCAACACGCGAGTAACACGGCGAACAACAGGACGCCGGTCTCCTTCGAGAAGGCCATCGCCGTACCCGCCGCGGCGCACCAGATCGATCGACGTTCGATCAACAGCACCGTGCACCAGATCGTGCCCGCCAGGACGGGAAGGTCCAGTGACGGTTGGATCACCGACGCGAGGAACGCCGGCTGAAGCAGAAACGCAGCCGTCAGTAGAGCGATATCAGTGTCGTGCCCTCCGCCAGGAAACGCTCTGCGCATCAGCCGGTGAAAGCCGATCGTGGCCACGGCCAGCACCGTCCCGTTCACCAGTACAAGGAGGAACTGGTTGCCGAGGTCGAGCAGCTGCATCGCGCCGAGTACGCCGGAATAGACGTAGGCAGGGTGTCCCCCGCAGCGGAAGAAAGCCAACGCGAAGTGATTCGCGGCGACGTCCATCGCGCACTCGGCGTACACCCAGCCATCCCACATAGGGACGAAGTCGAAGTGCGGCGCCAGCAGCAGTAGAGCTGTCGCGGCAGCGACTATCAGAACTGCGCGTGAGGATCGGACGCGGAGCAAGATTTCCCTGGGCAAGGGCGTAGGGATTTGTGCCCACACGCCCGAATTTGCAAGCTCTATGAGCCGTAGGCGCCTTCGCCAGGGTCGCGTTCGTACTGGCGGCGGGAGGCGTCTACGATGTGGCGGCGTAGTAGCGGGTCACGCTTTCCCTGCGCCATGTCCGCCAACTGCCCCGGCACGGTCTCGGCGTTAGTCGACGACGAGCTGTTTCGGCCGCGGTGTGTGTGCGCCTAACGGCGCGACGAGCCAGTCACCAAGCGGCGCGAAGTGGGATGTGAAATGCCTGAACTGGTGGCCGCGGGTGTGGTTCGCCGTCAGGGAGCCGCCTACCACGGATCAGGGAATCAGGAGCTTCGACCAGCTTCCGAGGCAACGCATTGTCGAAAGTCCTCCCAGTCCCCGCGCGCGCGTATCGCGTACTGTCGCGCGAACGCGAGCAGCCGACGGCGCGTGGGCTTGGAGCGTGCGAACGAGATCAAGGCGTCTATGCCATCGGCGCCGCCATGCGATGCCCCACGCAGCTGCGCCCAGGCCGTGAGCTCGCCCATCGTCGCCACGGCTCGCCGAAGCCTGCCGACACGACCGTCCCACGCAGCGAGATCCAGCCGGTCTGCGACGGGTTGCAGCTCGCGAACGACGAACGGTCTCGATCCGATGATCATTCCTGACAACAGGTCGGGCGGAATGGCTTGCATGCGTCGCTGGACCTGGATGACCCGCTCGGCGTGGTTCTTTTTCATTGGCTGGCGGTCAGCCATCGATGACGCCAGGTGAACGGCCAGCGCTGACGGTCTCGCCGCCTTGACGTCGAGGATCCGTTCGTCTCGAGCACCCGGACCGCGGATGAGGACCGCATAACGCGGCACGCCGAGGCTGCCCGTGCCCGCGATCCGCCCCACGACATCGAGCACGCGATAGAACCCGGGCTCTGGCTGATGCGCCGCGAACCTCGCGATGCTCTGCGCGACGCGCCGTCGCTCAGCGACCGGGAGCGCGAAGGTCCGCTTGTCGTTGATCCGAAGCCGTCGCCGACCGTCCCGCACGATGGTGCGTTCATCGAGGAGCTGTTGCTGCGTGCGGTTCTCGACCGACCGCAGCAGGTCGCGTATCCACCCCGTCGCGATCGAGCGCTCGATCCAGCGCGCTTTGCCCGTTACCAGCGCTGCGGCGTAGCCCTCGAGAAAACTGCTTTGGAGCTCGCGCACGCTCTGGGCTTGGAGACCTAACGATTGCGCGGCGAGTCGGACGCTGGTCAGGAACCGGGCGGTGTCGCGCGTGGCGGGGGCGAGGGCGGCCTCGTCGAAGTCGTTGAGGTCGAAATAGGCCAGGCCGTTGTCTCCTCGGTAGCTGCCGAAGTTCTCGAGGTGGAGGTCGCCGCAGCACCACGCGAGCGGGGCGTCGTCGAGCGCGGTGCCGCCCATGGACCCCCAATCCTCCCAGAAGAGGTGCGCGGTCCCGCGAAAGAACACGAACGGATCGCGGCTCATCGCGCGATACTTCCGGGCGACGAGCTCCGGGCGACGTCCGCGGTTGAAAGCCTCGATTCGTTTCCACACGGGCCGGTCGCACTGCGTTCGCAACGAAGCGCGTTGTGTCGTTCGAGCCATCCGTGTTGCCGTCGGTTAGGTGTAACGAGCGGGTGTCAACGTTTTCGCATGCTAGCCACGTCTAGCTTGTCTGCCAGTGACACGTGTGACGGACATCCGATGAGTCCGCCTGCCACCGGAGCTCGATCGTCCGCTGCGGTCGGGGCCATCCCGACGCATATTCCACGAACAGCACGTCGCTTATCACTTGTGGCTCGTGCAGCACGCCCGGTGACCGTGGCTCATGGAACAACCGCCCCGAGAAGAGGTTACTCGGCTCCTCGATGAACTGCAGCGGGGTGACGGCGCTGCGTTCGATAAGCTGGTCCCGCTCCTATACGCGGAACTCCGAGAAATCGCCCACCGGCAGCGCAGGCGCTGGCACGGTGATGAGACGCTCGACACGACAGCGCTTGTCCACGAGGCATACCTCAAGCTCGTCGATCAGAGCCGGGCGGGGTGGGAGACGCGGGCCCACTTTCTCGCCAGCGCCGCGCGGGTAATGCGCCACATCCTCATCAACTACTCCCGATATCGTCGCCGGAAGAAGCGCGGCGGTAACCTGCCGAGGCTCTCGCTGGATGAAGTCGGCGAACAGCTGCCCGTCGAGCTCGCGATCTCCGAGAGCAACATCGACATGCTCGTGGCGCTCGACGCGTCACTGAAGACGCTCGAGCGAGTGAACCCGCGTGAGAGTCGTATCGTCGAATGCCGGTTCTTTGGTGGCATGACGATCGAGGAGACGGCCGTTGCGCTCGGGATCTCGACCGCGACGGTGAGCCGCGGATGGGCACTGGCGCAAGTGCGGCTCTACCAGGACCTGCATCGCGAGCTCGAGGTCTGAGGACGCGCATGGACCTGGAGCGCGAAGACAGACTCGAGCTCCTGTTCGAGCGTGCGGCGGCGCTCCCGTCGGGCCAAAGAAGCGCGTTCGTGGAGGCCGCGTGTGGAGCGGACGGAGAGCTTCGTGCCATCCTCACGGCGCTCGTCGCCGACGCCGACGACGCGCACGCCTACGTCGAGCGCGTGGCGGGCCCCATCGTTGCGACCGCCATCCGCGCCACGTTAGGCGACACGTCGGTCGGCACGCACGCCAACGGTCGGAACGGTGGTCCGGACACGTTCGCCGGACAGCACATCGACCATTTCCGCGTGCTCGATCGACTCGGGAGCGGAGGCATGGGCGTCGTGTACAAGGCGATCGACGTCAGGCTCGATCGGACGGTAGCGCTCAAGTTTCTGCCGCCGCACCTCGGCACAGACGAGCAGGCCAAGCGGCGCTTCGTCCACGAAGCCAAGGCCGCATCCGCGCTCGACCACCCGAACATCTGCGCGATCCACGAAACCGGCGAGACCGCCACGGGCCAGCTCTTCATCGCGATGGCCCATTACGAGGGCGAGACCCTCAAGGAGAAAATCGCGCGAGGGCCACTGCCGATCCGCGACGTCCTCGACTACGTCGCCCAGATCGCCGCGGGGCTCCAATGCGCGCACGATGCCGGGATCGTCCATCGTGACGTGAAGCCCGCCAACCTGATCGTGACGTCTGATGGGCGCGTGGCGATCCTGGACTTCGGGCTGGCGAAGATCGCGCGCGCAGAGGTCACGCATGAGGGTGCGGCGGTCGGAACCGTGGCGTACATGAGCCCCGAGCAGACTCGCGGCGTCGACGTCGATGCGCAAACCGACATCTGGAGCCTCGGCGCCGTGCTGTACGAGTTGCTCACCGGACAGCGGGCATTCTCCGGCGAGACCGACGAGACGGTGATCCACGCGATCCGGCACGATCAACCGCGACCCGTTCGCCTGCTGCGTCCGGACGTACCCGCTGGCGTGGCTGTGGTCGTCAGTCGTTGTCTCACGAAGGATCCGACTCGCCGCTACTCGCGCGCGGACGAGCTCGTGTCCGACGTGCGAACGCTGCAGCAGGGCGGCAGCCTCCGACGGTCGCTGCGACCGAAGCAGGTTCTTCGCTCTAGTGCCACCGCGTTACTCGGCAGCGTCCTGCTGCTCACCGGGCCGGGCCTAACGCGCGTTGCGCATCGCGTGGATCCGGAAGCGTTCAGCCTCTACCTGCGGGGCAAGCGGACGGCCGACAACGCGGAGAGCCTCGCGTACTTCACGCAGGCCATCGCGAAGGATTCCGTCTTTGCGCCGGCGTACTCCGAAGCCGGCATTCGGTATGTCTGGGCGCACGACCGGGACAGGGCCGAGCAGGCGATCGAGAAGGCGATCGCACTCGACCCGTCCCTCTCGGACGCCTACGAGGCGCTCGGCCTGCTCCGGATGTGGCTGGACTGGAATTGGCCCGCGGCTGAAGCCGCGCTCCGGCGCGCGATCGGCTTGAACCCGCACAACGCCCTTGCCCATCACGAGCTGGGCCAGCTGCTCACTCGCGTGGGTCGCTGCGATGATGCCATCCCGGAAGTCGAGCGTGCGGTCCTCGAGAATCCCGTCTACCCGAACTTTCAGAGCGGCCTCGCCGAGGTGTACTTCAACTGCCGACGGTACGAGCGTGCGATCGACGAATTCGAGAAGGCGCTTCCGCTCGCACGGGACTCGGACGCGATCTATCGTGACATTGGCGACGCGTACTTCTTCCAGGGAAAGTACACCACCGCGCTCGCGTCCTATCGCAAGGCGCGGTGGGTTCCAGGGTGGGCCTATGTGCCGTTAGGCGATCGTCAACGAGCGCTGGCACAGATCGACACGCTGACACGTCGTTGGGCGGCAGGCAGGGCGGCTCCGTACGAGCCATACCTGCTGGCCAAGCTCTACACGAGCCTCGGCGACCGGGACCAGGCGATCACCTGGTTGGAGCGACTGTACGGCGCGCGCACGGGTCTCGTCGTGTATCTCAAGGTGCAGCCGCACTTCGATCCGCTCCGCGGCGAGCCGCGCTTTCAGGCCCTGCTCAAGAAGGCCGGACTGAACGACTGAGCGTGTCGGTGCCGAGCGTGTCGCCGCATAGGCCGCCTAACGCTCCACAACGCCGTGCCGACCAGTGTGCCCGATACGTTCCGAACACGCCGCCTCCGCCGCACTTGCCGCTCCCGTGCATCTCGTCGAGCGCCTGCGAGAGCTCGCCTTCATCGGAGCACTCACCAGGAGGCGGCTCGAAGCGCACGTGTCGCCCTTTGATCGTGCCAACCACGGGTCCTGAAAAGGTATTGGGGAATGTCGTTCCGTCGGTCGCGGCGCAGACGCCGACCTGATCGAACGATCCACTGAACGTGGCACCGGTCTGGACGAACGTGTACGTGCCGTCGGTGCTGCACTTGAACGACTTCGAGCCGGAGTGGTCGCCCGAGAAGTCGTAGAGAACGAATGTGGCGTCCTCGTGGAATTGCCAACCGCCGCTGACATCAATGGCTACGCCGTTGACCGCCGTGTCCTTCGCCATGCGTGGCGCCGACGACATCGGGAGCAGGCGCGGCGCTGAAATTGAGTTGCCGTCGCAGCCGCAGAGGATCAATGCCGCGAGCACCGGCAGGGTGTGATGACCTCGCATCGGGTCTCCCTAATCATGGTGAGCACAGCAGTCGCGTCGTGTTGGGCAGATACGACGGCGGTCTGACGCGCGACACGCCTGGCGCTACCTCATTCACACCAAAATCGGGCGGATTCTTATCACCGCTCTAGCTACTGGCTGACCGGGGCGCCGGCTCACAACTTGTTTGCAGCGCAGGTGCGGTTCGATTCCGCGTACGTCGGCGCAAACGCCATGCAAATCGCCGAGCAGCTCAGCAACGCCCTCCGCGATCGCTACCGCATCGAGCGCGAGATCGGCCGCGGCGGGATGGCGACGCCGCCCTGGCGGACGTGAGCGGGCGGGCTCGCAGTGACGATCGAACGGACCGATTCGATGCTCGCGCCGCGTTAGGTTTGGTGGGACCCGCCAGGGCGTGGTCGCTACTGGCACCCCTCGGTGAAGTTGTCGACGAGCGCGGTCAGCTCGCCGTTGGCGTTTACAGTCACGTGAGCGTTCACGTGTAGTCGGTAGTTCGGAGCTCGCCCCGCGGCGACGAGATTCACCACGAATATGAAGGTATCAACGAACGGGAACGAATCAGTTAGGTGGGTCGTTTCTACAGTCGCACCTGTTTGGTGGTATTTCGTGCCGGTCGTCAGTCCCAGCCCCGTCGTGCCCTTGTCGTTGATTACGAAGAGCAGATGTATGCCGCCGGCTGCGTCGTCCGTTTCGTGGAGCACGAGCTGCTCGCGTAGAGTGAACTGAATCGCTTCCGGGGTGCCGCAAATCGCGCCGCCGATATATGTCTCCTCGATCGGGATCTTCACTGTGCTCGTGACCGCGTCAAAAGCGGGCCGCTGGACATCGACACGCGGCGCCGCGGGAGCATCGCTGCACGCGGCAGCGAGGACAACTACCATCGACACGAAAAGCGTACCGCGTTGCATGTCGCACCTCGCCGTTCGGGCGTCAGGAGGAACGTACTGGACGCGAGTCGAGCCACCACGCTTCTTTACGCGCGGAAAGTCTCTGGAGGCGGACACCAGACGCAGGACTGCTGTGCGACCAGCATGACTCGTCTCGTTGCCCGCAAACGTGTAGGTCCCATCGGTGCTTCGCCAGCGCTTTCTCGTGTACACGGAAAACCGAACGGCTACACCGCTGACCGTGCTCGTGCCCTGGCAAGGGTTGCTCACGCGCCGCTGACATGACGCGACCGACCCATGCGGCACTCCGCGTCGGGGTCATCGGCTACGGTCTCGGTGGCTCGGCATTCCACGCGCCATTCATCGCGGCCACGCCGGGGCTGGAGCTGACGGCGATCGTCACGCGTGACGGCGACCGACAGCGTGCGGCCGCGCAGAGATACCCGGGCGTTCGCATCGTCGACGATGTAGCGCAGCTGTGGGATGGAAGTCTCGGCCTCGATCTCGTCGCGATCTCGACACCGAACCGCACGCACGTTCCGCTCGCGCTGGCCGCGATCGCGGCCGGGATGCATGTGGTGGTCGACAAGCCGCTGGCGCCGTCATCGAGCGCCGCGCGCGCCGTCGCGGAGGCGGCGCGTCAGGGTGGCCGGCTCATCATTCCATTTCAGAATCGTCGATGGGACGGTGATTTCCTCACGCTCCGGCGCATTCTCTCGGAGGGCGCACTGGGCGACCCAATCCGGTTCGAATCGCGCTTCGAGCGATGGCGACCTGCTCCCACGCGCGGTTGGCGCGAACGCGGTGCTGCCGACGAGGCGGGCGGGCTGCTGTTCGACCTCGGAAGCCACCTCATCGACCAGGCCCTCGTTCTTTTCGGGCCCGTGAGTGAGGTCTACGCCCATTTCGACCGTCGCCGCCCGGGTGTCGAGGCCGACGATGATACGTTCGTTGCGTTGACCCACGCATCTGGCGTTCGATCGCACCTGTACATGAGCGCCGTGGCCGCCCAGGCGGCGCCGCGCTTCCGCCTTCTCGGGTGGGCGGGCGCGTTCACGAAATGGGGACTCGACGTACAGGAGGATGCGCTGCGGGCCGGCGGCCGCCCCGGAGGCCCGGAATGGGGGAGGGAGCCAGAGGAACGTTGGGGAACGTTAGGCATCGATGGGCAGGTGCGGCGGGTGCCAACCGAGCGCGGTGACTACGGCGCGTTTTACGCTGAAGTAGCGCGAGCTATCCGCGCTGAGGGGCCAACTCCCGTCGATGTGGACGACGCTATCGCGATGCTCGAGGTCATCGAAGCAGCGCGGTTGGGCAATGGGCGGGCGTCAGTCGCGGTGAGCGAGCCCGACGCTTGAGTGGCGTAAGTCGAAGGGAATTGGTGACCTGAATCACGTTCGCGCCTAACAACTGTGGTGCGATCGCGCGGCACCTGTGGCGTAGGCGCAGCTATAAAATCCGTTAAACCAAGGTTAGACGCCTCTCAGGTGCGGTCCGATTTCCACGGACACGAAGTCGCGAACTGACTGCCTAACCGAACGAGGTCTCCGCTCCGGCGCGCCGATTGCTGCGGGCGCGAGCGGCTGTTCGGCCTCTCATTCATCGTCACAGGCGCGTCATGAACGCAGCGGAGTACTTCGAGCTGGTTGATGCCGTCACGAAGATCGACGGGAAGACCCGACTCCGAGTCGTTGCCGATCGCATCGCGACGACCTCCATGCATCCTCTCGAGCGTCGCGTTCTGGAACGGGCGCTCCGAGCCCGGACCGAGGCGCTCGACCTCCAGAGCCACCTTCTGACATCCGACCTCGTCGGACCGTCACTGCCGGAAAGCGAATCGTTCTTGACGCGGGGATGACAGCGCCAGGCTGGCCGGCAACGTTCGCCGACGCGCTAGACACGCTGGACGACCTGATCCCCACCGCAACCAAGCAATACCTTCATAGTCTCGCCGAGAGCGACCTCGACCGGGAGCACTGGGGCCTCAGTCTCGCCATTCGGAACGAGCTGGGGTTGTGGCGGGAGGATGCTCCGCTCACGCAGTGGTTTATCGCGCGTGGCTTCGCTCAGGGCGATGAAATGTCGATCGAGGTGCTCCGCGCCTATTGGCGCCGGCTTCATGGCCTGGCACCGCGGCCAGAACCGAGTAGGGAATCGGGAATCGGGAATCGGGAATAGAGGGAACCGGGAACAGGGAACTGGGAACAGGGAACAGGGAACTGGGAACAGAGGCTCCACGGAGTTTCTGTTCCCGGTTCGCATCGTCGCCAGTCGCCAGTCGCCAGTCGCCAGTCGCCAGTCGCCAGTCGC
>Ga0207679_10000734_pt1:7500-21825 | contig 21825 bp, 10 predicted proteins | sample KBSC73metaG_FD_184320 | JGI IMG/M metagenome (GOLD analysis project Ga0207679, IMG submission 184320) | Corn rhizosphere microbial communities from Kellogg Biological Station, Michigan, USA - KBS C7-3 metaG (SPAdes) (version 2) | ecosystem: Host-associated > Plants > Roots >... | reverse complement strand
GAAGAAACTCATAAGTAATCCAATTTCCGAGGACACGAACGGAAGTAAGCTGTTTTTGGTATTCGTATCGGAATTAGCCAGAAGAAGAAACCATTTTCACTGCCCTTCATTCTTTGGCCTGCCTGCCGGGTTAGGGGAGCTCACAAGTCAACTCAGTTAATCGAGATGGCTATGCGAATGAGAAACTAGAGAATCACCTCTCCTCACTAGAAGCCCTAAAGCTGCAGGGAAAGTTCGGATTTAAGAGTTAGTTGGGTTCAAAAGATAGCTCCTCAACACAACTGAAGAAAGCAAAGAAAGAACCGCGAAAGTCAAGGATGGAAACTCCCTACTAAGCAATTGAAGCTAGCCAGGTGGAAAATAAAGTACAAGTAGGAGTGGCGGGTTTAGTGGAAAAGAGGGAGATCCGGACTCACTTCTACCAATCGAAGATTATCGTATTGTAATTCAAGGCAAATGATAGTCAGAAAATCTACTCAAAATGCAGAAGTTAGGCTTCTTCCGGTTCTAGAGTAGTGGCTTCAAGCTCCAGTCTTAGTTTGACTAGAGATCAAATCGAAAAAGGCTCCCCGTGGACTCTACGCAGGACTTTTTTCTAAGCCTTACATAATTTGAATTTCTCTTGCATTTTATTTTGACTTTAGCTCATCATGTCTCGTTTGGAAGTGATCTGTTCTAAATTATTGGGTAAGTTCTTATTGGGTTTTCATTTTCATGACTTACCTAAAGATATCCTTTTCTTCCTCATTCTGATTTTGGTTTTCGTATCACGGATGTTGGTTCGCGCTTTATGGCCGCGTTGCCCAGTTTGGGCTGCTCGCGTTTTCACTCTGTTGAGTGTAACAACAGCACTTTTTTATTATTCTTCTTTGATGACCACAGCGGAATGGGTAACGAACCTGATCAGAATGCGGGGGGGATCCGCTGCGGGCAACCCCGATGGAACCTCTAGCCCGTCCTCGTCGTTTTTCCAGGGGCTTTCTCGGGAGATACCCGGGGCACCTGTGGAACCTGGGCAAGAGGTGCAGCAGCCGGAAATGGCTTTAGCGGCGCCTAATCCATCGATTCAGCCAACTGATCGGGGAGAGCAGAGCCGTCGAGTGCTCCGCTTGGGCCGGACCAGCCAGAGGACAGCAGTGCACCTTCAAGGCCGCTTACCGAGCAAGATATCAGGACTATGGAACAGTTATTCGATATTGAAGAAGAATTGAAACCAATCATTATTGGTTTTTACAATGAATTGGGGTCGAAGAAAGTGGGCGAGTTGCGCCCACTTGGTGGATGATTTAACTGAGCGCCACGGGGCGGAAAAGATGCCCGAAATCTTACAAAGTTTTAGGGACCCTATTTCGCTTAAATTTATAAGGATTTCCGGGACCTCCGGGCTTCTAAAGGGACGGAAGCTAATCTCGAGAGAGAGGAGATGGGAATGAGACACCTCAGAGGTCCTAGACGGAGATAGGACTTGAAGGCGGAAAGTATGGAAAAACATCTTGTAATGTATTTAACCAGAAAACGCCTTTCGTTTTCCCTCCTTCCCTAGCCGCCTTCCTTAACAAGCCCTCGAGCCGTACATTTTAGAAGAGGCGGTTCGTTCCTATCTGGACAAAGGAATGGATAATCTTTCTATTCTCCGGGCAGCTTATCAAGATCTGCGGGAGAATGGGGAAGGATCCATCTTCTTTTTGGAGGTGGTTTCGCACAACCAGGATTACCTGGATGCACAGACCACTTCCAGGAGGTGCCATGAATTGGCGCAAAGGATCCGATGGGATGGAATCGCCCGCAGCCGTGCTCAGCTCGAAAGGGCTGAGTATGAGCATGCGCTACTATTGTTTCAATATGAAGATCTCAAAAGGGGGCGGGGGCATATTTAAGCATTCCTATTTTAGTTTAGCGGCAAGCGCCTTTATGTGACCTAACAGGACTTTTGAATTAACTCAGTGATTTTGCAGGCAGACGGAGGAGAGGAAATGAAAGCAGAAGAAGTTATCGAAACACATGTTCAATCTTTTTTTAGCGGTTTCCCCAGAGATCTTTCTCATTAACGCAACCTTCATTTTGCTCATTCATGGAGTTGTATTTAGTACCTCTAAGAAAGATGATTATCCACCGTTAGTTAGTAATGTGGGTTGGCTTGGATTACTTAGTGTTGCGCGCCTAGGAGGGCAGCGCGCTTGGGATGCGGAGGAGCTATTATCGCCCAGCTCCCTAACCTAATGCGGCCGGACCGCAGGGAACCTTAGCATGGGGGGACGTCCTAATCCTTTTGCCGCCGCAAGGCTGGCTAATCGTACGCAGCAGGAGCAAGGGAACTCCCCTGGTTCAGGAAGGCACATGAGTCCGAACGCTATTATGAATGTGCGACCGACACTACACTACGTAGGTACCTGTGCATGCAGGTGAGGCGTCGGTCGGTCCTAAAAACGGCGGCAGCTAGCGAGGAGTTAACGACCGGACGTGCTGCAACCTAGGGATCACCAGGCAGCTCTTTCGCTCTATAGGGATATCGGGGGGGGGCATAGCACAATTCTTCTTGGAGGAGGGTTGGTTTGCCCAGGTGACTGATCCTGCCATAATATACTCCCGCCAATTCTATTGCACCGGCAACCGAAGTCGAACATACATACGACGATCTTCATGCGTGAAGGGACGGGAGGAAAGAAAGGGCGGTAGATGATAATGCGAAAGGGCGCCGCGTCTGGGCGGGCGGGCTTGATAGTAAAGCCAAAGAAAGACGCCCCAAGACAAGGTACAACTGTTGGGAAGGGGACATGATCAATAGAACCCGGCTGGATCCGGGCTGGGATAGTGGCGCCCATTCCTAACCAGTTCATAAAAGGTTCGCTCATGCTGGAGGTACTAACCACTTAGTGATCGGTCCGCTAGTTCACGCAAATCCGAAGAAGTTATCACGGACGAGCCACATGCAGGGAAACTTGCACGTGTGGTTCTGGCCGGGCTTTCCTTCGGTATCTAATAACCTTGCTTCTGCTCGCCGCTGGCGCACCTCTCCTAACTATTGCCCATTTATTCTGGAATAATTTTTTTAGGAGGGACAATTTTACATATTTCTGCCAAATCCTTCTATTATTAAGTACGGCTGGTACCATTTCGATGTGTTTCGATTCTTTCGAAAAAGAGAGGTTTGATGCTTTTGAATTCATTGTATTAATTCCACTTCCTACTCGCAGTATGCTCTTAATGATCCCGGCTCATGATTTAATTGCCATGTATTTAGCTATTGAGCTTCAAAGTTTATGTTTTTATGTGATCGCAGCATCAAAAAGAAAGTCTGAATTTTCCACGGAAGCCGGCTCAAAATATTTGATCTTAGGTGCATTTCCCTCTGGAATATTATTGTTCGGGTGCGACCGGACTACTACCGATCAATTTTTGGAAACTTCTTTATAGACTTGTAGAGACCCTCTATGTAGTTGTAATTCTTGGGCAATCGATCTACTTTCCCCATAGCCCTAAGGCTGTGTCTCGATCTCCTACGTGCGAAAGATAAGATACGGGAGACGGGGTCCTATGGTATGGGTCTTCGACCCTTGGTCTAATTCCACGACGGAGAGTCGGCGTGGCGTAAAGTGAAGATTGGGGGGAATAGAGCGAAATCCCCGTCTGGGGTATTCCGAAGGTGTAACCTAGGCAACGAAAAAGGGGCCCGATACTTCAACTAAAGGAGCGACCTGTTGGTTCACCAAACCCCGACCCAGTGTCACACGTTCTCCAGGTCCGAAGGGATCCAGTGCCCAACTACCGACTCCTCCCGGAATTGCGTTATCGGAGCCGAGCCAGGAATAGCCGTTAGTGGACACCTACCACTTTTCACCGGTTAGAGAGGCCCTCTTTAATACATTAAGAAAATATGTTCACAGGGGCCAGAAAGACTCGGTCATAGGAACTTCAACCACCTACGCGCTGGTAAACGAAAACCACCTCGACCGGATCTACCGAACGAAGAAGGCCGCCCGAATTAACACGCCAAAAGGGCCACCAGCTTTCCCCAAAAAAAGGGGAGATCCGCTGCTTACTGCTCACGGAAACATCCGACCTTATCGTCAAGTCGTCTGCCTATCTTTCTGATCTCATTCGTTTTCCGATCGCATAAAAAGATCAAAAAAGAAATGTGAGAATGTAGTTACAGATGTGAAAAAAGTAAATATCTCTCTGTCTGTGTTCTTAAATCATTCATTGGATGATGTGCGTTTCATCAAGTATGAACTTCTTTCTTTTTTTTCTATGCAATTTAAGTACCGGATCGACATCCATTTATTTCAGTGCCCTCATCCGCTCCGCGTGTATGTCTGTGTGGCTCTGGAAGGCCTTACTTTACTAATACTAACAGGTAGGGCGCGTTACTTTTTTTCTTTTTTTTCGCATGTTTAGATTATTTACTTGCCCTTTCACTTTTTCTTCGGCTGTCACCAACTTTGTTCAATGCTAGTCCCTAACCCATGAATAAGGGCTCCGCTGGCTACCGGGTTCAGAGAAGTTTGTAAGCTCTTTCTCTTTTTTTGTTTTTCGCCACCTCCTCCGTTTAAGGTCTTTAATTCGATTCGGCATTAGCTTCGTTAGAGAAAGCCATGCGTGAACTACAAAGCACGGGATCCTGAACACCACGAAAGAAAGCGTACTACTTTTCAATAAGGTCCGACTTACTTTTCAGAGAGGAGAGACATGAACTTGTTTTAGGCGTAGAAAAGGTATGAAAGATTTCTTGAAAAGAGGTAGGGACTGGTCTCGCTGCTAAGGGAGAAGGAGACCTCTGTCGGAGCAAGCTAAAGAACCCACTTTAGATCGTCGATTTCAGGTAAGGCACTCGATCAAGCCTATACATCCGGGAATTTCGCTCCAAACCAAAGACGACTTGCTTTGCTGCATTTCTGGCTTTACTTTATTTTTTTTTGCGAAAGAAAGGCCATATGATCTACTTTCTGGTGCCGGTCCCTTCACAAAGATAGCCCCTTCTTGCTCTTATTCTTATTCGGTGGAATACAATAGTTCTGAAGCTCCTTTCTTTCAAGTGAAAGTTGCCTATCTTTGCTTTGGAATCCAATCCAGTTGAAAACAAACAATTGCCCGATGGAAAAGTCAGATGAAAGGCAAGGAGTGTAAACCACGTACGAGCGAGCGCAGAAAGCGAAATGTTTTGCAGCGAGTCAAGCGTAATACGATCAAAAGGAAATGGGGTCAATGCTAAAACTCAAACAGTTCCGCAGAGGGTTGAAAGAGCGAGCTACATTCTTTCATAGAAGACAGAAAAAAAGAGGACTGATGCTTTCTTACTTCATCTTAATATAGGGATGCTTTATGTAGCTTCCAATAAATAGGAAACAAGATGACCCATGGGGCACTCAGTGACGTATCTAAACCGTCTATCCAGTACTGGCTTTTCACACTCGGGAATAGAAACTGTCGGCACTTGAAGATGAACGAAGCGAAATTACCCCCCCAAAAAGCCCTTAGACCCACCTTGGTGGGGACTGACTGCTCTCCCCTACGAAAGTAGCATCGCGATGCAGAGATCAACAACACATATTCGCATACCATGCTTATCTATTGATGTCGCAGATCAGCGGCAACTCCCATACTAAGTATGATGTCGCATATCGGTTGTCTAACTAGAAGGGTGGAACCTTTTCTTTTTAACTAGTCTTAAAGTGGATGTCGCAGCCTTGAGTTCTTTTTATTGAATTCGCGAGATTGAAAATTAGGATTGAATGAATAACCTGGAGATATATTCCTTTTCTCAAATAGTTCTTTAAGGGGCCTCTCTCTATCCTTGGCTTATTCAATAGAGCTTTCCTTCTTTTCATTATTCGATACTGCTGTGAGATACTACGAGAGCTCGTAGGCAATATGAGATAGAGCTGACTAAGAGAAAGAAGTAAGCGGATCTTGCAGCTGTTTTCATTCCTTTATTTAGGTCTTGAACCTATTAAGTATAAGTAGAAGATCAAGCACTGATCTGATGGATCAAATGCTTTCACTACTCGATCAAGGGCTTCCCAAAAGGCCTATTTACTAACTTCTCTTCGTTCCAGATTTCCGAATCGTTTTTTTAGTCATGTTAGCACCACGCTTCGCTTTCCGATATCTGGTATTATGGCTTTGCGCAGACTGACCACTACCTGTATCGGCGACTCAATGTGAGTGTGTCGGTCACAGCCCAATCGAGGGCATACTTTCTAATCTTTCTTTCGGCCATTCATCTTGCACTGCGTATTTGGATCCGATCCCTCCCTTATTTTAGCCAACATCCTATTAAGATTAAGATCTGCAATTTGCAAATATGAGAAAAGTGGACGCTGTACTTGTCTGAAAGCGGAAACTAAGATGAAGAGCTTATTCTCATTACTGGCTTGCTGTCCTTACTTTACTTTACTTAACATAACTTTACTTAACATACGCGTTTTCGTTATGGACAAGCTCTCCTTCTGTGCGCATCGATCGACCGACGTAGGGATTTGCATGGGGCGTTGCGCGTCGCGTCGGAGATTGTCAGACAATAAACGTTTCAATGGGTGTAGGTACAGGGGGAGGGGGTGTGGCGTACGCCACTTACTTTCTGGTGTGCAGGATGCACTTCCCACATGATTGTACAGTAGGCGTTGGAGCCCTCATCTGTAGGTACATGGAGGTGATCGCATATGCGGAGCAGCTTCCTTCGAGATGCCTTTGACCCGGGACCTACGCACGAGAGCGTTAACATCAAGGACGGAAGGATTCCCATGCATGATGCGTACAACTCTAATCGCGAAGCGAAGTAAAAAAAACAAACCGATGAAAGGAGAGAATGCGGGAGACAGAATGATGTCGGGCCAGCACAAGAAGTCAGACTAAACAACCCATTCGACGCGTCGGGGGTACTCGACCACCGGGAGATAGGGATTTAGTGACTTACCAACCAACCAGACATTGAGGGCAAGACATACCATACAAATCACGGCTTCGGCTGCTGTAGTCCTCTAGCCGAGCCAAGCCACTACTAGCGTGTGTGTAATTCATGGCAGTTCACTATTTTTTTTGTTATGGAGCTATTCTCTTTCTTTTATTTTTATATAGTATAGAGAGCGGTAAGTTAGTGCTGTTCTAAGGATAAGGAAAAGGAAAAGGAAGTGGTAGCTGTTCCAGTACACAAAGAAGGGAGATTTGTGTAACCCGAGCTCTTTGATCAAGACGGTGTGGCCAAAGTCAATCCTTTGAGAAAAAAGTCATTTATTTTCGTTGGCTATAGTGATCAGCACAAGGGGTACTGCTGTTATGATCCCCGCACGTCTCAAGACATGTCACATTTGATGAAACACGATTTGCCTCGCTACCCCATGCGCCTCTTCTCGGGGAGAGATACACACACGCGCGATGACTGCTTTGCCACCGCCCACTCTATGTGCTCCGATTAGCGTTCCGACGCCTGGCATGGCAGTGCACACGGCTCAGATTCGGTTGACCACGCTCACATCCGCTTCAGACATAAAGGACCATTGAGGTCCGGCCCTATCGTACTGGAAGTCCCATGCTTTTCGTTTTTCTTCTCGTGCGTTAGGATTGAAACCTAAGCTAATTAAGCTACTATCTCTGGCTCTGGAGAATGGTATCCGTTCATTTCTGCCTGTCCATAAGCGTATATAGGATGAAGTCTAAACGAATCAACGAAAATTACGGTTAAGGCATTTGAGAATATTAGCATTGGGCACTCTAACTCGAAGGAAGAAGCCGAAGCCAGTCCAGTAGCTCGAACTCTGACTATCTACGAAAAAGATGGCATTCTCCCTTAATCTGCCTTGTTTTGAGAAGCGGGGAGGTAGTTTTGTCAAGCTCGTTAAACGCAACGACAGTCAAGGCTAGGAAGATTTCCCAGGCCAGCCAACAAAGTGGGATATTCTTTGGAAGAAAGCCTGTATTGTTTGACAAGATCTTTAGGTCGGTCTCAACACGTTGGCATCTTCTATTCCTGACTCATTGGGGATATTATGCCTTTTGCTTGTCAGAAGTAGACCGACGATACGGACTAAAGTAAGTCAGATCTCCAAATATTTCATCATACTCAGTCCTGAAAGAACAAGCAAGGGATGAGCGCACGCTGGTAGTAGAAGGAAGCGGAGATGGAGGCAGCTAGGCATCAGTTTGAGTTCGAGATCGAGACCAGCTTCAGCCACTATTGCTAGGACGGGCTTACTTAGACTGAGAACAGAGATTCTTTTCTCTGCTATGCTACTTTCCTCTTTCTTCCCTGAGGGCATTCCTTTCCTGAACATAGAGCCAAACAGTCTTGCCCGGAACCCCCGATTCCTTCCCTTCTTGAAGAAAACGATACCGAGAAGGCAATAGCACTTGAAAAAATGAAAATACCGTCAGAAAATATTCTATTGCTATTCGGGAGAACACAGGCTTCGAATACTGCCCGGCCATGCTACTCTGTTTTGGTTGAAGTACCTTCTGACACTGCTGATTCCATCTTTATATCGTTCGAGCTAGCCCCATGACTTCTTGGTCGAGCGCAGCTCTTGTTCGATTTATCTTTCTTTGATCGAGCGCAGCGAGAAGCAAGTCTGGCGAACCTTGTGCTAAAATTCCTTCTTTTCTTTCTTTCTTGGTTTTGGATCGGTTTGTTAAAGGTGGGAAAGGTTTGTTTACAAAGGCATGACTCAACTGCTGCAAACTTATCAGGATTGTACCTACCGTGAAATTCGTGCCGCATGGCAGTCTTGCATGTAAAAGGTGGTGGTGGTTATCTATCAGGCGGGAAGCGCCAAGCCTATCACGCGGGAAAGACCCCTAACCTACCACCAACTTACCTTCCAACCAAGCCCTTCGATCCCGCGCTGCTGCTGGGTATATAATCTCGGTCCTCCCCTTACTTTGAAGCCTACAGCTCCACAATTCGTTTTCCTGTAATTAATGGCAGGAATCCAAAAGATACTGTTTTTTCTTTTTCTTGTCTTTTTTCTGCTTTTTCATGGCATCGAAGCTACGCGAGGGAAAGCGATGCTGCCCACTCTGCCGCAAAAGGGGGCGGCTTTCTTCTTCCCCAAAATGACAGTTCCACCATCACAGCATGCAGCAAAATTCTGTGGAGAGGCTGCACAGCAAAGCGCCTTGTGCCATCCGGCGCTAATCTTCTACATCACTAGGTTAGCGGGACCTGAAGAAAGACTAAGTCCGTCTGTCGAAAGCTCAGTTGTTGGTTTGGTGATACTAGTGCTTTCTAGTGTTTGAGTTGTTCAGGAGTCGTTATAAGTCAGATTACCTCATTGTAACGCAGGTGTCCCCTGCTTTCCTTATTTCCTTTTTTATTGTATGAACTTTGGCTTTCTTAATAAAGCTGGGCGTCTATCCTGAGTGTGAGCATTCATAGTTGTGAACTTGTGATACTATTGTTTAACTTGCTGCAAAGACTACTTTTACTTGCAATTGGTTCATAAAATGGTCTGGTGCTTTAGGAGGTCTGCTCCCACAATTACTTATACTTAAGATCTAGTGCTGTTCTAAAGTCTAAACCAAGGAGCAAATGATATCTGTAGTTAGCAGTTCGTGCGGCTCATTCACCTTGGATGGATCGGCTGGTCCTGGCATTCTTTTGACACTGGACACTCAAGGAGGTGCTTGCCTACTAAGAACTAGTCCCACTGTCTATTACTCGGGTGCTGAGGCAACTAATAAGAAAGAAGCTTGGGGAGGAATCCATTAGCTATCTTCACTAGACGGACACAGATGGCGCAGATTTAGGCAAGGATTTTTTGAGAATGATTATTAGCCTTCTTAGAATATCCGCCTATATTAATAAAGAGTTTGAGATTGACCACCCACAAGACAAGAGTTTGACCACGGGGTAAGGTTACCATTCCCAAAGAAAAGACCAGTTACGGACTCTACAACATAAAAAAAGAGGACTGAATCGGCGATCCTTCGAATAGTTTACTCGACCTTCAATTCAAAGTCTTGTTCATCGCCAAGTAGGCTTCCTGAAAGGCGGACAGGGCAAGCAAAGTAAAGAAGTTAGTACTTCGCTACTGGACAAGGCTATTATTACAAGTCCAAAAAATACGTTACTCACTGGAGCGATGATTGATTCAAATTTGCCTAAAGATCGTGGATTTACATAGGCGGCTCACAAGGGAAAAACAAGGTTAAATGCCCCAGGGATTACAACCAAAGTTTCAGGTGTGATCTTACAACCCCTACTAAAGCAATAGGACTCTATTTCCAACTGATGAACTGTGTAGTGGAACTACGGGAACTAGTAAGCCTATAAGTGAGAGTGATTCTTTCCCCAAAATTCAATAAGCTATAAAACTTCCTTGGTTCCAATCCAATTCATGATAAAAGGAATATCATATCATATCATATATAGTAAAGCAACAATAATGAAACGTGTGCGTTATAGTATAGTATAGTATAGTAAAGGCAAATTCCTTTGCCAACGCCTACGTCTTGCTTTCAGTATCATATATTCAGTAGACTAGACTTTTCTATGTGAATTCAAAGAATATCCTATCTAATAATGATTTCACTCTAGATGAAGGCTATTCCTCCTGTTATAGCTAAAGCAAAGCAACCGTGTCAAGTTTTATTGTCCCGCTATTTCAGCGGAGCCTATCCCTCCTAATGTGTTACATCCTGGCCATCTTTTGCTGTCCAAAATCCTGGCTGAGGTAGGTACAGTGTCTGTTCGGCTCGGCAATCCAAGATTAGCAGAAGTAATAGGTGGGGCTTATATTATAGTAAAGAAAAACTACTTGAATAAGCGCTCAGCCGGCAGAGAGAAAAGGAAAGTAAATGGGATGTTCAAGTAGGTAGCGAGTTCATCACCGGGGATGTCTGTACTAAAGCAAGCAAAGACCTAGTCTGCTTTGAATTAAGCATTTCAGTGTGGAATTCGCCTAACTTTCAATCTAGAAACTAGTGAAAAGCTAGCCGACTATTTCAAACGAGTAAAGATAAGCAGCAAAGCCAGGAAATACAGTAAGCGAGGAGGAGTATTCATGTCTCTTTCTCCCACCAACGTAATACCCGACAGCGCGTAGTCAAGTTCACTTTCTCATAGCCTATTCGTTCACACCAGATCTCGACCGAGTGAATGAGAAGGAGTTTCATCACGCTCGCCCAAAGCGGATTTCCCCCGGTCCGCGTGCACATTGAATTCATAGGGGGCTTCAATATCTCTTCAATTAGCCCATCCCGTCAAGCCCTTATTCTTCCGATGTCTCTCACGGAGAGTATAGAAGTTGGTCCTTTATTAATTAGTAAAAGCAAGCTATCGCACTGGGTAGCTACTCCTTGTTGGGTAGCCCCTCGGATATGGTATATTGTAGGTCTCCAGCGTTGGCGCACTTCTTCTTTCGACAGAATCTCTCTTCTCGAGTGTTGCTGGTACTTTGAATACTTATTTCACCCTTGGTACTGGATAAGAAGGCTATGTATGTAGTCGTACTACACCAGTGTTTAATAACAAATAGCATATCAAATTGATCCGCATCTTAACTCCAATCTTATTATTATTAGTAACGTATCCGTGTTCTTTCTTTACTGCGAACTACTTTATCAAGTCTTGGTAAAGGAGCTACTGTGGAAGTCCCAATCCCAAGTAGGACTCTGTGTCTTTTCTTAAAAGAAAACCAGCGGGTACAATTCCCAATCTAATAGAATATTATAACTCTTGTACAGTGGGGAAGGCTCATCTCAACGGAACCCTACCCTAACCCTAACCCTAACCCTAACCCTAACCCTATAGTACAGTACCCTGTGTATAGAGTAATGCGAAGTCACCTTGGGCAAGTACAAGCATTCATTCTATCCGTAAGCTAAGGTAGTGAAAACCTTTATTGTGTAAGCAGTCGTAAGTCGGTAGGTGTGTGAATCGCAGTATGCTTAACAATGTCAGGACGAAAACTCTAAGAACCAGCCAGAGAATATTAAGTTAGTAAAATAAGAGGAGTGTCCGAAGTTGCCCTCCATTCTAGTGGAACCATCTAAGTTGACTATTCAATTAGTGGGCTTCTTTCACTTGAGTTTCTTCTGTTTACGGAGATCCTTAATCTTGCTGTATCATCGTCCTGGCACATAGCTAGTGCGGCTTCAACGTCTTCTATTCTAAGCCGTGGGAAACTTCAGTCTGAAGCGGAGATACCTAAAAGCGGCGTATGGACGCTTCTTCTAGCGCCGATAGGACAACCATAATTTTGCAAACTGGCAGCTATCAAATTGACCACACCTGATCGGAAGCGCTTGCTCCACGTTCTTTCCTTTCAACATATCGGGGCATAGGAGGCTGGTCATCTTACACACTTTTCGGGAGACGGGTGCCATGCTCTTCTTCTGTTTCAATGCCATGCACCGCGTAGTACTGCGCGTAGCCTCTTATTCTGTTCGTAATTTTCTTCAAACACAGGTTCAAGGTCGAGGGCACCATTCGGTTTTCACGTAACCAAGGTCCCGGGCTCGGTAGGAAGTGTCGGCGTCAATGACATAGAATTTGACCAAGGTCGGAAATGAACCGAATTGCATGGGCAGTGTAATTGCCCCCAGAGCTTTCTGAGAGTTTTGATTGAACCCATGGACCCTATAGACTTGCGCTCACTCAATGTCATTTGTGATTTTCTTCAAAGGGAGAATGTTTATGTTTGTAGACAACCTGGATCCACCAACTTAAGTGAAGTTAAGCTCCGTGACATACAAGGGTTTATTATGATTAGCAGATCCGTTTATCAGGTCCTCATCCTCAAAGGTAATGGTCGCTACTTGGTCGATGTGCATTGTTTCCATCATCTTTCTTTCGGGGCTTTAAATTCCTCTGGTTTTTCTAGTGCTTGAATGAGGACTTCTCGTAATTCCCGCGACAAATGATTTTGCATCGAAAACGCTAAGAAGTGCGGCGAGCACATCCCTCTATTGGCTCTTTGACCTGTTTTATCATCTTTTTCAAATAAAAAAGTCCTTGCTTTGATTCTTAGCCTCTGTATTCGCCTTGGGCCTTTCGGCGTAGAGAACGAATCCTCTGTTGCAAGAAGAAGGGCAATGCCGATTGTAAGGTTAAGTATTACGTACGTCAAAACCAGTCAGTGACTCATTTAAGTGTTGTGCGAAAAGGTAGCCTTTTGGCAACTGCAACCATCCATAGCGAGCGACGGAAGATCAATAGGCTGTTTTTTCATAAGTTGATAAAAGGAGAGAGCAGCTTAATGAGAGAAGTAGCAGTGAGGGCGCTAAGCAGGTGTCAAGTTAATTGGTCTGAGAGCCAAGCCAGCTTTCAATTTCAAGTAGTAAAAAGCAGGCATTAAAGTAGGTGAGTAAGTCAAGTTCTCTATATGCTTGAAGCTGATACGCGCCTTTGTTGCCTTCTGTCTTCTTCCCTTTGGTAGTTCTGTTTCCAGCTGAGGAATTGGAATAAATAAGTAAGGCTAACTAAAAGAGAGAAGAGGGTCTACAGTCATTCTATCTCAACACTGAAGAATAAGACGTCTATCCTTACTCTTGCATTAAATAGAATAATCAGAAAGGGAGGGGAGTATAGATAATATAATATAAGGAAGCGCTATATACAGAATTGAATCAGTAAAAGTGGTTTGTGCGCATTCGTTATTTGTTCGTTATTCGCGTGACTGACCGGGTATCCTTATTTGCCTTGGTCCCCACAACGAAGTTCCTCCATAGAGAACCCAACTGCACAGCACCATCGCAAAGGTTTCTTCGTAACTCGCTCGATTAGTCTCACTCAAGAGAACTCATCTACACGGAAGGTCTTTTAAGTGCCAGTTGTACCCGCACAGAAGTTCTGCGCCCTCAACCAGGATGCCTCCTGCAGTAGCATCACAACGAGTCTCACCATGGACAGCTCGCCAGTCTTCTTGCATCAGCCACACCTAATTACAAATGACCTTGGCCTCTCCATGCTCGTCATTTACATTTAAACTGCACACCCCCTTGTTGAGGTCTTACTCCAACGGTACGGCCTCTAGCACATGACCATTCCTCACTCAAGTCATCGACACCCTCGTCGATGTACGTGTTGAAAGAATAAATTCCACTATCTCTCAAACGAAATGAGGTTTTTGAACTCCTATATCACAGAGTTTCATTGATGCCAAAGGGGGTTTTCCTCAAACGCGATTGGAACCAGAATAGGCTGCAAGAATGAAAGAGTAAATCTATCTTAGTCAAGGCGCTCGCTCTGCCACAAAGGGAGGAACTGGAGGAAATTCAGTGTGAGTTGTTGACATCAACCTTTCGCTTCTCGGCAATGTTTCGGTCGTTCATACCAAAAGCGAACAAACCGGGAATGTTTCGACCTATAACTCAACCTGCGGAGAGAGATAG
>Ga0207679_10000734_pt1:0-2500 | contig 21825 bp, 10 predicted proteins | sample KBSC73metaG_FD_184320 | JGI IMG/M metagenome (GOLD analysis project Ga0207679, IMG submission 184320) | Corn rhizosphere microbial communities from Kellogg Biological Station, Michigan, USA - KBS C7-3 metaG (SPAdes) (version 2) | ecosystem: Host-associated > Plants > Roots > Rhizosphere... | reverse complement strand
ATAAGATCCAAGGAATGAATGATATCCGGATTCGCAACCTTTAAGGTTACTAGATGGCAGTAGGTCAGATATCAATCAAGGCAAGGGTGAAACCACTCTTTTAGATGCACGCTCTACCCAACTCTACTCGAATGGTGTTGGTGGATAGGTACCCGGGCTAAGAAACTGGAATGGAAATATTAGAAAAGGAAACCTAGGATAGGAACCCGCAATGGATGGACTTGAAACCAATGGAAGTGCCGCCCTGGTCTTGCTAAAGACACATCACGAGTACGAGAATCCATAATAGAGCTGTTGCTCTAGCACCAACGTCAACCTTACCGAACCTGGCAAGATATCAAGATTTCCAATCAAGCAAGGAACCTGCTCCATCCAATATCCTTTCTGGAACAGAGACACCCAAAAAAGCTAGGAGCCCACTATGCTATGCTTAGACCTGGCCTGGAGACATCACAAACCTCGTCAGAAACCGGCGCACCTATGACACGAATCTCCCTATGAACCAATGGTTGTCTTTCCTAAAGCTTACTACTTACCCGGGAAGGTATACGCGCACAAAGAAAGGGAACTACCTCCAATCCGTTAAACTTACTAGGATGAATGTGCCGGTCAAGTATACGATGCGCCTAAAGGAAACAACCATTCCAGCGCCGAACTGACCTGTAGGGAAGTGTACCATCATCCTGTTTCTAAGGTAGAAGTAGTGCCAGGCTTGTCAATATGTCTAGAGTAGCACACAAGAAGAGAATCCCAGAGTAGAGGTTGGAATAGAGATTCGCAGACAGGAATGAATGCGGAGACCATGTAGAGTATCTGGAATCCTTGTAGGAAAGTAAAGCCCCGGTCTGTAATGATAGACAGGAAAGTAAAAGAAATGAATGTGATAGGGATAGGCGCGTAGTAAGTAAATGTAGTGGTGCTCTAAGGTGGGAGTAACCCCTTTTGTTGACTTATTGACTCGTCTTCCGGTTAAAGATCGGAAATCAACTCCTCCACATTTCTGTTAGAGGTACGAGTAAAGGTTCGTTCATATCTGAAAAAGTGCTGTCTCCTCGCCATATTATAGCCCCGGGGGCCGAATTAGAAAGAAGGATGGAGCCCTTCGTTCTGAAAAAGAAGCAAAAGAAGGAATATACCTTGACTCAAGGTGGCACACTATCTTTTTTCTCGCTGTAACGGAAATGGAAATGTAGTTGTCTTGGAAAAGTGGGGATTCCCTATCTGATCGAATCAAATCTGACAGGCACGACCTGCCGTGCCGCTTTTCTGCTAAAATAAAAGCAACTAACTTACTTCTGTACGGTCGAGATAGAGCCGCAGAGATTCTCTCGGCAGCAGATATTGGACATGAGGATTGTTGAGGCACCTTTCATCCTCTCAGCAAGTGAAATTAGTTCGCTGGCTATTGCTCTAAGCATTTCCGGGTTCCTAGGTGGATGAGTCTCAGGCTTATGTGGGCGAACAGGCCGATAGCTAACTTAGGAGCATAAATAAGAAAGAACCTATCCGCAATCATCTCCCGGGGATAAAGGACAATATCCTACCTCTACCACACCGCCAGCAACAACATTCGCTTCATCCAAACCCACTGCTTGACTCGAACAAAAGCCCAGCTAATTCATCTAACAATGGAATGGATATTCAGGAAGTCACATACACTCGGGATAATCGATATCTTGCTATCCTGATTGGAGTGGAGAAACCTCTAGTTTGAGCACAGGCCTTCCTTCCTAAATTAAATATGGTCAATTAGCCCACTTTTGGAAGCTTAATCCGACGTTCCCACTCTTTCTTCAAGCGGAAATGAAACTTCTGGATGGAATGCATATCTCAATTCAGTGATAATATCCCTAATCCCTCTATCCCTTCCAGAACTCATCCAAGCAAGAAAACGGATGCGCTAGACGGCCGCTAGAAAACATCTTGACCTTGCGGTTTGTGTTTCCTTTCATTCGCCTTTGTCTGGTAACTGCTTGCTTTAGCTGTTCGGCTATCTAGTTCGCGCAGTCTCAGTTGGTTGATAGTCCAACATTCCATCCTTTGATTTAAGCGGAAAAAGAAGCTACTCCGCTTCGCTCTAGTTCGTAGGAAGATACGCACACACAGCACAGGGCTTTCTCTGTCTATCAACTAAGGTTAGAAATCGATTCTATAAGAAATGAGCACTCAGAACTCTATCTGGAAGATCGAGGATAAGCGATCAAGAAAAGTACTGGCTGGCTTTGGTACGAGTAGTTCCAAGGCTTTCTCTTCCTTCAAACGAGTGCCTCTACTTTAGGGATCGGAGGGATCTATCTCTATTTATGGAAGTCTTCCCAAGGGTAGGAGACTATCAATCGGATACTTTCCACTGACCGAGCTACTTCTCCATCTCTGCTTTCTACTGCCCGAGCTACTTCTCCATCTCTGAAGGAACTGGCTTGTCTGGCAGAGGGAACTCACTGGCTGAGAGAACTCTCTTTTCTTAGGAATTCCTCCCAAGCAAGGATCAGATACTGCT
>Ga0207679_10000721_pt1 | contig 21982 bp, 16 predicted proteins | sample KBSC73metaG_FD_184320 | JGI IMG/M metagenome (GOLD analysis project Ga0207679, IMG submission 184320) | Corn rhizosphere microbial communities from Kellogg Biological Station, Michigan, USA - KBS C7-3 metaG (SPAdes) (version 2) | ecosystem: Host-associated > Plants > Roots > Rhizosphere > Soil ... | reverse complement strand
CGACTACCAGATGCGGCACCTGGCCGAGTCCTTGCCGCGCCAGGCTTTCGGACCGGTATCGCCCGGCCGCAAGGAGGTGCCCGACATGGAACGGGACATCGTCATCCAGATGTGGGACGACACTGGCGTCCGCATCTACCATTCGCACGAACGGATCGCGCTGCCGCAGCGTGCCGAGTTCGGTTTTGCCACCGTGCCGACGCGTGACGGCCCCTGGCGCGTGTACAGCACTCAGCTTGGCAATACAGTAGTGCAGGTGGCGCAGCCGATGAGCGCACGGCGTGCCGTGGCAACCGAAGTGGCGACACGCACTGTCGCTCCGCTGCTGCTACTGTTTCCCTTTGTCGCCGCGCTCGTGTGGCTGACGATCAGCGAGGGATTGTCGCCGCTCAGGCGCATTGCACGTGAGGTGAAGTCGCGCGATGCGGCGGCCTTGTCCCCGATCGTCGAGGTTGGCATGCCGGAGGAAATCCAGCCGCTCACGCATGCCTTGAATGATTTGCTGGCGCGTTTGAATCTGGCCATTGGTGCGCAGCGCGCTTTCATCGCCGACGCCGCGCACGAACTGCGTACGCCGCTCACCGCGCTCAAGCTGCAGATCCAGCTCGTAGAGCGAGCAGGTAGCGAAGAGGAGCGCATCGCCGCTTTGGCAGAATTGAAACGGGGCTTCGACCGTGCAACCCATCTCGTGCAGCAACTGCTTACGCTGGCGCGGCAGGAGCCCGGTTCCGCCGCCCGCAAGCGGCAAGACGTCAACCTTGAGCTGCTTGCACGCACTGTCGTCTCGGACCTCGCGCCCGTCGCTCAGACCCGGTCCGTAGACCTTGGCATTGCCTCTTCCAGCCCGGTCATCGTGGAGGGCGACCCCGAAGCCTTGCGCATCATGCTCAACAACGTGGTGGAGAATGCCGTCAAGTACACGCCTGCAGGCGGTACGGTCGATGTCTGCATAGTGGACGGCGAGATGCCCGTTGTATCGGTGCAGGACAGCGGGCCGGGGATTTCCGACGACCAGTTGCCGCGTGTGTTCGACCGCTTCTATCGCGTACCCGGCACGGAAGTGCAGGGTAGCGGGCTCGGCCTGGCGATTGCCAAGGAGGTGGCTGACGTGCATGGCGCAACCATTTCGCTCGCCAATACTGGTCATGGATTGCGGGCTACTATCACCTTCCTCCGACCTGCCGCTGCCGGTTAAGCCACTTTTAAGTCTCGACGGCTACGATCCGCTCCATCAGCCTACAGGTGAAAGGAGCACAGCATGAATCGCAAGACCTTCGACCGCAGCGTGATCGCGGCATCGATCATTGCTGCCTCGGCGGCCGGTTTCGTTTACTTCGGCAAGCCCGGCTTGGCAACCGCATCGGCGGTACCGCTGCCATCGCCTCCGCAGGCCGTTGCCACTGCCGTTCCGGGAGTCGCAGTGGCAACCGACTTTTCCGGCATCGTCGATCGCTATGGCCCGGCCGTAGTCAACATCAGCATCATCGGCAAGTCACGCCAGACACCTGCCGTGACGGAAGACCCCCGCCTCGACCCGAACGATCCTTTCTCGCAATTTTTCCGTTATTTCGGTCCGCAGTTCCCACGCATGCCGCGCGGCGGCGCCATCGTGCGCGGTCAGGGCTCTGGCTTCATCATCAGTCCCGATGGCATCATTCTCACCAATGCTCACGTAGTCGATGGCGCACAGGAAGTGACGGTAAAACTTACTGACCGGCGTGAGTTCAAGGCCAAGGTACTTGGGGCGGACCCGCAGACGGATGTCGCCGTCATTCGTATCGACGCCAAGAATCTTCCTGTCGTGAAAATCGGCGACCCGGCTGCCTCGAAAGTCGGCGAGCCGGTGCTGGCGATTGGTTCACCCTATGGCTTCGAAAGCAGCGCCACTGCAGGCATTATCAGCGCCAAGTCGCGCGCGCTGCCGGAAGACACCTATGTGCCCTTTATCCAGACCGATGTTGCTGTCAATCCCGGCAATTCCGGCGGGCCGCTGTTCAACCTGAAGGGCGAAGTCATCGGCATCAACTCGCAGATCTACAGCCAGACTGGCGGCTATCAAGGTTTGTCGTTTGCGATTCCGATCGACGTTGCCACTCGTGTGCAGGAGCAACTCGTCAAGCACGGCAAGGTCACACACGGCCGCCTCGGCGTGAGCATCCAGGAGGTCACGCAAGCCTTGGCCGATTCCTTCGGCTTGTCTACGGTCAAGGGGGCGCTGGTGAGCTCGGTCGAGAAGGGCAGCCCTGCCGAGCGTGCCGGAGTGGAACCGGGCGATGTGATCGTGCACTTCAACGGGCGCGACATCAATCAGTCGGCCGACTTGCCGGCACTGGTTGGGTCCATTGCGCCGGGTACGACGGCCAAACTTGATGTAATTCGCAAGGGCACGCCGAAGACGCTGACAGTCACTGTCGGCGAGATGAAAGGTACGAATCTGGCACAGCGTGACAACAGCGATCAACAGCAGGGACGCCTCGGTCTTGCCGTGCGGCCGCTGGAGCGCGGCGAGCAGCGCGAAGCCGGTGTCCCTGGTGGACTGCTGGTGGAAGACGTGACCGGGCCTGCGGCGAAATCCGGCATTCAGCCGGGGGATATCGTGTTGTCCGTGAATGGTGCGCCGGTCACGAGCGTGGAGCAGTTACGCAGCATGGTAGGCAAGGCGGGCAAGCATGTGGCGCTACTGGTCAAACGCGATACAGCGACTATCTTCGTTCCGATCGAGTTGGGGTGATCCTGCTGCTGTACCGGGTAAGGAGGTGACTTATAACAAGGCCTCCTTCAATCCGCTAGCCTGATGCTGTTTCCAGCAAACGGCAAGCGGAAAAGATAACCTTAAAAAGCAGATCCGTTTTTTCTACCCGCGGCTTTCAAATATGGCCGTTCCTGTCTTTAGCACTTGCATCATCATTCCGTCGCAAGAGCGTTCCGCCACAGAGGAGCCACGCAGAACCCGTAGGGGGTAGTGCATTGCCCGATTCAATCAACCCAATGGCCATACGAACTAAGCCTTCACAGTTGGATCATAGAACAAAAATACCAACTTTTTGGCCATGCTATTAGCATCTATCCCGCCTAACGAAGCTGAACGTATCAAAAACCTCAACAGTTATCGCATACTGGATACCCCGTTCGAGCCGGTATTCGACGAAATTGTTTCTCTTGCTGCAAAAATATGCGGCACATCGTATGCAGCCATTTCATTGGCGGACCGTAAACGGCAATGGTTAAAAGCAATCCATGGCTTCAAATACTTCAGGGAAGGTCCGCGAGACATTAGTTTTTGCGGACACGCAATTCTTCAGGATGAGATTTTTTATATACCGGATGCGTGTAAAGATGAGCGGTTCTTTGATAACCCCTATGTCATAGGAGAACCGTTCGTACGGGTTTATGCCGGAATGCCCCTGACGAGCCAGGAGGGCTACAAGCTGGGAACGTTGTGTGTTTTTTCCCATAAGCCAATGCCGTTGAATCAATCGCAGCTCGAATCGTTGGAACAGCTCTCGTATGTGTTGATGGCTTTGTTGAACGCAAGAAAAAAAGAAGCCCGGCTCGCATTGCTTGGTCAAGTGCTTGATCAGCTCCGCGAGGAGATTATGTTGATCGATCCACAGACACTTGAATGTACGTACGCCAATATATCCGCGCATAAGGCATTCAAGCATCCAGAGAGTATTTCCAAGCTGTGCTTGCACGACATTGCACAGGCGTCCTCTTCGATGGAGCGCAGACAACTCGTCGATGCATTGTTGTCGTGGGAAAAGAACAATATCGCGGTTGAGGTGACGCGGGGGCACTCAGATGGCGAGCAGGATAATGTGGTTGAACTCTGCATGCAAAGATCGATATCCGCTGCTGGCAATCTGCTGGTCGTCATCGGCCGTGATATTTCGGAACGCAAGAAGCTCGACGAGGTCAAGGAAACGCTTCATGAAAACCTGAAACGGCACCATTTGGAGTTGAGCAATGAGATGATGCTTGCGAGCGAAATGCATTTACGCTTTCTTCCCAGTCCGGGGTGTATCAACAGAGTTTGTTTCGACTGGCTGTTCCGCGCATCTAGTTATTTGGGAGGCGATATTTTCGATTATTTCCCTCTTGACGAGAGATATCTCTGTTTTCATCTCATTGATGTATCCGGGCATAGTGTTTCTGCCGCGCTAGTGGCATTCCATGCGCAGCGGGAGATGTTTGCGGGACGTTCGGAGATGCTGGCGGTTATTCATCGGATGAACGGCGATATCGCCCGTGCGGCACCAATGACGGTCGAATCATTCAACCGCAAGTTCGCGGAAATGACCAAGAGCAGTCTGTATCTCACCATGATCTTTGGCATTGTCGATACCTGGACTGGCGAGATGGCGCTTGTTCAGGCGGGACATCCGGCGCCTCTTTACAGTAAATCGGACACCAATGTCATGGTGCCGGTCGGTCATGGCGGCTTCCCTATTGGCATTCTCGAGCACGCGGAGTACGAAGCATTTTCCCTCCACATGGCGCCGGGCTCCCGGCTTTATTTGTATTCCGATGGTATTACCGATTGCCCTAATGTCCAAGATGAATTGTTCGGGCAGGAACGGATGAAACATCTGTTGATGCAGAAGCATGGGGCACCCCTGGTGGAAGTGTGTGATGCGATCGAAAATGCGCTGTCCGAATGGCAGGGAGGCAAGGACGGCTTTGATGACGACGTCACTTTTCTCGTGTTGGAATATCATGCACAGTCCCAAAACGTCCAGGCACGGACCGATAGCGAATCGAATTGCGCAAGCCCTTGCTCCGGATGAGCCGAATCGCTACACCTTTACCTTTCCACCTGAAACTGCCGACATTGATATCTACCCGTTGCGGTAGCAGTTATGTCTTTGCATTGCTGGCAGGGCTTCCATTTTCCTCGGCTGCACAGGAGTGGAATAAGTCATCGCCGCCGGCAACGATATCCAGTACTACCGAAGAGCAAACGAAGCCGCAGGTCAAGCTGCGCCTTGGGATCGATTATCCGTTGCGCACTAACGAGAATGGCGACGTTGGCGCCGGCACGCAGGGGGAACCCGCCGTCTCGCCCACCTTTCAGGCCGAGTTTCGTGTTGAACCAGTGTCGTATTGGTTCGGCAGTATCGCGTTTTACCGTTATCTCTATGGAGATCGGCAGCGCCCATGGAATCCGGATTTCACCTATACGTTTGGCTATGATGATTGGCACCCGGATACCATTAGTCTTGTATATGGGAATTACGCTGGCAACCGCCTCAGACCCGCATCCAGCGAAACCCATGCTCACTTTTCTGAAGGAACGTGGTCGCTTGGTTACAAGTTCCGTATGCCGAAAGCGCTTGATCCGATTTTCAAGGCAGACGAAAAGCATGAAGTCATCTGCATTGTTAATGCGCATGTGACGCCACGCTATACCACTCTTCAGGACACTTCCCTGCAAAAATACAAGCGCGCATTGTCGCTCGGTTGCCGCTACATGCTGCCCAGTAATCTGTATGCCAATCTAACCGTGTTCTACTATCCGGATCACAGCCAGCAGCAGCCTTGGGATCCGGACTTTACATATAGCTTCGGCTATTTCGACTGGCGGCCGGGCACGATCAGCGTTCAATACAACAACTATTCGGGAAACCGCTTTGCATGGCGCAATGGAAATGACGGGCAGGGTGGTTTTCGCGCCGGCAGCGTATCGGTTTTCTGGTCACAGAGTTGGTGAGAAGACGTTTTCAAACTTATCTGTGGTTCGATGGTCAACTTTCTAGAACATGGATGGACTTTTTTTTACAACGTGTTTTCAACCGACTCGCTTGCTTTCGATGAGTGAGTAAAAGCAACAAAAACGAGGATGCACATGAACACGATCGGAATAAGCAAGGAAGGTGATATTGCCATTGTCAAATCACGGATCAAGCGCCTTGATGCATCGGTAGCGCTGGTATTCAAGCAGGAGGTACAGGAGGTGGTCGAATCGGGTGAAAAGGCGTTGGTTCTCGATCTTGAGTCAGTTCAGTTCATGGACTCCAGCGGATTGGGCGCGATGGTGTCGATCCTGAAGGTGATCGGTGCTGGTGGCAAGCTCGTGGTTTGCAATCCTACAAGGGCGGTATTGAGTCTGTTCAATCTGACCCGCATGGACAAGATTTTCACCATCGCGTCGTTACCCGATGAGGCGATCGCAAAGTTGCAAAGATAATTCGGGTGGCATGGAGGGGGAGGGTAATGATATTTGCTGCCGCAGAGGGACACGTGCGTCCGTTGGCCAGGCGTGATTCCCAAACTCGTCAATGGCCAAGCACGCGAACACAGCCATCGTTTGAGAGGACGAGAAGAACATGCCACCCGATCCACGAGTACCCGGCGAACAGTTCACTTATGAAACCGGCATGATGCCAAACGGTGACCTAAAGCTGATTCGGCATGCGCGTTTCACTATCCCCACCGATCTGGATAATGTTTCGTCTGTGGCGGAGGCGTTGCGGGCCTTCATTCTCCGTCATATGCCTGAAGATGCTTGTAACATGATCGAACTCGGCGTGGTCGAGGTGTTGACGAACATCGTCACACATGGCTACGCCAGCATACCGCCTGGCGCCGTCGAATTGTTGTTTGAGCAGTCTGCATCGATTGCCATCGTAAAAGTGACCGATAACGGGGTGCCGATCCCTGAGCCGCTTCTCAATAGTGCCGGGAGGGGTAGTTTCGATTTCGATCTGACGGACATCGAGTGTCTTTCTGAAAGCGGCAGAGGACTTGCGATCATCCAGTTGCTGTTCGATGCCGTGCACTACCAATCCAAAGGCAGCATCAACCAGCTCACGTTGGCGAAGCGCTTTGAGACTTCCAGCGCCGCCGATGAACGCTTGAGTAGATGAATCGCGAAAGGGCGGAGGAGGAGCTTGGAATTTTATTTCAGCAAATTCGAAAACAGGCGGCCGCCGCCTCCCTTGCCGTATTCGGCCGGCATCGAACTCCTCTGGCAGTTTCTGGTTGTGGTTGCCTTGGTCCTTGGTGCGAACTACATCCGTTGGCGCTGGGCGGACTCGCTCAACTTCGATGCGCTGTGGTTCGCTATTCCGCTGGCAGCTGCGGAAACGCTTGCCTATATCGGACTCGTGCTGTTTTCCTTCAACCTGTGGCAAGTCCGAGACTATCCGCAACGACCACCGCCGTGCGAAATCGGCGAATGCGCAAACACGCCAGGCGACGAACATCGACCGATTGCCGTAGACATTTTTCTTACTACCTACAATGAAGACGAAGAACTCGTTCGATTATCGATCCGCGATGCGAAAGCCGTCCGCTATCCGCATCCGATCGACATCCGCGTTCATGTTCTTGACGATGGGCGACGCCCCACCATGCAAGCGGTAGCGCAGGAAGAAGGCGTCAACTACATCACCCGCGCGAACAACATCGGTTTCAAAGCGGGCAATCTGCGCAATGCAATGGAGCATACCAGCGGCGATTTCATCGTGATCTGCGATGCGGATACCCGGCTCTTTCCGACGATTCTCGAACACACGCTCGGCTATTTTCGTGACGTGGATGTGGCATGGGTGCAGACGCCGCAATGGTTCTATGACATACCGCCAGGCGAAGCATTGCCGGACTACCTGGCGCGCAAGGCAGGCCGTGCCGGCAGGTGGATCGGCACGACGGTGCAACATCTTGTCGGGCCGATCCGGATTGGCGAAGACCCATTCGTCAGCGACCCACAGATGTTTTATGACGTCATCCAGCGTCGTCGTAACTGGGCAAATGCAGCGTTCTGCTGCGGTGCCGGTTCCATTCATCGGCGAGAGGCAGTGATGCAGGCGGCGCTTCGCGCATTTGCGCTTACAGTGGACAAGGTAGTGGAGAAGTATGCAACGCAGGTTCCTGATGTCGGCTTGCGGCAAGATCTCAGTGAAGCAATGCGCACCCAGTTCGTGCTTGGGACCGAGTTCACGCCGTATAAATTCCATGTCTCCGAAGACATCTACACTTCCATCGTCCTGCATAACGATACTGCGCGCTGCTGGAAATCAGTCCTGCATCCGCAGGTCGAGTCAAAAATGCTCTCGCCGCAGGATCTGCTGTCCTGGGTCATCCAGCGCTTCAAATACGCAGGCGGCACACTCGACATCTGCTTTCACGACAATCCCTTGTTTCGTGGGCGCATGACCTGGGCGCAGCGCGTTATGTATCTCTCGACATTCTGGTCGTATTTCGGTTGCATCTGGAACCTGGTATTCATTGCGGCACCCATCATCTATCTGTTCAGCGGCATCTCGCCTGTTTCCACCTATTCCACGCCGTTCTACCTTCATGCGTTGCCGTTTCTGCTGGCGACCGAGCTGGCGTTCCTGTTCGGCACATGGGGCGTCAAATCCTGGGAGGGAAAAGCATCCTACCTGTCCTTTTTCGCACTCAACTGTCGTGCGCTGTGGACGGTACTCAAGGGCGATAAGATCAAGTTCCCCATCACGCCAAAGGAAAGGCAGGAGGGTAACTTCTTTGCATTGGTCATTCCGCAGATCGTCGTGGTCGGTCTGACGGGGGCTGGTATCGCGTATGGTGCATTCCGCGTATTCGGCCTGAATCAGATGCAGGAACTGCAAAGCCTTATCGTCAATAGTGCATGGGGACTGGTCAACATCGCGATGATGATGCCCCTGATATGGGCAGCACAGTGGCGGCCCCCAGAGGAAGTGCTGTGGGACGATACTGTGAATGAATCAGCGAGGGTGGCATGAATCGGGAAAATCTGCTTCGCGCCCGCAGTCATATTGTCTTTATCCTCGCGCTCGCGGCGGCCTTCGCCCTGGTCATGTGGATAGAACGCCATAGCGAATTCAAGCCGCGCTCCAGCGTGCCTGGCGCAGCGGCGAGCTCAACGCCAATCATCGAGTTCAGCGGGAATCTTCCGCCCATCCCGTCGCAACGCGCACTTGATCCGCAGGAGCGCGAATGGGCTCAGGTGGCATGGCGATATTTCGTCAATAACACAGACCCGGTAACGGGACTCGTCCATTCTGTTGACAAGTACGAAGCGACCACGCTTTGGGATAGCGCTTCGTACCTGTTGGCGCTCTTTGCCGCCGAGCGGCTCGAATTAATCTCATCGGCACAATTCGACAAGCGATTGAAGAAGGCGCTGGATTCGCTTGGCAAGCTTCCGCTTGTCGATGGCATCCTGCCTAACAAGTCCTACAGCACAGCGACGCTGGAGATGGTCGATTACCGCGGCAAACCAGCGCCGAACGGAATCGGCTGGTCCGCGATCGATATCGCTCGTTTGATGGTTCCGCTTAATGTCATTGCCTGGAATTACCCGCAACATACCAAGGCAGCCCTGCGCGTGATCGCTCGCTGGAAGATGCAAGCCCTGGCGCGCGATGGCGTATTGTTCGGCGCGCATCGCGACGTCGAGGGAAAACTGGCATTGGTGCAGGAGGGGCGGCTCGGATACGAACAATACGCGAGCAAGGCATTGGGCCTGTTCGGGTTCGACATGGTGAATGCGCTTGATTACCGCACGCATCTTGCGTATGCAAATATCTATGGCGTCGTGCTGCCATATGATCGGCGCGATGCTTCCGTGTCTGGTGCGCATAACTATGTCTTGAGCGAACCTTATGTGTTGGATGGCCTGGAGTTCGGATGGGATCGCATTTCGCGTGAGTTCGCCTGGCGCGTTTTGCGGGCGCAGGAAGAACGCTTCCATCGCACGGGCATACTGACTGCGGTGACCGAAGATCATGTGGATCAAGCGCCGTACTTTGTTTACAACACTGTATTCACCGATGGCAAACCTTGGCACGCGCTGACCGACCAAGGCGAAGATGTTTCCCGCCTGCGCACGCTCAGCGTGAAAGCGGCATTCGGTTGGCATGCGCTCTATCGCACCGGCTATACCGACAGGCTTATGGCTGCCGTGGACAAACTGTTCGATCCGGAACGCGGCTGGTATGCCGGCAGGTATGAAGAGGGAGGCAGACCTAACAAGGCAGTGACGGCCAATACGAATGCCGTTGTGCTGGAAAGTCTCGCCTATATCGTGAGCGGGAGGATGATCGATTATCGGCAGGTGGGAAAATAATAATGCGCCGTCTTCTCTACTTAGGCATATCGGCGTTATTTCCCTGTCTTGGCGGTTGTGCGACGGGTGCAAAGATGGCGTATGAAGATGTGCCGGCGGCACGATACGCGCAACGTTCGGGGGCGCTATCCGACACGGAAATGAAGATGGCCCGCATTGCGTGGAAGTATTTCGAAAACAATCTGAATACGGAATCCGGGCTGGTCAACGCGGTGGACAACTATCCGTCCACCAGCATGTGGGACACGGCGTCTTACCTTGCCGCCATCGTCGCGGCGACCGAACTGGGCATCATCAACCGCGAGCAATCGCATGACCGGATTGCGGCCGTCATCGCAACCTTCAATCGCATGCCGTTCTTTCGGGATGAGTTACCGAACAAGGCGTACAACGCGAAGACGGTGGAAAAAGTCGACTATACAAACAAGCCGGGAGAGATCGGGTTTTCTGCAATCGATCTGGGTCGCTTGCTCATCTGGCTGAAAATCATCAAGGAGCGCTATCCCGAGCACGCGGAAGATATCGACCGCTTCGTGTTGCGTTGGAATTTCGACCATCTCGTCGATCGTACCGGCACTCTTTATGGGGCGCATCTGAACAAGGAAAAGAAAGTCGAGTATGTGCAGGAAGGACGGCTGGGGTACGAGGAATACGCGGCAAAGGGATTCGAACTGTGGGGCATTGCGACCGAGTTGGCGTCAAGGCCGGAACCGTATGAGACGGTGACCACGTATGGTGTGTCGATTCCCTTCGATGCACGCGATCCACGCAAGACATCGCAACACAACTATGTGGTGTCAGAAAATTACGTCCTTGATGGTATCGAGTTCAACTGGGGTATCGCATGCGAACGCAATACGAACGTCCGCCATTACAGACCTGAATGGATGGCGAATTTCGCGAATCGCGTATACCAGGCGCAGGAGAACCGCTATCGCGATAGCGGCATTGTCACGGCACGCTCGGAGCACCAGCTCGATCAGGATCCCTACTTTGTTTACGACACGGTATATACCGATGGCTTCACCTGGAACACGATTACCGACACCGGCAAGCATGTCCCTCAGTTTGCCGCAGTTTCCCTGAAGGCGGCGCTTGGCATGTGGGTGCTATGGAAGTCCGATTACACCGATCTTTTGTTTCAGAACATTGTTAACACCTATGATCCGCAGAAAGGATATTACGAAGCCATCCTGGAAAACGGCAAAGGGCCGATCAAGGCGTTCACCGCGAACAATAACGGCATCATGTTGGAGGCGCTGCTTTACAAGGCTCAGGGAAAGCTGCTGAAGTGGGGCAAGGGCAAGCCGGGCCTGTGGGAAAAGACCCTTGATGAAGCCTATGGCGACAAGGCCAAGACCCGTTTCAGCTTTCGTCGTACCAATAACCCCTTATGTGCCAATGCCCAATGATGAAGTCGGCGAAACGCGGATGCTTGCTTGTTGCCTTGCTTGCGGTTGCCGTCGGGCTGCCGGGATGCGGTGTGGCTGTGCGTCAAGCGAAGAATGCAGTCGACTTTTCGCGCCATGAAGGAAAGTTTGGTCGCTATGGGCGACTCACGGACCAGGAAACGCAATGGGCGAAAGTGGCCTGGCGCTATTTTGAAAACAATACGAATCCGGAGAGCGGGCTGGTTAATGCGTTTGATCAGTATCCGACGTTCTCAATGTGGCAGGTGGGAGATTATCTTGCCGCACTCGTTGCCGTGCATGATCTCGACTTGATCGATACACTCGAATTCGACCGCCGGATGTCGCAAATTCTGCAGTTCCTCAATACCATGGACCTGTCGGAAAAGAGCCTGCCGGGCAGATTGTATAACTCCGTCACTGGAAAGATGGTGAATGCATCAAACAAGCCGGAAGACACGGGTTGGTCGGGAGTGGAGATTGGCCGTCTGTTGACGTGGATGAAAATCATTGGCCTGCGTTATCCGCAATACCGCGAGTACCTCGACAAGGCCGTGCTGCGCTGGAATTTTTGCCAGGTAATCGATGATGCGGGAACGATGTATCGGGTATCGCGCTCTGGCGAGAAGCGTCAGCGCACTCAGGAAGGGCGTCTCGGATATGAACAGCTGGCAGGGGCTGGATTTGCCGCTTGGGGCTTCGACACGGAGCGCCTTTGGCGTGTCGCACGTATGGAAAGCGTCACAATTCTTGGCGTGCCGATTACATACGATGCTCGCGATCCGCGCCTTACTGGTGAACAAGCGCCGGTATCGACAATGCCCTGGGTATTACTCGGGATGGAATACGGCTGGCGTTATCCGGGAGAGAGCCGTAGCGGGGTACTTATTAACATCGATGCTCGCCAGCTTGCCGAGCAGGTTTATCAGGTGCAGGAAGTACGTTTTGAGCGCCAAGGCGAGCTGACAGCGCGCACGGATTATCAGCTACGGGAACCGCCGTTAACTATTCACGATGCGGTGTTCGTAGCCGGTTATCCGTGGAATACCGTGACAGCAGATGGCGACTCTGCCGAGGAACGTGCGCTCGTGTCGACACGCGCCGTATTCGGTATGTGGGGATTATGGCCGGGGTCTTATACTGACCGGTTGATGCAGGCAGTGCAGAATTTGTTCAACCCAGAGCGCGGCTGGTATGAGGGGCGGCTGGAACAAAGCGGTGCGGCGCAGGCAAGCATTTCGTTATCGACCAATGCAATGGTCCTCGAAACCTTGTTATTCAAGGTGCGCGGCCAGCTTTTTCCACATGACACAGGCATCGGGTATTTTCAGCACAAGCTGGACAATGTGTTCGAACGGCGTGTCCAGTGCTTGCCTCCTGACCGTCCAATATCCTCGGCAGAAGTTGCACGGGGATCTTGAATAGCGATGTCTTAGCAGCTTAGGGGCTGCACAACTTATTCCTGCGCAGCCCCTTATTGAAAGCTACCGCGCAAACCGATTTCAACATTAGTTACCGATCCACACGGAATCGTATACTGCCTGACCCGGCGTGCCATCGTAATATCCGGGGAAATAGATCGCATAATCCTGGTTATCACCGTACCATGCATTCATCATCAGTTTCATCGGCGCAGAGATATTCGCGGAGACACGTCGTATCTCAACCCATTGACCGGCATTGTTAGCCACGTACCAAATGATCGCATTGGACTGCCAGACAAAGCTGTATTTCCGGCTGCTCGCATAAGGATCGATGCCAAGCGTAGAGAGGTCGATATCAACGGGAAATTGTTGGCCGGCTACCCAGTAATTGGTGTGCAGTAATGACGTTCCGCCAATGAACTCGATATCGATTTCAAAGTGAGAGCTGGTACCGGCCACGCCATCGTAGAGAAAAAAGGAGCTGATGGTACCTGGCACATTCGACGGCTTCATGTCTACAACGAATTGTCCGTACTGCCAGAACTGTTTGGTGCGCACCTCCGCGCACTTGCCGGTGGAGCCACTAAAACTGAGCGTCAGCAATCCCTGGCTCTTGGAAACGTTTTGGCTTGAAAATGTACAGCCGAACGGATGGCCATTCGCCCAGGTTGCAATATCCCATTTCGAATTGAAGTTACTGTTGGGACTAAAGTCATCAGAGAACTGAGTAGTTTGAGCGTTCACGTTAGTTCCCGCACCCATTGTTACAGCACATAATAAGGCGGCTGCGACCCTATTCATAGTCTTCATGTCTTACTCCTGGTAATCGCCGCCTTGCCGAGAATTGGGAGCATTGCGCCAATCGCAATGCCTGGCGGCAATTACATAGTGCCATAAGGAAATCATTGGCACTGCATGCCAGGAGTAATAAAAACAAGAAGTTTGTGACTAACTATTACAGATAAAGAAGAGTACTAATTAATTTAAATTAATTTATTAAGCCTAGCTATTAAGGCTTACGTCTTCCTGATGGGGATTAGTTTTGGCAATCAGAGCGACAATGTTTAATAGCCGGCTATCGCTTTTACACGCCAATGTCTTCGCCGCCTGCGCCGCATTAGAAAAATGCTGCATATTTAACATTAAGAGAACAAGAGGATGCAGCTTTTTCTATCTGCGGCTTTCAAATATGGCCATTCCTTCCTTGGGCACTTTCCTCATTACTCCATCAGAGGGATGTTCCGCCACATAGTAGCGATAATACCCAGGCAGAGTTAGCGAAATCCCGCACAGCAAGGCGTGACATGCAACGGCATAAGGATGATGCAGATAGTGGAAGCGTCCGAGCCAGCGCGTGAAGACAGACATGCGCGGTTGCAGTACAACGATCCAATAGGCTTGACGTTCATCATTGCGAGGAATTTTTTTGACGATCCATGCTTGCGAGATTTGCGGCTGAATCGAAGACAATTCCTCGCGCAAGGTTTTGATTTGATAGTCGCTTAGTCCGTGAGGCGCGAACCGGTCGTTTGCATCGACTTCATTCATTTCCTGCTGCAATGCCCAGCACTTTTCAAGGAATCTGTCATGTGCAAGCAAGTGTTCCCGCGATGCTTCCAGGTGGCCCTGCCGTAATGCGATTTGCGCCTGCAGATCATAGTAGGTGGCGGCAAAGTCGGGATCGCTTTGGAGTGCCGCTTCGAAATGGGTAGCCGCTTCTTCTAAACGTCCGTCTTCCAATGCGAGACGTCCCAGCTTGTGGTGCGCGGGAGCATGGGAAGGATCGAGCGTCAGCGCTTGTTGCAAGGATTCATGATAAGCGGCTGTAGGGTAGGCAAGCTCGATTTGAGCGCATGCCAAGTCAAACCAGTTTTGTGCGGAAAATGCCTGCGTGGCTTTTTTGCGCAGCAGGTCGTGGTATCGCGCCAATCGCCCTTCATTGAGATAAGCATGTTTGTCGGCCCAGTAGGGGGCGACTTCCTGGCGCCAATGTTCATCCATTTCCGACGCGAGCGTCATTTCCATTGTGCCCAGTAAAAAGCCGGCGGCGGACTCTTCGCCTGCCGGCGGAAGATCTGGCATGACGGTATCCATGCCAAGCGATTTCATGCGATCACGCAGGCAGGGATGAGTGTCGCTATAACCGGTAGGAACGGCAAGTTCTTCGTGCAACCATATCGTGGCCTTGGCGCGCGTGTGGGGCTGTTCGAGGAAGTGTTGCCATGGATGGATTTCGCGTGATGCGTGTTCCATCGGTTGGGCTGTTTCCGCAGAGGCCTCTTGCGTCGCATTGCCCCACGAATGCATGTCTTGTGCAAGATGCGGCACGACGGGAATGGTGTGCGCTTCGATGCCCTTATAAAGTTTCGTCAATTGGGTGAAGGGATTGCCTGCCGGCTCCGGGTGCCGGTCTGCATTCATGAATATCTTGGGCCAGAACTCGTCACGCAACCAACGCCCGGTCAGATTCGATGCCATCAGGGCATGTGCCATGGTGGCGTTGCCGATGATGTCGGCGGACATGCGATCGGCAGCATATTCGCTGGCGCGTCCCAATACGAAGGTTTCCGCGTTGAAGTGGGGAACATACCAGCTCAGGAACCAGCGCAGCCATGCGTTGGCCCATGAACGATGCGCTTGCAGATGCTGTTCCAGGTTTTCCCATACCTGCCGCATTGCATAGACGCGTGACGCGAACTTGCCGTGCGAGCCGCTCAGGTGGGCGAACTCGTGCGCAAGCACGGCGGCGAACTGGTCTTTCGACAGCGTTTGCATCAATGGCAGGCCGAGTGTCAATTCGTTTCTGCTGCCCAGCAAAAAGCCAAGGCGTGGAAGCTGGCGAATGCCGGCATTTCGTTCGTTGTTGATATATACCGCCGTCAAGGCAGGCGCCTGCAAGCGGTTGCTGATCGTATCCAGCAGCGCGAACAGCGCCGGAGCATCGGTGCGAGTCAATTGACGTCTTTTTTCCTCGGATTCGTTGCGAGAAGTCTTGAACACTTTGACCAGCGCCCATCCATAGCCGACGGTCGCAAACAGCACGCCCTTTAACATGAAGACCGTGAACAGATGATGCGACATCACCAGCGCAATGACCAGGGCCGAGGGCAACAGGATCATGAGCGCGGCGAATCCGCCAACGTAGGCATATCCCAGGACAAGCCAGGCGGCGATGCGCCACTGGAAGCGCTGGTCGTCGGCTGCGCCCATTGCTTCCAATTGCTTGATGCGGCGGATGAAGTCGCTGTGATTCATGCTTCGAATCCTTCCGGCGCATAGACTTTGCTCGCTGCAAGCGATTTCTTCAGCTCTTTTTTGCCGATCCAGTCATGGATGCGAGACAGCATGCCCGCGCATGTGAATCTTGTCGAGGACTGGAAAATATGGCGTGACAAACCGTCGTTTTCGTCGAATTCCAGTGCGCGTTTCGCCCAAGCGCTGGCGAGCGCATAACTGATCGGTGCACCTTTGCCGTTTTCGTAGATGTATGCAAGATACTGCGCCAACCCTTGCTGAGTGGCCGGATCTTCGTCGTGTAATAAAAATGGAACCAGGGTGTCGTGCGCCCAGGTCTGCTGCTCTTCCGAGCCGCTAAGGGTCAGCAGGTAGAACAGATCCCGGCGAGCGCTCTCGTCGCCAGCTTCCAATATATCGAGCAGGAGTTGGCGCGCTTCCTCGAATTTTTGCCTGTCTTCGACGTCATAACCATCTGCGAGTAGTACGTGTCGCACCAATGATAATTTGGCGCGCGTCAATCCCAACGCCGCCGCTCGCCTGAGCCATTGCTCGGACAGCGGTTGGTTGCATATCTCAGGCGGCGTATGGGGGTAAAGCGCATTGTTGTAAATATCGCGCAGACACAGCATGGATTCAGTCTCGTCGTGCCGCGCCAATTGGTTGGCCAGCCATTCGGCTGCCTTCAGGTGATGTCCTTGCCACATCAGTTCAGGAAGGTTGTAGCCCATGTATCGAGGGCCTTCTCCTGCTTTAATGAGTTCAACCGCGCGTGCGATCAAGGCATCGACTCCTTCGGTTTGCCGGGGAAAACCCCACAAACCGAATTGATGACCAGTTGCGGCGAGGGCCAACTGCCACGGATCTTCGTTGCGTGGAACCGCGGCTATCGTCAGGCGATAGAGAACTTGACGTGTGTCCGGGAAACCGTCCTTGATCACGCTGGCGGCCAGCTGTTCCAGTACGTCCGGGTTGAAATAAGTGCCTGCCATGTTGGAGGCTTGGCCTAATTCTGCAGCGATTGCGAATTGTTCGTAGCTTTCCTCATTGCAGCCGATATAACCGAGGAATTTGGCATAGGATCCCAGTACCGAAAAACGTACATGCGGCAAGAGCGGCCGTGCCAGCAATTTCTTCCATAACCGCAGGTGTGCGTCGATGTCATCGGTATCATCGAGATCCGGATAATCATCGAGAATATCCTGCTCTTTTACCCACCATAATCCGCCGCGCTCCGCTTCGCTCAGTGCCGCGCACAGCGGACCATTGATGAATGCCGCCATCTGCTCATGATCGCCGAACCAGCGCGGGTAGAGATAATAGACAGCGGTATGCAGCGTGCCATAATCGCGCGGATTGATCTGCATTGCGCGCTGCAACCAATAAAGACGGCCGTCTTCGAATTCATGCGGTTCTCGCGGCGGTAAGCCGGCAGGCAATTGCTTCGGAAACGACATCAATTCGCCGCCATACTGCCGTAGATGATCCACCCCTGCATCCCATACGGCACGCTCGTCAGGATCGGAAGGGATGTCATAGGGGAGCGGCGTCTCTCCCTTGAACAGATCGACCAGCCATTCCGGCTCATGCAGATAGGATGCGATTTTCATCAAGCTGCGGTAAGCCATTCCAGGGCTATCGTCCAGCGTAATGGCTTTCAACAGATAGATGCAGGAGATATCGCGTGCCAGACGTGCGCCAATCCATCTGTCGCTGGTAACCGTAGATGCCCAGCCGTAGCCGCGAATTTCGCCGGCAATCTCTGTCCACAATTCGCCCAGCAGCATATGGGCATGATAAGACTGCGGGCATGCCTGCACCCAGTTTTTCAAGAGCGCGAGTTTGTCCTGCAAGGCGGGTGTTTCCATCGGATCGAACAACGTATAAAGCGAACAGGCCCAGTTATAGCCTTGGCTGCAAAAAACATCTCCAGCCATCCAGCGCACTCTTTTTTCTGCGAAAAGCTGTTCCAGCGCTTCATACCGTTGTTCGCGCAACCACATGCTTACTGGCGGCCTGGCTTGTTGATTGCCGGCGGAGGAGGAAAACATATGTTGTGGCAGAGGGGCGTTCATAATGGTCGCGAATGAAAACGAGAGGATGGGATGGAGATATGCTGCTGAACTCTTTGATAAATCCGGCCGGATAATTGCCGGTTCGCTTTGTTATCCATTTGCCTTTTAACCGAACGACAACAAGCCATGACCGATCTCTCCCATCTCACCGCCAAGCTGCTCGCCTTTCGCGACGAAAGAAACTGGAAGCAGTTCCACACCTTGAAGGACCTCATCATTTCCCTGAATCTCGAAGCGGCCGAGCTGCTGGAGTTGACGCAATGGAAATCCGACGCCGAACTTGCGAACCTGAAATCGGAGGAGGGATTCCAGGAACAACTGCGGGACGAATGTGCGGATGTGCTCATGTATCTGTTGTTGATTGCTGAAGATGCCGGTATCGATCTCATCAAGGCAGCGGAAGAGAAGCTGGTGAAGAATGCGATGAAATATCCTGCTGACAAGTACTACGGATCGGCCAAGAAGTATTCCAAGTCTGAATAACGCTCCTGTAACCTGTTTTGGATCAGAACCGATAGCGCAGACCCAGCGTGAGCGCGGTTTTGATATGTTCAGGTTGAGTGACCGTGCCGGCGGTGAAGCCGTTTTTCAGCAGGGGTGCGTTATCGCTGCGCCGGACTTTGAGCCAGTCAAGGTCTGCGGTAAATGACAGCTTCGTGTCCATGCCGGGTTGCAGTGCAAGGCCGAGGCGGGCACCGACGGCAGGCTTGGTCGAAAAATGCGCGTCATCGAATAACTGATCGTCGAACCGCACATCGAGCTGTTCCGGCCAGGCGGCTACCAGCATGAAGCGCAAGCGGCTGTTTATTCCGGCAAGCGATGGCAAACCTGTATCCAGGCCTGCCAACAGCCGCCAGGAGCGGGAATGTTCCATGACTCCGGCGACCCGGCCTTGGCCATGCACGCGTCGTCGCCACAACTCGTATTCGATGCCGCCGATCAGTTCCATGCGGTCGGCGATGGCGCGTGCCGCTTCCAGTGCGATGCGGCTTTGGGCTGTGTCGGTGTCAGAAGCAAACGCGCTGCCGCTTTGGACTTGGCCATCGTAGTCGATTCCACCCTGGAAACGCTCGCCGTGCAGGCTGATGCGCCAGTCTCCTGCTGTGTGCCCGACAGTCGCTTGCACGCCTGGCAGCCAGCCATCTTCCTTTACCAGCCGGCGACCATCCGGGCCGTTTTCGGTCAGGCGGAAATGGCGTATGCCGGGGGCGACAGAGACTTGCCATTGCGCTAGCGCAGGGGCGAGGGGTAAAAGCAGGGCGGTGAGCAGGACAAGACGTTTCATTGGAATTCAGAGGCAATACACAGAAGTAAAAAAAGGGCGCGTCGTTACCGCGCCCTTGTTGTCAGGGATGGAATCAAAGCAAGCTGTTGAGCTCGCTCCAGGTTGTGGTCGTCGTTTCGTCGATCGTGCCGTCGCCGTTCTTGTCGACGGCCAGTTGCACTGTCGTGGGATTAAGCACGGTGAGCGTGACGGAAGAGTTGTCTGGAGCAATGACCAGAAGCGCGCCGGATGACGGGAAGCTGTCAGCCTGTTGCGTGAAATCGGTGATGGTCTTGACCGTGTAGCTGGCGTTGCCCAGCTTGCCGAGATTGCCGCTCAGGGTGAAATTTGTGCGGTAGGTGTACGTCCCGGAGCTGTTCAGCGATCCTGAGTAGGTGTAGTTGGTTATGGTGCGGTTGGTGATCGAGCTGCCCTTGACGTTGCGCACCTGCAATGACTTGCCGCTTGCCGAGAAGCTGTTGACATTGAGGGACGTCTGGTTGTACGTCAATGTCAAGTCGCCGTTTGCAGTATCGGCCATGCCTCCGGCTTCGATTGAGAAGTTGCTATAAATTATGCCAAACGATGCATTCCAGGCCGAGTTCTCGGAGAATGTGCCGCTGAAGGAATTGACGACGACCTTCAGTGTGCCATTGACTTTGGCGCCGTTTTCCACGCAGTTGTTGCTCGTCATGGAAATCGTATCGCCAGCTGACAGGTTGGAGGTGTTGGCGATGTTATAACTGATGCTGACGGTGCCGCCACCGCTGCAGCTTTCGGTGTTCGAGGCGCTGACACCGACAGCGAGATTCGGGACCGGCTTGTCGAACGCCAGGTGCAGTTGCCGCAATGTAGTGTCGATCAGGCTGCTGTTGTCGGTGGTAGTCGAGACTCCCGTCAAGAGGCCGGAACCGGTGCTGACTTGGCTGCTGAGCTCATCTGCGCCGGAATAGGCCTGGGCGCCGACATCCTTGGCGTTGCTGACAGTGATGCTGGGGGCGATCTGGGTGTTTGAAAAGGTGGATGCCGTGGAACCGCTGTTGCCACTATCGCCACCACCACCGCAGGCGGCCAGCAGCATGGAGGAAGCGATTGCAGAGCCGAGGAGGGATTTCTTGGAGCTGAGTTTCATGGATTGCGTTTGAGGAATGTTGCAGGGCGTGTATCGTAATTCAAATCTTGCAAGAACCGCAATCCCATGAATATGGGACCTCTGTCACGGGAATGTGCCGCTGGATTGCCTTGTCTGCGGGTTTGCGGGCAAGGCTACTGGAAGTAGATTTTTTTCGGTAATAATTAGTGATTGCCGTGCGTGTCTGACGGGATGGGAGGGCGTGGGATCAACCGGCCTTGCGCAATATCTTCAGTAGATCGGCGGAACGATAGGGTTTGTTGATGAAGGCAAAACTTCCAAAGTCCGAGTTTGCTGCGGCAATGGCAGGTGCCGGAAAGCCGGAAGCCAGAATGATCTTGATGCCGGAGGCCAGCTTGCGCGCTTCTTGCGCCAGGACGATGCCGCTCATTCCCGGCATGAGCACGTCTGTGAACAAAACGTCAATGTTCGGCGTGCGCTTGAGAATTTCGATGGCATCCTTGCCGTTATTGGCCGACAGCACGTCGTACCCCATATCGCGGAAAAGCGCCACGACGATGTCCAGCACATCGGGTTGATCATCGACAACCAGTGCGATTTCGTTATCGATATTGCTGTCGCAAGCCGCTGTCGCTACGGCTTTGCCATCGGCCGCCGTCATTGCCGGCAGGTAGAGCGAAACTGCGGTGCCTTTGCCGGGAGCGGTTTCCAATGCCAGGTCGCCCTCGCATTGCTGCACGAAGCCGTAGACCTGGCTCAAGCCCATGCCTGTTCCTTTGCCGATTTCCTTGGTGGTGAAAAAAGGCTCTATCGCACGAGTTGCTACCTCGGACGGCATGCCGCAGCCGTTGTCCTTTACCGTCACCTTGACATATCGCCCGGCCGGAAGCTGGCCGATCTGCTGCTCGCCAAGTTCGACATGCTCGGTCGCGATGGTTAGCGTGCCGCCGTCGGATATGGCATCCCGTGCATTGGAGACAAGGTTCAGTAGCGCGACTTCGAATTGGGTGGCATCGATGTGCACCGGGGAAAGTGCCGGGGCTAGGCTCAGGGTGAAGGTGATGGATTCGTTGCAGGCACGGCGCAGCACGGCTTCAAAGGCGCCTATTACCTGGTTTAGATTGTGCCATTCCCGCTTCAGCGGCTGCTGACGTGCGAAGGACAGGAGCTGCTGAGTCAGGGTTGCACCGCGTGTGGCAGCGCGTTCCATGCTGTCAAGCACCTTCTGCGCGACCGGGCTTTTCGCTTCCCGCGACAGCAATTCCACTCCGCTGACGATGACGGCAAGCAGATTGTTAAAGTCATGCGCAACACCGCCAGTGAGCTTGCCGATGGCTTCCAGCTTCTGCGATTGGAACAATGCTTCCTTGGCGCGTTCGAGGGCGAGTGTCGCTTCCCGCCTTTCCGT
>Ga0207679_10000720_pt1 | contig 21987 bp, 17 predicted proteins | sample KBSC73metaG_FD_184320 | JGI IMG/M metagenome (GOLD analysis project Ga0207679, IMG submission 184320) | Corn rhizosphere microbial communities from Kellogg Biological Station, Michigan, USA - KBS C7-3 metaG (SPAdes) (version 2) | ecosystem: Host-associated > Plants > Roots > Rhizosphere > Soil ... | reverse complement strand
AGTTACGGTCGTTGGAGAGAATTTTACAGACAACAGGAAACTTATCATTAAATGATTTAAGTGCCTTTATTCTAACAAACGGTCTTAATATAATTTTTTGTCATCGATCTTCTTCCAGTCGTCGAAAACTTGCAGGGCTAAGGGATGCGGTTCATGAATAAAGGGTATTGTCCGCTGTAACATGTCTGTATTGATCTGCTCGTAAATAAACTGATCATCAAATTCAATGGCGGCGGCGTCGAAGCGGGTATTGGCGTAAATGACCCTGTTCGGACGTGCCCAGTAAATCGCGCCAAGGCACATGGGACAAGGTTCACAACTGGTGTAAATGTCACAATCATTTAACTGAAACGTCTTCAGTTTTTGACAAGCCTCACGAATAGCAACGATCTCTGCGTGTGCGGTCGGATCATTTTTTGCGATCACCATATTGCACCCTTCGCCTACGATCTCATTATTCCTGACGATCACACACCCAAACGGCCCACCGTGCGCATTCAGCATTCCTTGTTTCGATAATTCGACAGCTCTTTCGAGGAATCCTTTTTCTTTTGATGTTAGCATACCAAATTTGTTTAAGAAAGTTTCCCCCATTAAACACATCTTATCCACAAAATTAAGTGCAATATTAATTTTAGGTTAACGAATAAGCAACGGAGTAATTCTTGAGCAGCAATAGATAATTTTAATGAGCACCAATATTAAAAATATGAAATGGCTTGCAATAACTACCCGCGTCCAGGAGAAGATCTATGAGCTATGGAATTCAAGAGAAAAACTGTTGACGCTTGCATATCATCCTGCTTCCGGAACCCTGCGGGTATCAGCAGACGATAAACAAAGAGTTTTTTTGATCGGTAGGAAAGGTTTTTTGCGGAGGCGCACGGTGTTGCGCAATGAATATGGCATCAGGATAGGTCAATTGACCTATGATAATAACCAGGGAATGATTGATGTATCTGGAGAAGATTTCACCTATATACTTCAAAACAATTCTGATCCGAAAGCTTCCATTTACAGAAATACTGAATTTGCAGCAATGTCTGAATTGCCAGCGGTTTCGGAAGACAGCGACAATCACGATCTGCTGGTACTTATACTTTGTTGGTACATATCGACGACCGTCAAAAAGCAAGTGGAAGAATACGCCTAGTATTATTGAGTTTCGCCCGCACCGGGAGCGTGCTGAATAAACCCAAGATATTTATTACAGCGTGGACAAAATATCTCAGTGAAGTCCCCCAGAGGAAAATATTCACCTCTATGTAATTCGCTCGAAGATCCCTGCCAATGGCAGCGATGGCATTCAACATGCTGAGCATTGTGATCAGCCTCTTCCAACACAAGGTGCATTTTAATTAAAATTTAAAAAGGTGCCGTAAGTAGAGGGTTGCCGATCACTTCATGAGTGGGCCTATAAATCTATTCGTCAATTTACGTTCGTAACAGCTACTGGCGGAAAAAGATAAAAGAATTTAGCATTTGTCAAATTCTATGTCCAGGCCTCCCTGTCTTTTTTTAACACACGAAGCATTTCACCATAACCTAACTTTTTAGCCAAAGCACTTACCGCCTGTGCAATACGCTTTGCTTTTGTTTGTTCTGTTTTTGCTGAATCGATCCATTTGCTGAAGTAACGCTGGTGTGATCCCGGCAACGTTTTGAAAAAATCTAAAGCTGCTGGTTCATCGTGGAGACATTCCATGAGGTCATTGTTAAAGACAAATTCCGATTTGTCAATGGTAAGCTCAACGTTAACCATTGCGCCATGTTTTTTACCTATTGCTTTTCTCATGCCCCCATTGACGGGCATAATAAATGTGCCACCTCCCATGGGTAACAGCGAGACACGGGTAAGCGCATGCTTGTCGATTTTTCCCTTTACTTTAAACTCCTTCCTGTTACCGGGCTTTAATTTTTGAGCAAGATCTGCTGGTATTTCAATATAAGTCCAACCCGTTTTTTCGCCCTGCCGGTCAAATCTTTTCATCATCGTTGTTAATTGTATCATCGTGTTATCGCGGACTCCTTGGGATTTTCATGGATGATTTTTAAAATTTTGATCTTGTTTTCTTATTCCTTCAACAAGTCTGTGGCGCTCCGTGAAATCAGTGATTAAACTTAGCTATTGCATGGGTCTTTTGCAAAAAAATCAATGGCTGGCACAATCTTATATTAAAAAGACAATATGGAATTGGTAGCGGGCTATCCCTTTGGGCTTATAAAAAATGGTCTCTTATACGACTATCCAAAGCTTGTGGCGAATAAAACATGCGACGTTGTTATCATTGGCGGGGGAATATCGGGTGCACTCACTGCGTGGCACCTGGTGAAAGCGGGTATTGAATGCACACTTATAGATGGTCGCACGATCGGTTTGGGAAGTACGTGTGCCAGCACTTCCTTATTGCAATATGAGCTGGACATTCCCTTGCATCAATTAAAGAAAACGATCGGGGATTACAAAGCGAATCGTGCTTACGAGCTTTGCGGTGATGCCATTGATAAACTTGTCAATATTATGAATGAAATCCAATACAAAGGATTTCAAAAAAGAAAAAGTCTTTTCTTTTCCACCCATAAGCGACAAAAAAAATTCATGCATGACGAGTATTGGGCAAGAAAGATTGCCGGCTTTGATGTACATCTTTTATCTGAAGAAGAACTCCATCAAAATTATAATTTGAACGCGATCTATGGGATTCTTTCGGACAAAGGAGCGATAGCCGATGCGTACTCACTGACTCATGAGGTACTTCAATATTGCATCCGGAAGGGAGTCAACGTTTTTGACAGAACCAAAATAAAAAGCATCGATTATCACGATGATAGAGTGATCCTAAAGACAAAGGAAGGACACGTGATCATGGCAAATCAGTTAATAAATGCTACCGGTTATGAAGTAGTCAGTTTTGTGGGTAAAAAAATCGTCGACCTGGATTGTACCTACGCGATCATATCTGAATCACAAGCTGAAAAAAATGAAGCGTGGAAGGACAACGTTATGATGTGGAACACTGATGATCCATACCTGTACATGAGCAGCACTGACGAAAACCGGGTGATTGTCGGCGGACGGGATGAACCGTTTATTAACATGAAAACAATGCATACCTATCTTAATAAAAAATCATCGTTGCTTGAAAAAGATTTTGCGAAGTTGTTACCCTGCAGTCCAATAAAAACAGAGTTTGGATGGAGTGGAGTGTTTGGCAAAACCAAGGACTCGCTTCCCTATATCGGAAATTATTTCAAAACGCCCCGCACATTTTACGCTTTGGGATTTGGAGGTAATGGCATTACATTTAGCCTGGTCGCTGCCGAAATTATTACTGACCTGTTGCTGGGTAGAAAAAACAGCGATGCGGAAATTTTTTCATTTGCGAGGTGATCACAGTCCGTTCACATTGACAAAAGAAGGCTTTTTTTCAAACAGCCTGCTATACGTGAATCGCACGTTGCTATTAAATTCCAGGCGCCAGTGATCCCCTAAGAGATTTCTATTGGGAAAATAATAGGCGCGAAACTCCATGGTTTGGAAAACAAGGCTTTCATTCCTGGTTCTTAGGCCGGCTCCGATGCTGTTGTACCATTTACTCTGGGAAAATTTTGCTTCAGTCGGTGTAAACAAACAAAGATTAGCAAAGACAAACGGAGCGAATTGGAATTTGGCAACCTCCCAGGGTGAGAAAAAAACAGATTCAGCTTTTAAAGTTATGCGGGTATTCCCGGCCATCAATGTGTCAGAGTGCCATTCTCTCACTCCGAAATCGCTTTGCAACAGCAATGGCTCGTCTAAAAGCCTTTTCATTTGGTGACTGATGCCGGCACTGATAAAATTTCGCTGACTCCATTTGCTACCCATCCGCAACAGCCTTGTAAAATAATCCACATTGAATAAGAGATTGACATCTTCCAGCTGTTTATTGCGCCAATAACCGTCGGCCTTTAACGTGTAGTTAAAATAACTCTCTTTGGCAGTAAAAAAGTAACGTTGTACATCTATTCCAATATAGGGCCGTTCCACTCCCTCCTTTTTTGTCCAGCCGGTTATTAATGAAATATCGGCCCCTTCAGGAATATCTTCATTTCGTCCAAATCCCAGCACATTATGTACTTTATAATAATCCTGGCGGAAAATGGTGACAGAGCCTAAAACCGCCCGAATATCAGCGAACTGATAACCATATTCAGTTCGGTACTTGAATGGAACGGTAGTATAGCTTTGTTGCAAATAACGAACTCCAAGCAGTGTTCTGATACGATTGTCCCGGTTAAAATCAGATGAGAATTTCAAAGCGCCGGTATTCCAACCGATCCATCCATCATAATTATAATACCGGTACATGGTAGTTGTTTCGTATAATGTATCAGAGGAATAAACCGGGTGTGTTTCATGCCATGCAGCAGTAGCCGCATAAGTAAATTTGACATACGGATTTACCAGTGGACGTATAATGCCAGTGTAAACTGTCTCCTCATTCTGAAAGCCGCTCGCGTAATTCTTGCCATAAGAAAGATAACCTCCGTACCAATTAATGAATGATCCGCCAATATTCCTCGCGGTATATTCTCCCCCGTATCCAAATTTGGGAACACGTTTGTTGTCAAACAAAGTTCTTAGCAACAACTCCTGCCCCGTGCCGCCAATATTTTGTTCTGAAATCGTGACGCTCATTTTCGTCGTGTTGTGCATGCGAACTGAACCTCCTATGGAAAGAACATCCTTTGTCAAAACCATAATATCAACTGAATCCTTATTGACGTACAGAACCCTGATGTCGGCATCACGCAAATAAGGCAGATCGCGTAAAAACCTTTCATTATCGGCAATAAGGTAAGGGACAAGCGTTTCTCCCGGCTTAAAAAACAGATTTTTTCGAATCACCGATTCCCTTGTTTTTCGATGAAGATCGTTTGCCCAGTGAGTCAAGCGCGTCTCGAATTTCCTTGCCGTATCTGTGATTGGCGTACCGAAATCAAGTCTCCTGATAATTATGTTTCGTATATATTTTCCTTTGTACCTGTTAAACAAAAGGTCTTTACGTACGGGTGCCTCCGGTGAAGCAGGCTTGTCAGACATCAGATTGCGCGCAAGTTTTCCCACTAATCCTTTTTGGTGCATCAAAAAACTATCAACCTTATTTACCGATGAATCATTTTGCGCAGATGCGTGGATGACCAACAGGCAGGAAATGACTAGAGTGGTAAATTTATTCATCGGTGTTTTCAAACGGTGATATATAATTCAAATTAGATACCCGATTAGTCGCTATTCAAAAATTTGCTACCATTAATTTATTCAGTTTAAAAGTCCAACAAATTAAGAACAAAGGTATTGAACATGCCATTGAACACGAATTTCATGTGGATTTTATTCCACTCCTGTTTGATTTAACATGTTACAGTTTCCACCCCGCTTCTGTCAGTTGTTTTCGTTGACTTCAACAGTTGGATAAAAGAAATTTTGTAAGATTTTCCACGACACAAATCAGCATTGGGGTTTATTTATTAGCTACTCAAAATGTGCTTATAGTTTTTTATTTGCTGCGATATAAAAATAGTATTGAATCTTTCGCGTTACTGCAATCTTCTGTTAAAATCAATGGTGGCATGAACTTTTATTTACTTAGGCAACATGTGACAAGTGTAAGACGTAAATATGTCTTGCCGTAAGACCCTACCCTATTTATTAACGCTAAACAAAACAAAATGAAAAGAAAGACAATCCTGTTGCTTGCTGTTTCAATAGCCATTGCAGCAACAGCCTTCTCACAAACTACACAACTTAATCGTATTTCGGGAGGAATAGTTGCCGGTGCAAATTATTCTTACTTAAATACGAATGACGAGATCACAGGTATCAGTTACGATTGGAAGTGGAAGTTCGGGCCAGCCGGTGGTATCTATTTTAATATTCCTTTCGGCAATACCGTTTCACTTCAGCCAAACCTGCTTTACTCTCAAATGGGAGCGAAGTATTACGTGACCGACAATACGGGAACATTAAAGTGGACGCAAAACCTTGGCTATTTATCAGTGCCCGTTCCACTAAAGATCAATGCCGGGAATTCTGTTGCATTCCTTATTGGCCCTCAAATTGATTTTCTTGTCGGCGCAAAAGTTAAGGACGCAAATGACAATACAACAAAAAATGAAGGTGACTTTGACCAGGTTGATTTTGCAGGAACAGGAGGCATACAAATAATGCCGAATGCACCGGTTTCACTTACTGTAAGGTATATGCACGGTTTCAAAAATTTGATGCATAATAATTCAACGCCTTCTAACCCTAACGAAATATCCTCGAACGTTACTAACCTTCACAATAGTGGTGTGCAGGCGACACTGAATTTCCGTTTGTTTGGTGGCAAACAAAAAACAATAGCCGTAACGACGCCCGAAGTACCGGTGTTACTTGATACTGATGGCGATGGTATTAATGATAATGTTGATAAATGTCCGAACACTCCTGGCGTTGCCAAATACGATGGCTGCCCCGTCCCCGATTCAGATAATGACGGAGTGAACGACGATGAGGATAAATGCCCAACTGTCGCCGGTTCGGCAAAATACAGTGGCTGCCCGGTTCCTGATTCCGATAATGACGGAATAAATGATGACAGCGATAAGTGTCCGTCAGTACCAGGTGTTGAACGCTACCAGGGCTGCCCGGTTCCTGATTCTGATAACGACGGAATAAATGATGAAGAAGATAATTGCCCGAGCGTGGCAGGTACTGCCGCCAATCATGGTTGTCCGCAAATAGATGCAAGCACGCAAAGCAAGGTAGATATGATGGCAAAGGGAATTGCATGGACTCCTTCAAGCGGTTATAAACTTGCAACTACTTCAAACAAGGCATTGGATCAAATTGCAAACATGCTGAAAGCCGATTCAAGTTTGAAGGCGACAATTTCCGTACATACAACAACAGCCGACAAGGATAAATCCCTGAGCCAGAATCGTGCTGATGCTATCAAAGCTTACCTCGTTAGCCAGGGCGCAAACGAAAGCCATGTGGAAGCTACCGGTTATGGTGGGGAACAACCGATTTCAACTGGTTCCAAAAACCAACGAACAGAGATCAAACTGCATTATTAATATCCGTGCAATGAAAAAGAAAGAGACTGTCTCAAAAAGTCGTCACTCATTATCGCGAAGCAGGAATGACTGAGCAATCAGGCTTCGCTACGCCCGATGCTATCGGGACGTAATGACGACTTTTGAGACAGTTTTTATTTTAGTGATTCAGGCTATTTATTTTCGATCGCTCGCAAACGATTGATTTTTCTAAAGATCATTCTCTTCATAGCTAAAATGACGATGATTGAAAATATTATTGTTCCCAATTAAAATGAATAAGGCTTTTTGCCTATTTTTTATTTAGTAATGTAAAACTAAATTGAACTGTCATCATTTTTTACGCATCAATTTAGATCCCGGAACTTGTTCCGGGATTCTGTTTTACAAAATAAAAAATCCCGTCGCTAACTGAATACCGACGGGATCAATTCTCTGCTATTTGATTTAAGCTCTTTTCTTCTCGGGTGTTTTGCGTTTTGCTTTCTTCAATGCCGCATCGATCATCTTACTTAAATTCTCAAAACTGGGTTTACCGGTAAAGAGTTCTTCGTTAATAAAGAATGTAGGTACATCTTTTACGCCACGATCAATACCTTCTTTCAAATCATCCTGTACCTGCCATCCATATTTGCCATTTACAAGGTCTTCTAAGAATTTCTTATTGCTGATACCCGCTTCTCTTGAATGCAATTTCAAACTTACCGTACCTAACTGGCGGCGGTTTTGAAACAAAACGTTGTGCATTTCCCAAAACTTACCTTCCTGCACAGCAGCTACCGCAGCCTCGCTGGCTTTCAATGCGCGCTGATGGATCTTTGTCTGAGGAAAATGACGGAAATTAAATTTCACCTTTCCTTCATACTCCTCCAGCAATTGTTTTACCACTTCGTTTGCTTTCGCGCAGGCTTCGCTTTCGTACTCTCCAAATTCCGTTAACGTTACGGGTGCATCTTCATCACCCACAAATACATCTTTTGGTTCGATGATTATTTCAATCTCTTTTTTGAATGCCATGGTTAATCTTACTCCTTTCCCCGACGCGTCGGGGGCTTTATGAAGTAGCCTTTTTTGATTTCTCTTTTAGAGAACTTTTAGTAGCCACTTCGTTTCTAAATACGACTGTATTGTCAAAGACATCAACTAATACAGGCTGGGATTTGTCAATTTCGCCCGCCAAGATACGCCTGCTAAGTTGATTTACGATTTCTTTTTGGATGAGCCGCTTCAGGGGCCTTGCACCGAATTGAGGATCAAAGCCTTGCTCAGCCAAAAAATCGAGAGCATAGTCGCTAAATTCCAACTGAATTCCGCTTTGAGCCACAAGTCTTTTCAGGTTGTTCAACTGGATATTTACAATACTCCTGATCTCGTTCTTCATCAAAGGTTGGAACAAAATGATCTCGTCAACCCGGTTCAAAAATTCTGGACGAATGGTTTGACGCAAGAGATTCATTACCTCCAACCTGGTTTTATTAACAATCTCCTCCTTGTTTCGTTCAGTAATATCTTCAAAATTCTCCTGGATGATATGGCTTCCAAGATTACTGGTCATTATAATGATGGTATTACGAAAATTCACCACCCGACCTTTATTATCAGTCAGGCGACCGTCATCAAGCACCTGGAGCAACACATTCCAAACATCGGGGTGAGCCTTTTCAATTTCGTCCAATAAAACTACACTATAAGGCTTACGGCGCACCGCTTCTGTCAATTGACCACCTTCATCATACCCGACATATCCCGGAGGAGCGCCCACAAGGCGGCTTACAGTGTGCTTTTCTTGGTATTCGCTCATATCGATCCTCGTCATCATACTCTCGTCATCGAACAAATATTCAGCAAGTGCTTTAGCCAGCTCCGTTTTACCTACACCTGTCGTTCCAAGGAAAATAAATGAGCCTATTGGCTTTTTTGGATCATGCAGGCCCGCCCTACTGCGACGGATGGCATCGGCTACCGCAGTGATCGCCTCATCCTGACCTACCACTCTTTCATGTAAATGCTGCTCTAGTTGAAGTAATTTATCTTTTTCACTTTGCATCATTCTTGAAACGGGAATTCCAGTTGCCTTTGCTACTGCTTCAGCAATGTCTTCCGCATCTACTTCCTCTTTCATTATCCGTTTGTCGCTGATCGATTCCAATTCTTTTGAATATTCGCTAATCGTCTTTTCTTTTTCTTTTATTTTTCCGTAGCGTATTTCTGCAACTCTTCCATAATCACCATTTCTTTCTGCCTGTTCTGCTTCGAGCTTTAATTGCTCTATCTCCGCTTTCGCATTTTGGACTTTTTCAACAAGATCTTTCTCTTCTTTCCATTTTGCCTTAAACGTATCACGTTCTACAGAGAGGTTAGCTATTTCTGTATTCAGTTGTTTCAACTTGTCTTCGTCATTTTCTCTTTTGATCGCCTCTCTTTCAATTTCTAACTGACGGATTTGCCTTTCAAGCTTGTCAAGTTCTTCAGGCATGCTATTCATTTCAAGGCGAAGTTTTGCTGCACTTTCATCAATCAGGTCAATGGCCTTGTCGGGTAAAAATCTGTCCGTGATATACCTGTTAGATAATTCAACCGCTGCAATGATCGCTTCGTCTTTTATGCGAACATGATGGTGTGTTTCGTACCTATCCTTCAGTCCGCGTAAGATAGAGATAGCATCTTCTACCGTCGGTTCATCGATCATTACTTTTTGGAAACGACGTTCAAGGGCTTTATCCTTTTCAAAATATTTTTGATATTCATTTAACGTGGTGGCACCCACAGCCCTTAACTCACCACGAGCCAATGCAGGTTTTAAAATATTTGCCGCATCCATAGCACCCTCGCCACCGCCTGCTCCAACAAGAGTGTGTATCTCATCAATGAACAAGATGATCTCGCCTTCGCTAGTGCTTACTTCTTTTATCACTGCCTTCAATCGTTCTTCAAATTCTCCTTTATATTTTGCTCCCGCAATAAGTTGTCCCATATCGAGGGCGTAAATAACTTTCGATCTCAAATTTTCAGGCACATCCCCGTTCACGATGCGCATGGCCAGGCCTTCTGCAATAGCCGTTTTACCAACGCCTGGTTCACCAACTAAAATCGGGTTGTTTTTTGTACGTCTCGAAAGTATATGTAATGTTCTCCTGATCTCTTCATCGCGCCCGATCACCGGGTCAAGTTTTCCCTGTCTTCCAAGCTCATTCAAGTTCCTTGCGTATTTGTTCAGCGCATTGAACTCCTGCGTTTGTGTTTGTGAAGTGACTTTTTCGCCCTTCCTCAGGTCTTTGATCGCTGCGATCAATCCTTTCTCAGTGAGCCCCGCATTCTTCAACAATTTTGCTGTTGCATCATTGCCCTGCACAATCGCAAGTAACAAATGATCCGGTGTCACAAATTCATCATCAAATTGTTTAAGGGCAGCACCCGCACGCAAAACAATATTGTTTGCATCCCTGCTGATAGATTGAGCCGCGTCGCCGGATGTTTTTGGCAAGTTGCTGATCAATTCATCAAGCCGCGATTCAACAAGGTTAACCGTTACGTTGTTTTTCTTTAATAAATAGTCAACAGCAGAATCCTCCTGTTCGAGCAACGCTTTCAAGATATGCTCCGATTCGATATTCGGATTCTGAGCATTAAAAGCAATCTGCTGCGCCTGTTGGAAAGCTTCTGCCGCTTTTATTGTAAAATTTCCAAGATTCATATGTTTTTGTTTCGTATTGGTTTAGTAATTCTGAAGGAATCTCTTCAGGATTGGGTTTGTAGCATACATCGCTCCCGGGAATGACAAATCCCCCGGAGCGCACTAGATAAAATTCAAATAACTTTATCGATAATCTCAAATCACAATCCAAGCCACAATTCCCGTAACAATGACATACAAAAGCTCCATTACCTGCACCAAAGGCATAAGTTTATTGACCATCCTGTTAATATTACAGTCTGCTTCACAGACCATTGTCGCCCAACGAAAGACCGACGTCGGACAGCAAAATTTTTCAGAGCTGGATGACATCCTTACTCAAAAACAAAAGCTACTCGGAAAAGATTTTGTAGTGATGCTATGGAAAAAAGATGACACCCTTGTTTACAAAAAAGAGCTGGGTGATTTTAACAGCAAAACTCAGGCCCCGATCGCCAGTTGCAGCAAGTGGTTAACAGCAGCGTTAGTGATGACTTTCGTTGACGAAGGTAAACTTTCCCTGGAGGATAAGATCACAAAATGGCTACCCGAATTTGAAAAATATGGGAAAAATTATATCACGATCCGGACTTGCCTGTCTCACATGACGGGCATAAGGTCTGAGCCTATTACCCTCTTGAAACTTCTCGAAAGAAAAAAATTCAACAGCCTTGAGGATGAGGTAAACTCTTTTGCAGCAAAAGATATCCAGGCAAATCCCGGTGACGAATTCCGGTATAGCAATATCGGGCTGAACATCGCAGGACGGATCCTTGAGATCATAAGTAAAAAGAGATTTGACCTGCTTGCAAGGCAACGACTGTTTGTACCGCTGCTTATGAGACGAAGCAGTTTCAGCTCGCTTGATGGAAGTCCAGTGAATCCCTCTGGAGGCGCATTGTCGTCACCTGAGGATTATATGCACTTTTTGATCATGCTTATGGATAAAGGCGTATACCAGGGAAGAAGAGTTTTAACTGAACAGTCCGTAAATGAAATGTTGACCTTGCAAACCCGTCTTGCGCAAATCAAGTATGCGCCAAAGGTTGCAGAAGGGTACAATTATACGCTGGGTGCCTGGGCTGCAGACTGGAAGGACGGAAAGGCGACAGTTGTGGCAAGCCCCGGTTTGTTTGGATCCTGGCCGATGATCGATTACTGCCGTGGCTATGCCTATTTGTTTTTTGTGAAAGATCTATTAAGCGAAGACAAGGCTGATGCGCAAATGGAAATAAAAAAATTGATTGATGAACATTTTAAAAATGGTTGTGAGTAAGGGCCTAACGGCTAAATTGTTAAATTGTTTCATTGTTATTTCCGGGAGCCTTAAGAATGTTGTTTAGCTTAACAATGCAACAATAAAACAATTAAACAATAGTATACCATGTACGAAAATAATAGCGAACCGCTTGCTCCGGCGATAGTTTATTATAAGCGCATCGCCAGGAACATTTTCCGAATATCTTTTTTACTTTTCCTGATGCTCTTTATAGGAACTATCGGTTATCATTGGGCTACTCATCCGTTCACGGAATGGCTTGATGCTTTTCATAATGCTTCAATGATCCTTAGCGGAATGGGCCCGGTTGTAACAAGCGGTTTTACTTCAGCAGGAAAAATATTTTCTTCTTTCTATGCATTATTCAGCGGAATTGTTTTTGTAGGCGCAATGGGATATATTTTTGCTCCCGGCATTCACCGTATTTTTCATAAACTTCATTTGGAGCAGAAGAAGCGATAACTAATTACCTTCCTTTTTTACAAACACTATTTTGTTTCGGTCAGCTTTATAAATGGAGTCATAGTATTTCACCAGATCAGCATAGTCTTTTGCAGGGAATGTTCCGCTGTATTGTTCACGCATGCGGTAATAAAATATCTTGTTGTCGACCAGCTTTGTCGTGCTTGAATATTTACCAAACTTTGTCTCGATGGCGACCGGCTGAGCCGGCGATTCAATTTCATAGCCTTTGGGAATTTCGATTTCCACTGAGTCGACTTGCCTGAACTCGTCGTGAAGAGCAATATCAAATTTTCTTTCCTCATCTGCCTTCAATTTCACGTATGATCTGCTCATTACGTTCGGACCAATAAATAAACGTTTCCCTGTGATGGTGGCATAATTGCTTACATAGAGATCAAGTTTCTCCTGTACATTAGGACTCATTGATTTATTTTCTTTGTAATCAAACTTATCAAGTTCATATGTCGGGAAATCTAATTTCTTTTCAAGATATTCCTTGACTTTGTCTTTTGAGAGATAATTGATCATATCATGAACGTTATCCTGCTCCAATCCTTCATACATTGTATTCGCCTGGACCAGTAAAGAAGCATCATCACTCAGGATAGCCCTTAGTTTCCGTATTTGGACATTATCATTCAAACCATACTTCGGTGTATGTACCAATTTCCCACCATTCTCTTCAACTGCAAGAGCATACCTGTCAGCAGTAAATGCACTTAAGTATCCTGCGGGTAATGTCTGGCTCGTGCACTCCAGCCAGACCGTATCTTTTTGAAGCGGCACAAATAAAATAACATGATCAAATTGGCTGGAAGGAAAATCGTCCGTCATATAGTTTTCCTCATCGCCTGAATGAATTAAAGTGTAATCAGAACGAATGCCTGCCTCCTTTAAAAGGCTAAACATGTAATTGGACAATGCCTTGCAGTCTCCATATCCTTTCTTCGAAACGTCGCTGGCGTCAAAGGGTTGCCAGCCGCCGATTCCAAGTTGGATACTGATATACCGGGTATTTTTTTGCATATACTCGTACAAGATGCTAATCTTTTTTTTGACGTCCGTAACGCCGTCGGTGAGCTTGTGCACTTGCTGCCTCACATTGTCCGGCAGCTTATCTCTACCTGATTTTAACGTATAGAGAAATTTCCCGTAATCCTGCCAGGTACTCATATTGCCTTTATAATCTCCTAACTGGAAATCTGTTGGGCCTGTTATAACCATCGTTGTCAATTCATGCCAACGCGGACACGATGTTTCTTTCACAATTGCCGGAACATTAGCGGCATCCCATGTTGTTATCTTTTTATTTTTTTCTGTTGTGATCGTTGGCTTTCCCTGGTAGTTAAACTCTTTATACCTGAACTGATAATCCGAAGGGCAGATAATAGAAAAACGGCTTTTCTCTACCGACAGTTTTTCGCCGCCTGCGGGGATCCACTCCGGGAAAAACATTGTGTGATTATAGCGGATCTCAATATCATACTCGACGGTATAAGGATAAACGCGATAGTAAAAGCTATGTGCCTTAATGCGATTGTCTTCCACAAGGCTACTTTCGCCGGTGCCGCTAAAATCCTGGAGGTCTTTAAACTTCATTTTCTTTAATTGCTTGCCGCTGGCGTCATACAAATAACCTTCAACAGAATTGATCTCACGAAGCTTGTCATAGTATTCTGCAAATTGAGCCCATCTCTCCCCGTTCTCATTCAGTATGGTAATTACGTAGTGGTTGGTTTCAATCGCTTCTTTTGTGGAATGCACTTCAAATTTGATCTCCTCAAACCGCAACACGGCGTTCGCATTTTTCAATAACGAGGGAGAAATTTTTGAAACTGCATATTCCCCATCCCCGGCATAGAGAAATTTCCCGGAGGTAGTAATAGCTATTATCAAAAGGAGCTTTTTCATAGAATCATTTTTTCTTTTTCAGAACAATTTGCTCATTCTGTGTTTTAACTACAAGGTTAAAAAACTCGCGAAGCAGATCATACTCTGCGGGCTGATAGTAAGCCCGCTTCAGTTGTATCCTTGACCGCATCGAAATGGTACCATTTGTCTCTGTAACGATATATTCAAATCGGCCATCGTCGGCATCGTTTAATTTTACAATGATTGATTTTGGTAATTCATCCACAACATATCCCTGAGGAACGATCATGCTGAAGATGTAAGTTTCGTCAGAAGCATAGGGCATTTCAACGGGGTAAGACCGTTGTGCCGATTTAAAAGGATTCTCTTTGTAGCCTTCGGCAAACATGGGGTTGACATACATAATATCTTCTTTTTCCTGGTTGAATTTGAAATTATAGCGAATGGCAACACTTTCGTCAAGATTATTAAGGGAATCGATGTGTGGGTCGATCAGATCCGCTTCCGATCCATAATTCTTTTTGAGGGTTTTAAAGAATTCATCCTGTCCCTTTTCCTTTATCGTTTCACGGATCTCATGTGATTGAAAATAGCCAGGTACTTGTTGCAATTGTCCAATCATTTCTCCTTTCTCATTTGTTGTAAGCATGAGGGAAGTCATTTTCCTTTCCATCAACGAGTCAGAAGAAAAATCAAGATCAGTGGCTGAGGTGTTAATCACCCTGGCGTGCCCGTTATAACAGGACGGTACCAGTTTTCCAAAGCCAAGTCGTGGCCTCGTGGCATCGAGAAAAGTCTGTTTTTTGTCAATATTTGCTTCGCAAATAACATAATTGAATTTGTTCAGGATCGGATAGAGGGGATAAGTATATCCGTGTGTTTTTGTACTTAAAATCACAGGATCGGCATCTATGCCCGCATACCTCAGCATAGCGATCAATAACATGTTGATCTCCGCTACTGATCCTCTTCTTGACTTCAGAACATTCTTTAGAGGTTGGCGAAGCCATTTTTCGGAATAATCAGTACAAGTAAAATTATCCCTGACATATGCATAAATATTTTCCGCTTTCTCCTGCGTTGTGGTAGTTCCGGCAATGGCTGAGTTCACGGCGTCGCTCAGCCAACTATTATCTTTCGATAAAGGAAGGCCGAAATCTTCATCATTCATCAATTCCTCCGATAATTGTGTCCACGAACTCACATATACGTGTGGTGCGAGTGGTTCTGTTTGCGCAGTAAGCTCAAATTCTATTTTCTGAATATGATTTCCTAAGGTAGAAACATAACTTTCGTCTTTTAATGCCGGTGCATCTTTTATTACCCACCGATAGTCGCTAACGCCTGCGGTAATGGAATAAACCTGGTCAGCAATTGTCCCGTTTCGTTCGATGACGCTGAAATGGTCCTGCCAGTCCTTTTTTGTTTGAATAAAAAATTTCTGGTAGCCCTGGGAGATGAAAAAATAGCTGAAAAAAGCAGGCAACCTGAGGTTATACTCACTCCATAACACAGGATAATCTCCCTGGAAGGCCCAGGGTTGAAGGTTAAATAGATAATCAGAAGTTATGGTGTATTCAAACTCGATGATCGCACCTTCCTTTATATTCGGGAAAGTGAATTTTTTAACTGTTCGGTGTTTACTCAATTTGTCTTTAAAAATATTGTCTTTATCCAACTTTGTTTCTATTACCTTGCCGTTTTCTAAATTGTAGGTTACTGCCTTGATATCGGAAAGCTTTTCCTCGTTGTTGCCATCTGAATAAAGTTCAATCTCCTCTGTAGCAATATCAAACCCGTTTTTGTTTAATAAGTGCACACGCCGGAAGCGTTTGAATTCAATAGAAAACCAACCCTTGTTGTTACCAACGATCTTTGACGAGCCGATGTCGGCAATCACGACCGCATTGGCGTTACTGTCAATCGAATAAGTTTTCGGAGCGAAATCTTCAGGCGAGACCTTTCCAAATTTTACATTGGATTTATCCTGGGCAATACCGGTTACCCAAAAAAACAGTGTGCAAAAAATGGCAGCAAGCAGTTTAGGGTTCATAACAATTGGTTTTAAGTTTTGAATAATAACCCCTTTAATAAATACGATCAAAAAGAGTCATCTATTTTTTTCTTTTAAAAACGATCTGTTCAGCGTATTTCTTAATTACAAATGCAAAAAAATCTCTTAATGAAGTGTAGTCTTCAGCGGAGAAACCGGTTTCATTCAACTTAATACGACTCCGAAACTGGATACGGTTATCTTCCTTCTGGATCAGGTACTCAAAAAAACCTTCATCACCGTTGTAGCTTACCCTCGCAGATTTAGGCAGTTCGTCAACAGTATATCCATTGGGAATTTCCATGCTCAGTAAATAGATCTTGTCAATGGGATATGGTAAGGTTACCGGGTATTTTCTTTCTACCGCGTCAAACGGATTTTTTGAATAGTCGCTCCCAACAACAGGATCAAAATAGATGATATCACCTGACACAGGGAATTTAATGTTGAAATGAAGAGTTGTTGGAAATTCAGGGCTTTGCAATGAATCCACCTTCATATTTGAAATGCTGAATTCATTTGTAAAACCCGATTTAATATGATCAAAATATTTTTCCCGTCCACTGCTTTTTATTTCCTGCCGAATTTCTTCCGATCCGAAAAATCCGACTGTTGTGTTAACCGTGCCTTCGAGGTTTCCACCCTGGTCATTAACAATGATCACACCTGTACTCTTTTGCTCTTTTATCTTTTCAGGCAAAAAATAGATGGACTTACCGTTAGTGCTGATCAATCTTGCATGGCCGTTATAACATTCAAGTGACAAGTTTCCAAAAGCAAGATCAGGTCTCGACGCATCTAAAAAGACTGTGTCGCTGCCCAGTCTTATCATGCAGATGACATAATTCATTTTATCGAGCCGCGGATAATCGGCGAAATTTTTTCCATAATCTCTTGTGCTTAGAATAACGGGATCGGCTGGTATTCCTTTCTGACGCAGCAATGCGATCAGTAACATGTTCAGGTCGGCCACACTTCCTTTCTTTTTTTTGTTGACTGTGTACAGATCATCTCCCAAAAAGATGTCGTCATCCGGGATACACGCAAAATTATCCCTGACATAATAAAACAATTGATGTGCAGATTCCGCCAGGTTGATACTATGTGAAGTGACCTTATCGGCGGTGTTAAACAAATTGCTTGAGTTGTCTTTGTCGATGGCCATACCAAAATCTTCCTCACTTAATAAACCGTTTGTCACGCTTTCCCAGGTGGTGCCATGATCTCTTATGTCCTCTCCATTGTACGTTTGTGCAAGAACGAACTCGATCTTATCCAAGTAATCAACCGGGGAGTTAATAAAGCTTTCCGGCTTAAAGGCGGGGATCTCCTTCATTGCCCAGAGATCCATTATATCATTCGACGTAAGAGTCAGGTCCGCCATGTAATAGTGATTATTCTTTACCGTGCTTGATTTGTTTGTAAGAAAAGGATCCATGCCATAGCGGACAGTTACAAACCGTAAAGCTGCCGGAAAAATAACTTTGTATTCACTGTACAGGCAGGGATACCGATGTTGAAAAAACCAGGTAGGGATATCAGGATAACGATAAGAAGTTATTGTGTAAGAATACTCGATAATTGAACCTGCCTTTGCCGATGGTAGCGTAAATTTCGTGATCGAAGTGTTCCCACTGAGCTTGTCTTCAAATATATCTGTTTGACTAAGTTTTGTTGTTACGATCTTGCTATCTTCCATAGTATAAGTAGTGGCCTTCAAATCAGTTAATTTATCTTTTTTGTCACCTCTGCCATACAGGTAGATCTTCACAGTAGCAACATCCAATGCCTTATCGTTAATGATCTTGATGCGTACCTGCTTTTTATACACGTACGAAAACCAATGATTCTCGTTCCCAATAAAATTGGTTGAACCGCTCTCACTTAGGATGACTGCATTTGTATTGCTGTCAATAACAGGGGATGTTTCCAATGCAAAATCATTGGGAGAAATGTTACCAAACCTGAGGTCGATTTTGTCTTGACCGAAGACAGGAATAGAGAACAGGATGGCAGGCAGTAGTTTGCTCAGAATTTTCACGAAAGTTTGGTTGGTGGATGGAATCTATCCGAAAAATATTTCAAATTTTAAAAAAATCAAATAGTTGGGCGGGAATTTTTGGTTTTAAACCAACATTTGAGGGGAATCAACAGGGCCGAATCCTGGCTTCTAAGGGAAAAAACTTATCAGGAGAGAAGCAGTAAGTTTGTATTTCCATTAGTGAACGGTGCGTAACAATCTCGAACATACACGTATTGTAAAAGAAATAGCGTTGTCATTAGGCTTTGACTTTTGCGGGATAGCCAGAGTGCAAAGGCTGGATGACGATGCTCAACGTCTCGAGCAATGGCTGAATAAGGGCATGCATGGTTCGATGAAGTATATGGAGAACTACTTTGAACTGCGTGTCGATCCGAGAAAATTGGTACCCGGAGCAAGGTCTGTCATCACATTACTGATAAATTATTTTCCCTCTGAAAGGCAAAATAAAGAGTCGCCTAAAATTTCGGCGTATGCTTATGGAAAGGATTATCATGATGTGATCAAAGATAAACTTCAGAGTTTTTTGAAGCTGGTTCACGAAAAGATTGGAGAAGTAAATGGAAGAGGTTTTGTTGATTCGGCTCCTGTGCTCGAAAGAAGCTGGGCCCAACGGAGTGGATTGGGTTGGATCGGCAAGAACGGGAACCTGATCACAAAAGAAAGTGGATCTTTTTATTTCATTGCAACACTTATTACGGATCTTGAATTGCATTACGATGATCCTTTTGCAAAAGATTATTGCGGAACCTGCACAAAGTGTGTCGACTCTTGTCCTACCAATGCAATCCTTCCCGATAAAGTTGTTGATGGAAGCAAGTGTATTTCTTACTTCACCATTGAGCTGAAGGAAATGATGATCCCGGGAGAAATGCGTGGGAAATTTGACAATTGGATGTTTGGATGCGATACCTGCCAGGATGTATGTCCGTGGAACAGGTTTTCAAAAGGTACACATGACACCGGGTTTGTTCCCATTGCTGAAGTGCTTAATTTTTCGCGGCATGATTGGGATGAGTTAACTGAAGAATCATTCAAAATGATCTTTAAGGACTCCCCTATCAGGCGTGCAAAGTTTAAGGGGATAAAGCGCAACCTAAAGTTCCTGTCCGCAATGGATGCTGACGATCAAAAACTCCATCCTACTTTAAGTGACAGCCTGCGTAAATGATAGTCGAATTGATCGTGGGGATCTGTCTCCGGACTTAAATTTATATAGGATAAAATTACCTGTTCACTCACTTGTTTGTAATCGTATCCAATCTGCATCAATAAAGCGTCATTGCCTTTTCCAATTCCGATCTTATACCCCAGTCCTGCGCTCCAATAAGGACCCGAATGGGATTCTGTTTCAGCATATCCCCATTCATTGAGATAGTCATCGCTTTGCCACGGAAAATTTATTCCCCCATCAGCGGATAAATAAAAGTTCCTTTTTTGTTTTTTGAGAAAATCCATATTGACCGATGCAAAAACAGGGATACTGCGGCGGTAATACCAGTCGATACCTGCTCCCGCGCCAACAAACCAGTTACTGAACCTGATCCCATTAATTGATTGCAATTGCAGCGATGAGCCGTGTTCACCCTCCAGCAGCCCGGCATAATTCTGCGATGAAAAGATGGCTTTTTTTTGTGCAGAAGAGCAAATGCTTATGAGGACAAAAGCTGTTATAAAAATTAATTTCATGCCGTTCATTTACCGGTTGATGGATAATTTACTTCTCAGGATCAGTTTATCAGAACTGGTATAGTCATATTGATAAAGGCCATTGCTTGCCACGACGATCAGGTTTTTGTTCCAGGCGATCGCATCTCTCGTCTCAAGCCCCATTACATGATCCTTCAAAACAATATTAGCAGGATCAGTCGCGTCAAACATTTTTATTCCATTATCACACACAAAAAGAAGCGCATTATCTTTTGTGAGTCCCTGTGGCTTTGTCATGGGGTAAGCCTTTAACAATGATGGTGCAGCCAAATCCTGGACATCCACAACCTCGAGCTCGTTGGTTGAAGGTCCGCAGTTTGTTCCTTCCCTCAATGTAACATACGCATACTTATCGTCTGCGATCACCGGGTCACAGGCACGCGCATGAATAAAATCTCCTTCTTTCACAGGCGCGTCGGGTTGCGAAATATCATAAATGTAGAGGCCACCCATTGATCCGAGGAACAACTTGTTCTTAAATGGATAAATTGTTTCAATATCAAAACCAGCGCTTATTAAATTTCCTGCAACAGGTTCTTCAGGGTCAGCAATTGAGATTGGATGTAACGTATGATGGTCTACTGCATACAAATAATCATTGACTATAGTAAACCGTGCCATTGAACCAGAGATGCCGGGAATGGGGGCAGCAGCTGCCGCATTGGGTGCTGCAGACTGAAATGCAGCCACATCAACCCAAACACCACTTGGGTATCTCCAACTGCTTTGCGAATGTTCCAACACAACCGTTGTATCTTTTTTCGTCCATCCGACGATCACCATGTTATTGACAGGTGCAAATCCGTTCGCATAATATCGCTCTCCGAAAACATTCGGCACCGTTTTCACCAATTTTGTGTGCAAAGGATCGGAAATATCTACGGCCACAAGATCCTGGTACATGTCGGCATATAAAATATTTCCTTTTACAGCAATATCCAGGTTACCCGGTATGTCAATAAACGCTTTATCGACGGGATTTGCCGGATCAGTGTTGTCAATGATGTGAACTCCTTTGTCCATTTCGTTTAGAAAAATGTAGTTGCCATAGACAAATAAGTTTCCGGGAGATTCTATTTCTTCTGCGGGATTGCTTTTAATGTTTAGCTGCACCGCTTCCTTTGTTTCATAGATCGGTGTATAGATCGTGTAAGTGTGAGTTAACTTATCCTTCAGGCAGCTTTGAAACGAGAAGAATAACAAGCAGCCCAACACCGCAAAAGATAGCTTTTTCATACAGTTAATTTTGGAAGCTGACAACGGTTTTAAGAGAACCGTTGCCTCCTGTACTAAAATTTTTTTGACGCACAGCGCAGATGTGCTCTGTCGGTTATTATTGCTTTTTCTTTTCAAAGAACATATTGGCACCGATACCGGTGTAGAGAAAATATTTTCTTCTATCAAGATCGGTTCTAAAGGCCTTTGTTACATCGAAGCTGAATTGAGGACCTATAATGAATGCCAGGTTCTTTTTGTTTTTGAATTGGTATGATATGCCGGAAATAAAATTAAAATGAGCTTTTGTGACCAGGTCTTTATTGTGATAATAAACACCTCCCATTAGTGTATCATACACTAACGCATTTGTTGCAAATAGATACGACGGGGATATTCCCGCATTGAGCGATAAGAAATGATCCGTGTTGTTAGTGACTCGCCAATAATAACTCAGCGGCAATTCTACAAAATGAAAATGATCTGTATGAGTTTGCTGGGGTGATCCATAGTAATATCCTGATGCCGCGAAACTTAGTGCATAGGCCTGAGTTGTTCCGACGCGGATCTTATCGGCAAGAAAAGAATATCCCAAC